>ENA-UPWO01000533-UPWO01000533.1-human-gut-metagenome-genome-assembly--contig:-NODE-533-length-22490-cov-69.443626_pt1 | contig 22490 bp, 21 predicted proteins | sample MGYA00250056_ERZ773388 | MGnify/ENA primary metagenome ERZ773388 (study PRJEB29103, sample SAMN06112004) | human gut metagenome | biome: human gut; feature: ankylosing spondylitis patient; material...
ATGCAGATGGTCGGTGTCGGCTTCATCATCGGCGTGATCCAGGACTCTGTGGAGACTGCGCTGAACTCTGCCGGCGATGTGGAGTTCGCCGCGACCGCCGAGTATCATCAGTGGCTCAAGCAGGGCAAGTCCCTGCCGGACTTCCTGAAGTAATTGCCTTCCTTCTTTCTTCGTGTATATTCATAACGCAGAGCGAAAGCCCTGAAAAAAGACCAGCATTGCATCCGCAACGCTGGTCTTTTTTGCATGTGTAAGGGATCAGAAGAAGAACCCGAAAATCAGGCGAAGCTTAGAACGGGAAAAGGTCCTTGACCTTGTTCCATACCGCTTTCAGGCCGGAGCCGGAAGCGGAGAAAACGCCGTTGGTCGTCAGCTGGATATCGCTGAAGGTGACATTTGCATTGCGTGCCACATAGAAGCCGACATAGATGTAATCGGAATCAATGGCGGTCAGTGCGTAGTCGAAGCCTGTGGAAGCCGTCTCGTTGTCGCCGTAGATCAGAGTGAAACCGTCTGCCGTGCCGATGAGCTTCAGGTCAACGGTGTCGCCTGCACCGTACTTGACAGTCGCAGCCGGGCCGTCGTACAACTCACCGCTCTTGCGGCCGAAGCAGTTGATCGCACCCTGATTCCGGGTGCCGACGGCGACATAATCGCCGATGGGGTCGGAGATGCTGGTATCAACATACATCTCATCACGGGCCATCAGGCCGAAGGAGACCTGATTGTTTTTTGCCAGTGAGTTGACGGTGGCCTTTGCGGTCAGAGTGAAGTTGGTGCCTGCAGGCAGCTTGACGTAGTACATCATCAGGCCGTCCACCGTGGACGCGATCTTACCGCGGTTGTTGGTGACGCCGAGGGTGATGTTTTGGCCGTCAACTGTTGCGGTGAAATCGCCGCCGGAGATTTTATCATTGCCGCCGACATTGCCGAAGACGGAACCATTCCAGACGGTGCCGTTGGCGTCGGTAAAGGCCGGCCAGAGCGTGCTGTTCTCGGTGGGAGAGACATAGCTGGAAGGAACGTAATCCGGGTTTGCGGCATCGCCGTAGAACTGCTTGTAGGTGGGCTTTTCCTTGTGTTTGCTGTACGCGCCCAGCGGCGTGTCGATGGTGAGCTGGTCGATGAGCCATGCGTTCAGCTTTGCACCATAGCTGTTGGTGTGGGTCAAGTCAAGACCGGTGGGAACCAGATTGCCCTTTTTGCCTTCTTTTGCGCCGGTAAAGCTGTGGGTGTACTGAGCCTTTTTGCCCATCGTGATGTTCTCGTTGATGGTGGCATCGGTCAGATCCACGCAGATGAGGTGCAGCTCGCTGCACATATCACGGATGGCCTGTGCGTAATAGCCGCCCTCATAGACGGTGTCGCCAATGGTGACGGTCTGGGTCTTGTGGCCGGAAGCACTGTCGTAGCTGGCCTTGGTGTTCTCGTTCGTCAGGCGCGCAATAGGCGTGCAGACGACCGGGATGACACCGCGCTCCAGAGCAGGCTGGATGTAGTTGACATAGAGGCTGTTGGCAAAGGAGCCTTCGGTTTTGTAGTCGCCGTTGGGGTTGGTGTAACGGGCAGGCTCGGTCTTCTCGTCATTGTGGCCGAAGCCGATGATGAGGAACTTGTCGCCGGAAGCGTCGCCCAGAGCCGGAACGGTATCGGAACCGTTCATCAGGGTATTGTAGCTGCTCATGCCGGTAAAGTCCTTGCTGGACGCACCGGAGACAGCCAGATTGTAGACATCTGCGTTGAAGTAGTTCGCAATCTCCTCACCGTAGCCTTCACGCGGCAGATAATAGCTGTCGTCGAAAGCGGAAACGGTGGAGTCGCCGACGACCCAGATGGTCGCCTTGGCCGCCTCGGGCTGACCCCATGCGGAACCGCGTGCGCCTGCATCGGTGGCGGCCAGACCCTCAGCGGTCAGCAGGAGCAGGCCGTGCATATTGATGCTGCCGTCTGCGTTCCGGGTCGGAGCAACGGAGGTGTCGAGGCTCTCAAACCAGCTCTCCTTCACCGTGACGGTGTTGGTGGATTTGTTGTGGCTGGTCTGGGTTTCGGAATCCCAGTAGAAGTTGTTCGGGCCGTAGACAGCGGTGCTGCTCTGGCTCTGGAGGGCCAGCTGCTCCTTGCCGTCGGTACCCTTGCGGAAGGAGATGACACCGTCGGCGGCATAGTCGGTCACAGCGGACTTGTTGCCGGTGTAGAGCGCGACGTTATAGCCCTCGTTGTTGTAGGAAGTGGAGCTGTAGACCTTGACGTCCGGGCAGGAGTTGGAGTCGATGCCCTTGGCGGCGTTGTCGTAGGAGATGGAGTTGAGGAGCTTGTGGTTGCCGGGCAGATTGGTGCCGCCCATCTTGAAGCCGTTGCCGTTGCCTGCCGCGATGGTGACAGCAACATTGCTGAAGCTCAGGTTGCCGTCGTCGTCACAGGTGACGGTCGGGAACTGGAGCGACTGCTTCTTGACCGGCTCTGCAGCCAGCATCAGATAACCGTTCTTGTAGGCGGCGCAGTTCTGGATGGTGACCGCGCCGATGGAACCGGTTGCAGCCTTTGCGAAGAGATCCCAGCCGTCATCGGCGTTGTAAGCAGCGATGCAGCCGTCGAAGACGTTGCCCTCGCCGGTGGTCAGTTTGGCGGCAAAGCCGTCGGCGTCTTCCATCGCGCGGTCTGCGTTGTTCATGGAGGTGCAGTTCTTGATGGTGTTGTGGCTGGGCCACAGAGCCTTGTTATCAGTGGACAGGCCGGAGACCTGCAGGCCGGTGTTGCCGTTGTTGTAGAAATTCATCTGCTCGAGGACGCAGTAGCTGCCGGCCAGCTGCATACCCTTCGCGCCGTCTGCGGTGTTGGTGATGTTGATCTTGCTGATGTTCCAGTAATTGCCCCAGACACTGAAACCAGTGCCGACGCCGCCGAAGTCCAGCGTTGCGTACTTGCCGTCAGCAGTCGTCATGGTGATGGGAGCTTCTGCGGTGCCGTCGCGGCCGCGCTCGACTTTCAGCTCACCGGTCAGATGGTAGGTGCCGCTTTCCAGCTGGATGGTCTGGCCTGCTGCGGCGTAGTTCAGCGCGGTCTGAATGTCAACTGCGTCTTCCGCACGGGTGCCATTGTTAGCTGCGCTGCCGTCCGGGGTGACGACGATGATGCCGTTCGCGCCCAGAGTACGGAGCGAAACCTTCTTCTCGATAGCAGCGGAATCGTAGCTGCTCAGCTTTTCGTACGCGCTGATAGCGTAGTTTTTGTCCGGGGTGAACTTGACCTTAAAGGTGGTATCGCCGGTCACGGCGTAGCTCTTGGAGAAGGGCTCACCTGCCTTGATGTCCACATTTTTGTCCACGACCACACCGTTTGCGGAGACGGTCGCTTTGCCGTCGGCGTTGGCCTTGAACACCAGTTCATAGCTGTCACCGGTGCAGGTGGCAGGGCTGGTGATCTGGTAAACGGGGGCAACATAGCTGGTAGGCTGGAGCGTCCACTCGGAAGCGTTCCACGTGCTCGTGGTGTAGGTGATGTTGGAGAAGGTCACGTTCATGCCGCGCGCCGCCGCAAAGCCCAGATAAGCTTTGTTGGCTTCCTGCACGGTCATGGGGTCGTCCAGCTCTGCGTACTTGGAGACGCTGGAAGCGGTGCTGTCCTTCGCCGAGATGTACAAGGTCGAAGAGCCGACGACGTCGCCGGTCGAGCCGTCGGCGTTGATGGCGTACTGGGTGGCGACGTAGCTGTTGCTGGTCTTGGCAAGGCTCACACGGTAGGTGTCGCCCTGCTTGATGGCCTGCGAGCTGAACGCCGCACGATTCGACTTGACGTCGTTGGAAGCAGCCGTCTCGTTGGAGATGATGCCGGTGTAGCTGCGGACGCCCACAGCGTCTTTGATCTCAACACCGTCCAGAGGGAGCTTGGTGCCGACGACAGAAATTTGATTCGAGAAATAGCTGCCGGAGCCGCTGATGCTGTCGCGCACCATGAGGGCAAATCCCTCCTGACCGTCCGGAGCCGGGTTCACATAATCGATGGTGACATCGGCCTGCAGATAGAAGTTCTGGGTGGTCGGGTCGATGGTGGTGTAGTAGAAGGACAGGCCGTCTGCCGGGGAGTCCGCGACGAACTTGCCGCCCTTCTTGTCGATGGTGCCATCATCTTTGATGGTGCAGGAGTTGAGGGTGCCTTATGGCTAAACATTACCACACACAAAATGATTCTGCCTCCTTACCGGTTCTGCGGCGATAGTCATCACGCATTCGCTTTTCCATTTGTGCTGATTTTTCTACCTCTCCGTCTCTCCTGCAAGGAGAGCTCCACCTCTAACCAAGCCTTCCTCCTCAGGAGGAAGGATGTAACCGCCCTACTCGGTGCTCGGAACCGCTACGCTCTAAGGTTGGCGGACCATCATAGGTCTTCGCCATGTTGTGCGGGATGGGACCGCTTTGCTATAACTTTCTATAACATTTTACTCAGATAACTCATATTAGTGGGCTACCAGCCAAAAATGTCACTATGTGTACCTGTATCGGTTAAAGCAAGACTCTTCATTAATTCATCCAAATCATTAGTAGCAAAGAGTTTTTCATTCTTTGCTGCTTCTAATGCCTTGTCTAATCTACAAGCCTTAGGGGCTTTTTGCTTTTTGGGAACCCACCCGAATTTCTTAATCAATGATTTGAAAAGAGAAATATCGGTTGCAGGGACATCTAATGTATATGTAGCTGTATTCATAATTGTATCTCCTTATCTTTTTTTATCTCGTCAGCAGGTTTCTCCACCAATTTTTGCTCAGCCTGGCTGGCAGTGGGCGCAATGAGATTGTTTCCGCCATGAATATTGAAGATAGCATGGGGATCCTGATACTCCTTGATTTGATCGATGAGGCCATGATACTCCTTGGACATCATCTTGCGTAGCAGACATTGCACTCGGGAGACGTCGGCAAAGTGATTCTCATTCATGAACTCCTGTGCCTTCTGTATCATGTACAAATTTTTATCCTCCATACTAAATTAACCATCTAGAATCAATAAAAGCCAATTTTCAGCAGCAATTGACCATAATCCGCAAGTTTTGCGAGTTGAAAATCCTATAGTTGTACGACTGTAAAGCTACAGTTGTACGACTATACATGCTATAGTTGTACAACTCTGGAGTTATAGTCGTACAACTATAGGGGTCATAGTCGTACGACTATAGATTTTCAAGAGACCAAGTATATTTTTCAATTTTTATACACTACTGATTATCAGTAACTTACCAAGTCTCAACATAATTTCAATTTTACAAATTGAATTTAGATTCATTGAAAATTCTGAAATTATGGAGTGCGTAAAAGTGCCTTTTGTCAGTATTTTTCCTCACGCTACTTCATTGGTGATCATTTCCACTTATACCAGGCTTCATTGATATACTTGCGGATATTACTGATGCCTGTAGTAACCTGAGGTGCCAAGGGCTGTAAGACTTCGATGAACTCCTGCTTCACCATAATATCTTGGTCAACCTTTGCATCTGTATCATTCACCATATCCATCACCACCTGAGCCAATTCCTTGGCATTGGTGCATGCAGAGAGCTTGGCTACATATTCTGCTAATGCTTCCACATTATTAATATATAAGGAGAGACGGGTTGTTTCGGGTGAGAGAACAGGCTCTTGACTTGTGGTCTTCGCCTTCATCATCTCCTCTATGTACTTGTCGCCATAAAAGTTTTGCTCAGCCTTGATAGCATTGGGCAGAATCTGGTTGTTACCGCCAGAGATATTAAAGACGATATTTGCCTTGCTGGTATCTTCCATTGCTATGATTTTTATTAAAAGTTAACGTATCGTGAATGAGCAGTAAACAGATGGTGAACGTCAGTGAAGGCATTTGTTTTCGCCTCGCCAATGTTGTATCTTCGCAACGTCAATCAGAACAAACGGGATTGCTAATCTCTTTGAACTGACGATGACTGAACTTTAGTATTAATCTTTTAAATGTTTCAATTATGAGTAAAAGCTACAAAGTTGCAAAGAAGACCATTAACATGGGTGAGAAGAAGGGTCAGACACTCTTTTCTGTTAGACCTTACAGTTACGGAACCTTGACCACCGAGGAGGTTGCTAACCAAATCGCAGTGGAGTCTACAGCTACTCCTGCAGACGTAAAGGCGGTACTCGACCGCTATGCTTACTACGTGAAGGAGAACCTGAAGAAGGGTTACGACATCGAGTTGCTTGGATTCGGCAAGCTCTTCATCCGCTTCATTACCGGCAAAGCCGTAGAAGATGAGAGTAAGGCGAACGCTAAACTCGTCAAGAGTCTCGTTCCTGCCTTCCGTCCTTCTTTCACCAAGTTGCAGAATGGTACTCGTCTCTACAACCTGATTCCTGATTCCATCGAACTCGTCAAGTACGGTGAAGAGAAGAAGGATAAGACTACTGGCGGCGAGACCACTGACGGAAAGAACACTGGCGGTGAGACTACTGGTGGTGAGACCACTGGCGGCGGTTCCGGCACCGAGGCTGGCGGAACTGGTTCCGACAAGGGTGACGGATTGGAATAGTCTCCAACTCTGGCAGTGCCTTACCTCTCTGAAAGGGAGGCACTGCTAAACTCTGATAACTTATTGTTTCATTTAAATTTTATTGATTATGAAAATGTTTCGTTCTAACTCTGAATCAAATCCAAACAAGATTTCCTGGACTCAAATCGTGAATGCCATCGTACAGGCGCTGATTGCTGCTCTCACGGCACTGGGAGTAAGCTCGTGCGCTAACTATGTCAGTTAATAGTTAACAGTTTATAGTTTAAAGAGCCTATTATGACGAAAGATACATTTCCAATGAACATTGGCGGGGGGAAGGTACGCCCTGAGCGCATGCTCCTCGCCAAAGTGGAGAACGGCAAGAACATGATGTCTGCCGACTCTGTGAGATTTCTGGTACTGCATTGCTCGGCTAGCCGATGCAATCAGGACTATAGTGTGGAACAGCTGCGCCGTGACCATAAGACTCGTGGGTTTTATGACATCGGCTACCACTTCTACCTCCGAAAGGATGGAACGATGACGCAGCACCGTAAGCTGCTGGAGGTGGGGGCTCATGCCAGACCTTATAATAGATGTTCTATCGGCATCTGCTATGAGGGAGGGCTCGATGAGCAAGGCAAGCCTTGCAACACCATGACCACTGAGCAGGAAACGAGACTCATTGACCTTTTCAGGAATCTGAAGATTCTCTTTCCGAAAGCGAAGATTGTGGGCCATCGGGACTTGCCTGGGACGACTCCAAAGGAGTGTCCGTGTCTGGATGCTGGAAGCTGGGCTGCCCGTCACCGCCTTGATTAACTCTTATAACTCCTTTTGGCTGGCATTGCTAGCTAAAAGGAGTTTATCATGATACGTCTTTCCAAAGTGCGTCGGATCTGTTGCTACGAAACCATTTTAAGCTACATATCCTTCACTTTTTGCCATGGCTTCGCCGTCGTCCCCTGCAATAGTGGACGTTACCTGTGAGTGTATATTTGTCTCTTTCATTATACGAATCAAGTTCGTTTTTTGATGGCGTTCAACTGAATCTCGATATAAGAGACACAGAATCTCCTTGCAAAAATACGATAATTGTTGGAAACTAGCAAATTATGCGTGTTAAAAAATTAATATCATTCTACGGGAATCAACATTATTTTACTATTCTTTTCGTACATAATTTCCTAAGTCGTTGATTGAACGAAAGTTTTCGGTTTTTCTGTGTCTCTTATGTAAAGATTCAGGAGAATTGGTTCATTTTGGTTCATTTTACAAAATCCCTCTTTTTATTCTTTTTTGTGGCTTATAGGGCTGCCAGAATTTTGGCGTTGGCATCTTTTACTTTATTATATATGTCATTTGCGGTAGCTTTGTCTGTCCATCAGGAACTCTCCGAGCACTTAAAGCTCAGTCGCCGCACCTTGCAGGAATACCGCAAGCCGATAATTGATGGAAAAATCAGAGATGGCAGATACACCTGATACAATTGCCTCTAAACGAACAAAGGGAAACAACCAGTCTTTGGTCGTTCCCCTTTGTTCGTTATATTCATTCTGATTACATCACATGATTGTCAAAATGGCTTTGCATGCATATCTCCTTTGCAGCGCTTTATAGCACCATTACAGCGTCCCCACTATTTTACAAGTAGTTACACTTATCTGTATTTGAAAAAAGTTATTTTATTATCGCTTTGCATAAGATAAGCTGCTCTCGGCAATTTGAAAGCAGCTTTCATACAAAGAATACATAAAAGCTAAGTTTTCAGCAGCCTCATGACTATTATATTGCTCAGAATCCTCCCAAATCCTTCTCTGTCTTATACTCCTCCATCCTATCCACGGGGAAACGAGCATTATTCTCTTTGATGGCATCCATAATAAATTGGTCGCATTGCTCGTCCGTCCAATAACCTTTGTTGATAGCAATCTGCAAAATGTCCATCACACCGATATATTCAATGTCATTGGCATCACAATAAGGTGCCACATCACGAAAGTTGCTGCTGGCTATCGTTTCCTGTCCATAGCGAGCCATCGCCATACAGGCACACTCACCATCACCCAAAAGACCATTGTCATGCTTCAACTTAAAAAACTCCCTCTTGATATTCTGGTTCTGACTGGGAAACTTGATTACACAAGTCTTTGAATCCTTAATCCACTCATCCACTTTCTGCTTACGGTTGGCATCGCCGGGATGACGTGTTGCCTCACGATAAACATTCTCGACAACATACAGCTGATGAGGTGACAAGATACCGTTCAATTCCATGATGTGACCTGTGGCTATGAAATGCGCTATGACATCCGCATCAACCAATATGACCTTTGCTCTTGCCATCCAAAGCCTCCTTTCCGAAATCAATGCCCATATCATATAACAAACCAAAATACTTGGCTTGGGAAATCAATCCCTTGTCATAAAGTTGGCGAGCCTTTACATTATAATCTCCTATCAGTTCCTTGCTATGGGTCGGCATATATAAAGAGGTAGGATAACCATACTCCGCAGCACTCCTTATCACATCATGCTGAAATAAACCATAAACCGTCTCGGAAATCAAATCCATCTCCTTGAGTCGATAGAGAAGGCAGGAACGAGAACAACGAAAGTTCTGCTCTATCTTCAATACCGTTGCCATAGAAATAGCATCTCTTTTTCGCTTCTCTACTGGTATTAACGATAGCACGCCATCCCTTGGCAAAAGTAAGCAACGAGCAAAATAATCAGCTGATTGTTCCTCTATGCTCTTTTTGCCATCTTCGTTATCCGTCTCATAGGATACACTAAAATCCTCTTGAAACAACAGGTGATAAAGTTCGTGACAGGCCGTGAAGCGTTGGCGACTATAATTGCTGCTTGTATTGACAAGCATGAATAGTCGCACATCATGCTCCTTACGAAGTATCTTGATAGCCATGCCCTCAAAACCCTCAGACAAAGGTTGAAAACTTGCTATGATATTCTTGTTGCGAAGCATTTGATGAACACTAACAGGCTCATTAAACTTGACTCCTTGCTCTTGGCGAAGAGAAAGGGACAAGAGTTCTAATTGTATTTTATCTGATTTTTTCAAGTTCATTGCTCATCATGATATAGTTCTTTACTATTTGCTGGAAGTGAGACACCTCTTCAAGATTAGCCACACCATCACGTCGGAAAGCGTATGCAAAGTTCACTTGCTCCATGTTACCTTCGAGTATGTCATACTCATCAATACCATAGAGACGAGCCAACTTCTCCAAGCCCTCCATAGAGACTTCAGTCTCCCCCGTCTCGTACTTCAGGTAGGCTGGTTGGCTGATGCCAAGGTACTTGCTTACCTCCTCTTGGGTGTACTTGAATTTTTCACGAAGCACACGCAATATAGATTTATTGTCGTTCATTGCCATAATTTACTGATTTGCATTCATATATTGTCACTTAGATGGTGCAAAGATAAAAAACTATATCGTTATCTGCAAACTTTTTAGTTATATTTCACAGATATTTTTAAAAAAAAAGGCAAAGTTATAACTTAGCATCTTGGCACGGCGGCATTGTTTGTGTATTTTGAGAAAAGAATACGAGACTTAGTCTCCCATATGAATAGCAAATGTGAGGTGATGCTATTTCTTTAGCTGCCTAAGCCCCTATTTGTATAAATCGAAATTGATATCGAATGAAGTATCGAAATCCTTAAGCATTGCATGCTTCGTTTTTTTCTCTGTTATTTTTCGCCTCTTTATCCAAAGGGAGCTCAACCTTTCTCACCAAGCCTCTCTTCTATACAATATTCTTTCGCTATCATAACGCTTTTCCTTTATATTATTAAAATCAGAACAAAATCAACTTCAGCATTTCAATCTTTCTCTAATTGACTTCATAGGAAAAATTCTCCCAATCGTCATAATCAAATAAGCCTTATCACCATCATTATTCCATATATGAGATAGAACACCCCAATATAACTTATGAGTTGTGGCGCCACTGGTATTAGTATGAGTTCCATACACACCTGGCTTAGTATAAAGCCAAATAAAATCCCCTTTTTCCACTACTAAATCAGGTAAAATAAAAATGTGACGAAACTTATTAGACACAATACCTTTTTCATCATAAGTCGTATCAAATAATATATAACTATTGATATTACACTTTGACAGAGCCTTTATAACAATACGTTCATCGTCAGTCTGAGCATCTTTAATTTTAATCCAAGCGTTATTAGGTCCGCAAACTATACAACTTTTACACCCCCTTTTTAGTGGACACTAGTGAATTCTCTTATACTTTTCACACAGCACCAGCAACTTTTCAAAGAGTACTTTACGTTCCTCTTTCATCGTTCCCACATTATACAGTTTTCTATTATGATGAATGAAGTGGAACATAAGCTTCTCTTTTGGATAATACTTGGATAGTTTACGGTATTCCTTTTCCATGAACGACATCACTTCATTATACTTTAACTTCCACCTTCCATCTTGCGTCATAGACTCTTTTTATTTACTATAACCTTTAGTTCTATTCCTGTACGCTCCTTGAGAAAACTCTCAGTTACACCCAAAAGCGATAGTATGTCATCACTTGCTGAATCTTTTGAAACGCCTGGCTGAACAATAAAGACGCTATACTTCACAGGCAACTTCCTCTTTGCAAGTTTCATCAGTTCGATCAACTTTTCATGTGTCCCCTTATATATTCTCGAACATTCGTCGCCATTGCTACTCTTTTTAATCTCCCTACGCAGTAAATGATTCAACATCTCTTCTGCCTCTTTATATTTCCAATTTGCAGATTTCTGAGCCTGTCCACATACTTCATAAAAGTTTGCAATCTGCGAGGTTATCTTACCTTCATGTGCAAACTTCAAATGATATAACTCCACATGAATTTCATTCTCAATTAATTTGAGTGTAATTACATCAGCTATCTCGCCGGCATTGTCATCGTCATACACAATATCGTAGTCCTGCCGCACAAGCGTTTGTATTACATTGTATTGAATAGAATCCGTATTAAGATGTGGCCGCACTCCTTGTGATTCTTTAAGCAAATTAACGTCTTCCCAGTCCCACTCTTGCAAGCTGTTTTTATCATAGAGTGTTGGCTTAGCACTTAAGACAATGTACTCATTACCACGAAGGCTAGACCCATCGGTGAAATAGATTATCGGTACATTTTCTTCTTTCTCAAAGAAATCTGTCAATTTTAGCGTCCTCGTCCCAAACTGTATCAAAGCCTCACCATGCGTCAATTGTTTAATCCTATAGTCGGGAAATTTATTCTTCTCATTTTCATTATTTTCAAACAGCTCTAGCTGAAACTCCACATGCTGTTCACTATTACATACTGCAAAACGTACCTTATTCCCTTCTAGAGCATTCTCACAAAGTTCAATTTCAGTATTGTACATATAAGACTCCGAACCTAACAGTTTAAAACTGTAACGAGTCTCTAACTCTCTCCACATCTCATCATCCCAATCTATACTGAAAGGAATTGTATCTACTGGCATTTCTTTAATCATCTTTGGAATCAGTGTTTCTTTGAGTATTTGATTCGCATCGATATTTGGATTTGTGAGTTTCTCGCCCTGCTCAATACACCAATTCTTAAACGCAAGAATATTTCCATTGCCACTTAGGCTCCATATTCTCCCTTTGTACGATGCTCCTATGGATGTTTTCTCTCCGTTCTCAAAACCATCACCCACTACAAAGGATTTCTCGCTGTTCATTTTCTCAATGCGAGATAGCCCATTCTCAACATCGCGCCCTGCATGCATTCTAAAGCGAATATCTTTCCCAAGATAGACTTTCAGCCCAACATTCCTTAATTTTGTCCTCTTTAAATTATGGAAGGTCTTGAAAACATCAACTCCACTTATTAACTTTGGGGCTTTCCCCGGAGCCCCTACTACATGCTTAGCCACTTCATGATATAGGCTGGCATTATCTAGGCTGTTAATGTATAACAGATTCTTCTTTTCATCCCAAAACAGCACCAAATAGCTCCAGGCCATAGTCCTTACATCCTTAACCTTTATACCTTCGACATTCTGTTCCTTTGCCATCACTGCCACAAGCAGCTTTTCATTTTCATTAATGTCATAAGACTGATAATCAAGTTTATCATAGCCTCTAATACCTTTGTAAAAATCCTCAGGGTGCCATCCTTTTGCGTAGCTCTGATATACGACAGTACTAAACTTTGGGTAGATACTGCTTACAGGGATTTGGGCATCCGTTCCCGACTTAAATCCTTCAATAAAGTCTTTAAACTCTTTTTCATCTGTAACCTTATTGTCATTTGCATCGGCTAAAAGAATATTCCAATCAGCATCTTCTTCATAGAGACTATCAAGTTCCTGCTTAACTGTAAGGTCTGCAATATTTGCCACAAAAGAAGCATCCCCCAACTCCGCATCACGGCTAGTTCGTGTAAATCGTCCAGAAAATTGCAATGTTATTGGCAGGCTTTTTCTGATATCGTGGAATGCTGCAATCTTAAGTTCTGGCAAATCAAATCCTTCACCAAGCATATTCACACAAACCACAATGTCTACATCTCGTTTAAGAACTTTATTATAGTTCTCAATATAATCAGGGCAGCCGGAATATAATAACACAATTCTTAGTTCTGGGCATAACTCTTTGTATATCTTGTAGACTGCCTGTGCTCGACTCTTTGTCTCACACCGAGCCATCATTATATGCTGGTAATGCTTCTGATCGTCTTTTAGTTTCTCAACAGCCTTTTCAGCAATAGCTTTATCAGCAATGGCCTCTTCACCGTATTCCCTGACTGGCAGGAAATGTATAGTGCGATAATAACCATCTTTTTGTGCTTGGCGCAAAGGATAGTTAAATATTATTTTACCATCAAGTCGTTGCCCATCATTTCTGAACGGCGTTGCAGTGAATTGAACCAATTGATGTCTTGGGAATCTGTCAGAAAACTTCCTCCATGATGTGGCTACAATATGGTGCGCCTCATCAACAAACACATTTGAAAATGATGACACATATACATCCTGCTGTTCTTCTGGAGCATGGTCAATAATCTGCATTGTTGTTATCACCACATTGCATTGTCTAATAAAGCTCTTTAGTTGATCTTCCCCTTCAAATGCAGACGTTATAACCCCTACTATAGGATATAATGCTTCTTTATCAACAATTTCAAATTTTGCTTTTTTAAGAATGCCTAAAGTTTTGAACTTATTGAATAATTGTCCTCGAAGAGCATTTGTCGGCACAGTTACAAGTACTCTATTACACCTGCCTGCTACTAAAGCTGACATCATCGTTTCTGTCTTACCAGTTCCAGTTGGCAGCACCACTGTCGCTGTTTCTGTAGGTGATAGCATATGGCTAAGTAAAGCATGCAAAGCACCTAATTGCGGTCTTCTTAATCCGGGATGAGCCTCATTTTTCTCAAGTTTGAAGTGGAACCTGTTTTCCCATGAATTTATTACATCATCGGGTGAAGCCTCAATTTGATTAGGATGCTTTATCCACTTTCTCTGCTTGATCTCATTGTCAATGAGCTTTTGCTTCGTAGGAGTTCTATCTGTCAACAACACATAGGAGGCTTCTTCATCATATATACCAGAATTACCAGTCAAACAATAACGAATACCCTTATCGATAATCACAGCATAGCTGCGATTTTCTTCAACTTCATCGAGATTTAAAGTTATGCTTGGAGCCAAAAGTTGATATATAACATTTTTAACTCCACTCTGCTTACATAGTTCCATTAATACGAATGTACTCATATCCTTATTTGTGTTAACCTCTTTATTTATTCATCTTTGACAATCTATTCTTCATCACCTCTTCCATCCCAACACCCAGTGCCCTAATGGCTGAAGGCAAATGGATGTTATCATTACCATCCTTCTCCATTGATGCAAGTACATCCCCTTGCCCATTTTCTGAGAAATGCTCATACTGCGAGAAATATTTGAAGTAGTGATATAATCGCATAGCCACAGATTTGAGTTCAGGTATAGCAACCAAGAAGTCAACAATATCCTTTGTCTTAATACTATTTTGTTTAGTGAAACCAGCGTCTTTCAGTTGTCCTTTCGATTGCTTTATTACCGTCAATTCTTCCAGATTGTCGTCAAGTGTCAGCAGTCCCAAGAAATTGTCTTCCATCGTCAACTCCCACAAATGGTCTATAAAGACATCATCAAGTATCTTTCCCGTACTTTTCACCTGATCTCTGTATACCTCTTTGCGCTCCAACATTGAGTTGGCATACTCTATTGTTCTCAGATCCAGTTCCTCGTAAGCTCGTTCCTTGCCAGCCCGCTGTATGTATAGGGCGAACAAACAATCGGTAAAGCAACAACGCAACAACAAGCCTATCGGTAACTGAAAGAATGAAATCTTTCCAGTTTTCAAGACCTGCACAGTTAAGAGCAGAGAAGAATACAGATTCGAGTAGATACGAAATAACAAGAGTAACTTAACCTTCTCAACCCGCTCCATTTTACCTTGTGAATGTTCTCTCCCATAGCTTCGAATCTGCTTCAACAAGGCAAGTTCCTCGGAATATAGTTCTTTAATCTCCCTCATATAAATATTTGGTTCAAATATTGCCATAAACTATCTAAGTTTAATAAAATTAATTCTTTATTGGATTTTAAAAGTCATTGAGAAAGACATTATCCTCCGCTTTCTTATATTTATTATATGCTTTTTCGATGTAAGCTCTAAAGGTTTCAGTACTCATCTTGTCATGTCTACCGTCATAAGTACCCGTAGTCCTGTTATATAGCGAGTTTTTACTGAATATCACATAACTGCCCTTTAATTGGCGAGTTACTTGTCGAGAATAGTCCGTTACATTATATCCATCTTGTTTGGCGAGGTCACCATCTTCCATTACGCCATAATCCTCATACTCGAGCGGTGACATCTCTGATACTCCTTCATCATAACTGTCTTTGGGAGTTGATTTAAGTGCAGGCTCTAATGGATTACACTCCATTCGGAAATAATTCCACAACAAATCTTCACCTATCGATTCGAAGATCAGGATTTTCGGGTTGAAGATCTGCCTCAACCCACCAAAATCCATTTCTAAGCAATGCTCCTCATAAGAATCAAATACAGCATCCAAGTCTAATCCACCGCCAGAGGGGAAGAACAGATGATTCAAACTGTCATAGTGACTAATCATGTTGAGCACATTTTTTATTTCTTTAATATCCGTCCATTCGGCATGTGTCGGAACTGAATAAGGAAACAACGCCTTAATTACTTCAACCCACTGACTGCGATTACTTTTTGCAAAATCATCCTGCATTTTCTCCCATTCCTCGTACCTAGCCAAAACTTGTTCAATATTAGGTCTATTGTCAGGCAGCACATCTGTACATTCTGCTAGCAATTCTCCTAATGGTGTAAAATATGTGCCTCTTGGACACTTTACATTGTCTTCAAGTCTGGTAACTTGATTCCTACTATATTGACCTTCAAAACTATCGGGATATTCTGTCAGTATCACCCAAATGGTTTTCGCAATAGAATATACATCAGCCTTAAACGGATCGGCATTCTTTGAGCCAGGCCGTTCCATTTCTGGGGCTAATGTCCTCCTTGCTCCCATACGCTCGTCGGTTTTCGTCACACGAGATTTATCTTGATAGAAAACGAGTCCAAAATCAGATAACACATAGTGCTCTTGATACATCAATATGTTTTCAATCTTGATATCCCTGTGAGCAATACCTTGATGATGAAGTAGACATAACATCTTTAGAATATCCCTGATGGCATTCAATTTCTCTTCAAAGATACATCCAAACAAGCGTTCTTTTGCAGGAATTGCCAAAGGCATAACATAGTAAAGATCTTTTTCAGTCTGCTCTGAGCCATTTAATTCATGAAGATTGAAGTCAATCACTGGCAACATTCCATCGGCACCTTGATGAGAAAGCATTACTTTCACCTCATCCAAGAATCGTTGATACGCTTCTCCTGTTGTCTTAGTTAGGATTTTCATAGCAAATGCATTTCCTGTTTGGTCTGTGCATTCCCAAACCTCGCCATTGCCTCCGCTACCAATCTTACTTTTCAATTTCCAGGATCCAATTAATTTCTCCACGCTCATATTCTATTCCACTTTCATAATCTGCTCCCAGACATCCTGCTTCATCACCGTAAGTGGACGTTTCAAAGCCTCATCCTTCTTGGCGTATGTTCCAAGAATATATCTGTCAAAGTCAAATCCCTCAATATCCAAATCTGCAAATTGTTGATTCGCAGCATCTACAATTCCCTTTGTATATATCCTATTACGCCATAGCAATTCTTCTACTTCATCTTCATGTTCAGCATAAATCTTATCTATGTCGAAAATAAAGTTAAAACGCTCTGCGAGGGTTCCATCTTTCTTTGCTACGACAGGCTGGCCTGGTTTTTCATCATCACAAAGATATGCTTTTATTCCTCTACACTTTCCTTTTGTCTGAAAAGCAATTACATCCTGTGGGCTAATAGCGAAATGAAGCGGGGAGGGATGCGGTTCACCGTCTTCATAATATAATGAGTATGGCAAGTCTTGTGCAGATTTACGTTTGTTACATGATCCACAGCAAGGTTGTAGGTTATAGAAGTTTGTACACAAGAACGGGTATTTCGACTTTGGCCTATTATGATCCAATTCATAGTAACCGCCCATCAATGGTATCACCCTCGCTTCTTTGGGGCGTCCTCTCTTTCCTGTCTTTATCTTCTCATGCACATCCTCTATAAGCGTTGTCATAGCAAACTGGGCATTACAATAAATGCATGATCTAATCTCAAGTATCTTCACATAGTTAGGCATCAACCCTGCTCTTACTTTATCGTAACCCATTACATCAACTATCACCTCATAGAGTGGTCGCTTATCCTTATTTCCTTTAAACTTTACCCAAATATCATCTATAGCGACACCTTTTAAAGCACTATTGATATAAGAAAAGCATTCATCATACTTGGACGGCAGCATATTATTGAGATCGTCATATTTCTCTACAATCTTCTCAACATACACTGATACCCTGAGATATTCACTTCCCTTATGACTAACGCCTTTAAATTTCTCCTGTTTGTCCTTCAGCGGTTGCTCTGCATTTGCAGCCTCAATCGCATCGGGCAGCGTCTTTTTTCTGACGCTTGATTTGCCTTTTGCCTTCTTTCCCTCTTCAGGTGTACATATCAGAATCTCTGTTGACTCTTTTTTTAAGTCATCAGCCAAAATCTGCAAATCTGCTTTTACATCACCCACCACTAGTGGCAGTTTCTTCACGTATTTAGCAGCAAGCTTCTTTATCCTATCATCAATCAGAATTCTTCTCATCGGTTCTCTTGGTTCAAGCCTAATCTCTCAAATTCTTTTTGCACCCACGTCTTATATACTTGATTATTTTTCCCGAACTTTCGAACAAACAACTTACGTAGCTGTATCTTCACAACGTCATCGCCAACAGCCTCTATCATTTGATCTGCCGACACAATATCCCATCTGCGTTTACATTGCTTTTCCAAAAGGAAATTAGCCAAGTCATTAACCACTTGACTAGCGAACTCACCTACAAATCCTCCTTTCAGAAAGAAACTTTCAGATAACAGCTCATTGATGTTAGAGGCGAAAGTCTTCACCTTCATCTGTTCCCTTGCATCTTCCCCATTTTCAAGATATAGGATATTACACTGCGGAATATCTGATAGCACAAAGGGAGAATGTGTCGTTAGTATCACGTTCACATTTACACTATCTGTCACTTTATTGTCCTCCAAACTCTGAAGCAAGTTTGCCACAAATAGCCTCTGGTATTCAGGATGGAAGCAAAGTTCTATCTCATCCAAAAACAAACAGACATTATGATACTTCACCCTTCTGGCATTCTCAGGTACAGAAATGATATTCCTCAAATGATATAGGTAAGCTGATAGTGTGAAAAGGTATTGCCTTTCACCAGAACTCAGCATCGGAAACTCTATGCATTCCTGATCCATGTCATTTTTCAGGTAGATATAGTTCCTGAAGATAGGCGGCGGGTAATACTCCATAATAGCTTTAGGGCCTTCAATATCCATTTCAGGGAAGAAATGCTGTATGTATTCTTCATAAGAGAATCCATTATCATCCATTTTATATTGTTCAGCCTCATCAATATGAATAAGCCTCTCAAGGAAATGCAACGTCTGATGAACTTTCATACCGATATGCGATGGTTCCTCCTTGACTCTCTCTATAAGCGAGACTACCATATCTTTTTCTTGTGGAAGCAGTTCACGCTCCAAGTCAAAGAAAGCATCCGAAAGTTCAGAGTAATCTTCATAGTCTGGATAATTACGGCTTACGCTGAAAGTTTTATCTATCAGATACATAAAAGCCCGCTTAAAGAAGTGACAACCATTCTGCTTATAGCCCGCGTCAATTCCATAGCTCTCAAAAAAGAGAGCACTTCTTTCACCGTTCAAGTCCTCCGCTATTTTCTGTATTGCATCCGTGATATTATCATCATCTTCAGCCGGATGATCAAATCTTAAAGAAAACTTTTGGTCATAAGTAAAATCTATCGAACTATAACTATACCCTGGCAACAATTTATGATCATGTTTTTCAGCATCGATTAGCAACGCCGCAACTCTATCCTCTGCCAATTCCTTTTGGTTTACCAAGTCTATCTGGTTGTTCCCTCTATAGGGCTCAAATCCAATAGGAACCATATAGCCATCATTCTTCCTATATAGGCTCGTCAGCCAAGAATTATCAGCCCAATCATCTGCATCATCTCCATAGGCTTCTTCATCCTCATAGTCACAAGGGTTCAAAGATTGGATAGAATAATTCACCACAAGAGAATAGAAGAAGTGATTAAGTGTCTTTTGTATGATTTCCCATATTGTTTGTCTTTCCATTCCACGTATGACCTTATGCTCATACCCGTCCAATGGCCTGGCGTTAAGCCAGCCGTCTGTTTCCTCATAATTTCTGCTCCCGGGGAAGTATAATTCTATAGGTGCCTCGTCGCCATACCTAAATGTAACCGTATCATCTTCCACTTTTATGCATCCCTGTTGTCCTTCCAACTCATAATACAGTTCTGCCTTTATCTCTCTGATATAATACAGTCTTTCCGCAGTTGCCCTATAGGCCCCTTCTGTAGCCACGTATGAGAAATTGTTCAAAATTCTATATATCAGCTCCAAAAGCGAACTCTTGCCACTACCGTTCTTTCCGACAACTGCCTGAACACTTACCTTTTCACCAAAGAAGTGACGTTTGAATGCATCGTCATCATTTCTTACAACACATCCATTCTCCTCTCGATACCAATCATTGAAGAAATAATATTCGTCCTCTTTTAGTATCTTTAGATATTTGCATCCTACTATCGGATGAATACAGATAATTGTAAATGCCATGTTTCTTAGCTCTCTTTTTTCGTTTTCTTGCTCTTTCGTGAATACTCCCAGATCATCCCTCTTCTATCAAAATCGAGTTCATCCTTACAAGTGTTAAAATGCTTCACTTATAGTATCATATTTGTTTTTTTAATCCTCCTCTTTTTCCGTACAAATCCTTCTTGTTACGAGTTACAATACAATCTCCCTCAGCTCGCAAAGCTGTGGCATTTTGAGTTGCATCTTCATAATCCTTCCAATCAGAAGAGAGCATTTCAATTACCGTATTGCCTTGCAAGTCCAAAACATCTACAAAATTCGACACCGCCAGAAGAGTTTCTTTTACATTTTGATACTCATACTTGTGTGCTATATACATGGCTGTAACATAAGACAAAGCTGATGTCATCAACTTTATGTCTCCTGTTATTCCAAGGGCAAAGAGTTTATCTGCTTCTTCAGAAAAGCCCTCCCGATTTACAACGAAATCTATTAAGATATTCGTATCTATAAAAACTCTCATAATGCATATTTTTTATCAACCAACGCATCTAAGCTATTTTCATCTGCCGGTATCGGCTTGCCACCTTTTGCCTTTAATGTTTTAACATAAGACAAAGCATCATTAAACTCAGCAGTTTCTAATAGCTTTTGCTTAGGTTGTACCTTTTGCAAAAACAAAGAAATCGCCTTTTCTATTGCAGCTGTCACACTAATATTATGTAATTTAGCATAACTTTCTGCACCTTTATATATATTGCTGTCAATTGCTATTGTGTTCATAATTGTCTCTCCTTTTTTGCCTGCAAATATAAGTTTTTTCTGTGAAACTACCAAATATTTGGGGGAGTTTTTACAACTCTGACCAATTAATTGTAGAGGTCTATGTTAATATCGAATGGTGAAGCGAAATCTTTCAGCATTGCATGCTTCGTAATAAGCAGCTAACGCCCTATTACATTTTTCGACTCCCCTATCCCCCTCTTGCGAAGAGGGGGTCCTTAACCCACTCCCAAGCCCTCGCCCTTTCCAAAAGGGCAAGGGATGTAACCGCCCTACAAGTGCTATCTGTTCGAAAACCTACCCGTCCTTCCTTACCGTTAAGGAAGGCTCCACCTCTCACCCCGGCCCTCTCTCCTCAGGAGAGAGGGAGGAAACCGCCCAACTCGGTGCTCGGAACCGCTACGCTATAAGGTTGGCGGACCATCAAAGGTCTTCGCCATATTGTGCGGGATGGGACCGCCTTACTTTAGCTTGCTGATTGGGGGTGCATGGGGACAGTATGCTGATTGGGACCACCAGAATTGTACCTCATTGCAGTATCGCTCTGCACTTGTCGCCACTCGAATGAGGAATATTATTTTTTATTCTACTTTTGAGAGGATTACCTCAGGAGAGGTACCCATCAACGTTATGGCGGAAATCTTATGACCGCCATTGGCGTTTAATGAATGACCACAATGATAGAGGGTGTCATCTATGATAAACTTGTCTAGTAACCAAACGTCCACCTTCTTTTCTAACTGTTCGGAAATTCCGAACAGTTCTGACTGCACCAATTCTCCTTGCTGATAAATATTAGTAATGTGCTCACTAATATTAGCTTTACTAGAACCAAAAAGTTCCACCATTTGAGCTTGCGTAAGCCATACCGTATCTTCTTCTATTTTTACTTGAAGAGAAATGCTTTCATCTGGTTGATAGAGCACTATCTGTGAATCATCAGCCATAGGCTGTATATAATTGTCGTTTGCCATAATCATACATTTTAGCGCCAAAAGTACGATTTAATTTCGTAATCACCCCAATCGGCATAAAGGGTTACCTTGGTATCATCTACGATGTACATGTAAACATGGGTGTAGAAACTTTTCTTACCTGACTGGTAACGGTAAATGATCTCGATACTGTCTTTATGATAGACGAGGGTCTAGGAGCTACCTAAGAAAAAGGTTGCTCCTGGCTTGATTGATAAAAAGGGTTTCTACAAATTCTTTATCATTCTTAAACTTTCTTGAACTGCGAGGTCTTTCGATTTTCTTTCATAAACCCTATTTCTCCATTGATGCCATGAAACTTTCTAAGCTATCTACTCGAACAACTCCCGCATCATGACCACTCTCAGCCTCTTTCATTGCTGCCAAAGTTTCTGCGTTTGGAACATCTTCCAAAGCAGCACTCCTTGAAACTGGGGAGTCTGAAACTATTTTAACGCCTCTCATAAGAGAGAGGACATTCTTTAATTGCTCCAACAAAGATGGACTATCTATCTGTAATGTTAACTGTGCCATAACTTCTATATTTATTTCGACTCCCCTGACCCCCTCTTGCGAAGAGAGGGTCCTTACCCTATACCCAAGCCCTAAATCCCTACCATAGGAATTAGGGATGTAACCGCCCTCCGGTGCTCGGAACCGCTACGCTCTAAGGTTGGCGGACCATCAAAGGTCTTCGCCATGTTGTGCGGGATGGGACCGCTTTGCTATAACTTACTATAACATTTTACTCAGATAACTCATATTAATGGGCTACCAGCCAAAAATGTCACTATGTGTACCTGTATCGGTTAAAGCAAGACTCTTCATTAATTCATCCAAATCA
>ENA-UPWO01000536-UPWO01000536.1-human-gut-metagenome-genome-assembly--contig:-NODE-536-length-22444-cov-19.863907_pt1 | contig 22444 bp, 10 predicted proteins | sample MGYA00250056_ERZ773388 | MGnify/ENA primary metagenome ERZ773388 (study PRJEB29103, sample SAMN06112004) | human gut metagenome | biome: human gut; feature: ankylosing spondylitis patient; material...
ATAAAATTAAGTATTAACTGGGTCAACCAACTTTACAATTAAGACTGAAAGTAGTCAACTAAAAGCGTTAAACTACATAGAAACCACTATTACCACAGCGCGGTAACGCCTTTACAGCATTGCGGTAACAACAGTTTAGGCACGCGGTAACAGCATTTCCTGTATGCGGTAACCAGTATTCCCTCAGGGGGTGCAGCTGTCCCCAGCTGCACCAACCGAACTGCGAGTGTTCTTTCAGGGGGTGCAGCTGTCTCAGCTGCACCAACCGAACTGCGAGTGTCATCCCACAGATTGCACAGATGCACACAGAAGGTTAGGGTGCGTGCGCTGCTTGGTTGGTGCAGTGGAGACCACTGCACCCCCTGAGATTGCAAAAAGAATATCAATTTCTTTGTCGTTACGAAGTTTCGTTGTATATTTGCAATGTAAACAATACAAGTTCCTGCCTGTTTACACAATATGTTTTATGAACTACATGCCGCGTACGGATGAGGTGTCGAAATTCCGTACGGACATCGTATTGGCAGACAAAGACACGAAGATGCAGGTATCCAACAAGATACGCTTTATTTACTTGGCGCTTCCGCTCTTTAAGAACAAAGCGGAGGAATGTGTTACAGATTTTGAGAAATGGATTTACGTATTGAAGCATATGGAAGCATTAAGCAGAATGCCGTTCACGGCACAAAAAGAGATATTCAAACAGCTTGAGGACTATGCCGACAGCCACCGCCTAACTAAGAAGGAGTGGGAGGCGTACGAGAATAGCCTCTGGGTTGTGCGCGACAATATGGCGTGCATGGCAGCTGCTGAACGTGAGGCAAGAGAGAAAGGCCATGCGGAAGGACGGGCGGAAGGACGGGCGGAGGAAAAAAAAGCCATTGCAAGAAATCTTCTTGCAATGGGATTAACCATCGAGCAGGTCGCTCAAGGCTCAGGCTTGCCGATAGAAGAAGTAAAGAGCTTACAATAACCTTTAGGGGAGAGTGTGTCAAAACTCACGAGTAGGACGCCCCGAAGGGGCAAAAGCACATAGCCCAGGGCAACGCCCTGGGTAAATATGCGCCACACTAATCCCACGCCCTGTAAGGGCAAAAGCCTAATTATTAAGCTGTTGCCCTTACAGGGCGCACTATTCAATATATACACTCAACACCCAGGGCGCTGCCCTGGGCTATGTGGTTGTTGGGCTTTCAGCCCGCATTGATTGAGTTTTGACACACCCTCAACCGAACTGCGAGTGTCCTCCCACAGATGCACACAGCTGGAAGATAGGCTGGAAGATAACCTCATTTTTTAGGAATCTTCCAGCCTTTATCTTTCTGACATGCAGCACGTTGCACGCCGGCTGGAAGATATGGTAGATTTTTTCAGCTACTCGATTTTATTTATAGCCTTGCAGCGCCTTATACAACCCATTCTATCCAGTTCTCGGGAGTCACCACAGCCTTTTCCTTCACATCATACGCTGTTAGGAACGAAGAAGGAAATTGAGTATTGGCACGACGTGGATTCCACTTCATCTCGAAAATACTAAACTGTCCGTCACACTCCTCCACATAGTCTATTTCTTGCTGCTGGGTGGTTCGCCAGAAATAACTATTGACGTAACGACCCGAATAGTTGTTGCGCTTTATACGCTCGCTGATAATGAAATTCTCCCATAGCGCACCTGCATCCTGACGAAGCGAGAGAGGTGCAAAGTTCTGGAGAATAGCGTTACGTATGCCATTGTCAAAGAAGTAGATTTTCTTGCTCTTCTTCAATTCAGTACGCAAATTGCGATTGAAACCATTAAGCCGGAACACTATGTAGCATTTCTCCAAAAGGTCTATATACTTCTCTATAGTCTTATTGTCTGTACCAACGGTCTGCGCAAGTTCGTTGTACGACACCTCACTGCACACCTGCAAGGCAAGAGCAGTAAGCAACTTGCCGAGCAGAACGGGACGGCGTACGCTCTCGAGCGTCAACAAGTCTTTATATAGATAACTGCCAGCGAGGTTCATAAGCAGTTCTTTTGCATCGTCGGCATGGTTCAATATATCGGGATAAGAGCCGTAGACGAGGCGCTGTTCAAGGGTCTGCTTCACACCGAGAAGACCATTACTTGCCATCAACTCGGCAGAGGAAATCGGATAAAGATGATACTCATACTTACGACCAGTAAGCGGCTCATTGAGTTTGTCTTGCAATTCAAAAGAAGAAGAACCTGTCACAAGCAACTGCACTTCTGGGAAGTTGTCGGTAATTAGTTTCAATGTCATACCTATATTCTCCACTCGCTGCGCCTCATCAATAACAACTATACGATTGTCGGCTATAAGAAGTCGTAGCTCTGCAGTGTTTATATTGCTAAGCATATCCCTCACCTCGGGCTCATCACAATTAAGTTGCAATGCTTTATAGTCTTGTTTTTCAAGAATAAGCTTGAACAACGTACTCTTGCCTACTTGACGCGCTCCTATCACGATAATTGCCTTTCCTGCAAACAAACGCGATTCAATTGTCTTCTGCAATAGTCTTGGTATCATAACATTAATATTATATTACACTTGCAAAGATACACAAAAAAATGCTCTAATCCCAAAAGTTATATGGAAATTTGGGATTGTAATCCCAAAAATCATATATAAATTTGGGATTAGACCCAATTTAAGACAAAAAAGGCAGGGCTCCGAAATCGGAGTCCTGCCAATTTTTTATATATACAAATCTAAACGTGCGGATTAGAAGTTAGAAGCTCCGTTATCCCACCAGAGGTGCTGACCCTGAGTATCCGAAGCACCCTCGCCGAGAGCTGGGAGACCAGTCTCCTCAATATCAGCCTTAGTCTGAGGATCATCAGAAGCCCAAGGAATACGACGCATGATGTTCTCCTTTGTCTGTACCTTCGAATCGCCAGCGCCGATTGTGCCGTCGCTGTCAGCTACGCCGAGGATCGGGAAGAGCTTAGGATAGCCTACACGACGAAGGTCAACCCATGACTCGTAGCTGTACGGGAAAGAAGCGATGTACTTCTGAGTGATGATCTTCTCGAGCTTAACCTCAGGAGAATCACCCTCGTTCCACTTAACGCCAATCTTTGTTACGCTCGGCATATCAGGTGTAAGACCCTGTGGGTCTACGTATGCAATACCCTTCGGAGCCTCAACGTTGAGGTATTCGTCAACCAGCTGGTTGTACTTGTTGCCCGTAAACGAACGGCTCTCGAGAGAAGCGTAGCGGATGCCCTGCTCGTAGAACTGCTTAGCTGTACCGCCCATGTTCCAACCGCGGAGAGCGCCCTCAGCGAGGAGGAAGTAAACCTCAGAACACTTCATGAGGAAGAGAGGAGCCTGAGTCTGTGCCAAGTATGCCTTGTCGAGCATAGAGTAGCCACAGTAAGGGTTGTTGGCTGCTGCCTGACCCTCACCAGGAGCAACACCGTCACGCATACCTACGTATACAGAGTTCATCGGTGTGGTAGCCGGGCAAGAAGAACCCTCTACAGCCTGCGGAGACTTAGCAAGACCTACGCTGTTCTTTGTGAAGAGATACTTCATGTACGGGTGGTCGAGGTTCTCAAGCAGGTTAAGGAACGAAGCACCCATAACGGCGTCGCTCCAGCCTGTGATCTCAACCAGCGGGTGGTCCTTGCCAGAGAATGCCGGATAGATGGCAACCTCATTGTCAACGTCGGTGATGACACCGTCGCGAACTGCTTCCTCTGCCCAAGTCTTAGCTGTCTCAGGCTCGATACCACTCATGTGGATAGCCATGCGGAGCTTGAGCGAGTTGGCGAAGCGGATCCACGGCTCCATATCCTCCCAAGTCTTTGAATACGGCTCGTTAACGATAGTGAGGTAGCTGTACATTACGTTAGCCAGCTCCTGCTTGTAAGCCTCAGAACGGTTGTCCTTATAGTACTTAAGACATGCAACAGCGTCATCGAGGTTCTTCTTAACACCATAGTAGATAGTACGTACGTCGTTATACTTGAACGGCGACTTGTCGCGCAGAGCCTTGAACTCCTCATAAGGCATCGGACCGAAGAGGTCGGCGTTCTCGATAGCCGAGTAGTTGAAGAGAGTGAGGAAGATAGCCTTCAACTCAGGAACTGAGTCGATCTTCTCTGTGTTCAACAGCGGAGCGATGTAGAGCTTAGCTGAAGAGAAACCGCTGCCAGGACCACCGATAGAACCCTTACACATGTCGTATGTAGAACGCAATGTGAAGTTAGAGTACGGGAAGTCGTAGTGAGGTACACAGAAGTACTGTACGTAGTTGTCAGGACCGAGCGAGTAGCAGAACTGGTAAGCGTGTGCCACAGGAGCACCACCGTCCTTACCGCCACGGATACCATAAACACCGGTCTGAGCAGTACGGATGTTATCGTCAAGTGCCATGATAGCCTCTGCAACACCCTCGTCAGAAATCACCTTCTTGTAGTCGATGACATCTGCTTTACCCGAGCTGACCACTGGAGGCACGATGGTCTGGTTTGCGTTGAACTCGTCACCCGGGGTGTCGTAGTCGAGACACGACTGCATACCGAAGGCAGAGAGCGCAAGCGCAGCGTAAACAAATATCTTTGAATTTTTCATAATTCTTTTTTACTTTTTTGAATTGGTTTAGAAGTTTACATTCAATGAGAAGCCGAACGAACGTGACGACGGCATATTGAATACCTCGAATGCGCCGAGACCAGTGCCTGTAGAGAGCGATACGTCTGGGTCAACCGGAGCGTCCTTGTAGAGGAAGAACAAGTTGCGAGCGATGAACGAGAGGCTCAGGTTCTTGTTCTGACCGAAGAGGTTGCGGAATGTATAACCGAGAGAGAGCTCACGCAGACGGAAGTTGGTGCCGCTGTAGATGTAGCGCTCGATGTCCTGAGGAGTTACACCACCAACTGAGTTGTAGTAAGACTCGATAGGAACGATGCGGCCAGAACCGTCGTCGAGCTTGATACCGAGGATGTTGTTGCCATAGATAGCGTCAGCGTAGATGTTGTTCTTCTCAGCGTAGAGGCGAGCGTCAGCTGTGCGCTGTGACAAGCCAGCACCGTCGAGGAACGACTCTGTCATAGAGAGCACCTTGCCACCGATACGTCCGTTGATGAGGAACGAGAGTGTGAGGTCCTTCCATGTGAAGCTGTTAGACCAACCCATCTGCCACTTAGCATTCTGGTTGCCTACGAACTTGCCGTATGTCTTGCTCGACTCTGTCTCCATTGACAAACCACCCTTAGCGTTAAGAACGTAGTGGCCTTCAGCGTCGCGCTTGATGTCTGTTACGTACATGTCGCCCATTGCGCCGCCTTCCTTGTAGAGCACCTGCACACCGCCTACGTATGTAGCGATGACATTCTCCTTGCCAGTCTCCTCGTCGTAAGCTGTACGGAGGATCTTGTTGTCGTTGTAAGAGAGGTTGTAAGATGTCTTCCAACGGAGCTGGCCGAACTTGAAGTCGTAGCCTACAGTAGCCTCAATACCCTGGTTGCGGATCTTAGCAGAGTTCATTGGGATAGACTTGCCAGAAGCGTTGGTACCAACGAGGTAGAGGTTAGACATAGTAGAGTTGTAGTATGTCAAGTCGAAGCTCAAGCGGTTGTTGAGGAACAATGCCTCGATACCGGTCTCGAAAGAAGCAGTCTTCTCAGGACGCGGATTCTTGAAGGTAGCCCATGAAGACGGAACCAATGCACCTGTCTCGAAGTTGCGTGTAGCACCAGCGTAAACGATACCCGGGATAGAGTTACCGACCTCTGAGTAAGAAGCGCGGTACTTCAAGTAGTTGAACCACTCTGGGAGCTTAACGAGGTTACTTACGATAGCGTTCGCACCGAAGCCGAAGTAGCCGTAATCCTCAGGCGTACCACGATCCTTGAACTGACGGAAGGCACGGTACCAGTCGCGACGGTATGAACCATCCAAGTAAACTGTCTCCTTCCAACCAATCTGGCCTGTTACAACAGCACCCTTGTTCCAGTCTGAGCTCTGGCTCGGAGATGTAGCGCCCGGGCCACCGGCTGCTGTAGAGAAGTAGTTAGCCATTGTAGAGATGTGCTCACGGTCACCATAGTAATATGTAGCTGTTACGTCGTTGCCATGACCGAACGACTTACGGATATGACCTACGTAACCTGCTGTTGCAGATACGTCCCAATCACCGAATGTCTTGTTGTAGTTAAGCATGAAGTCGGTGTAGAGGTCGGTTGTCTTAGAGTAGCTCCACCAGTAGCGACCCAGGTCTTCCATAGAAGCAGGGAGCCATGTTGTAGCGTAACGCTTCGACTCGCTCTCGTACTTGGTGAAGTCCATACCCAAACGAGCCTGGAATGAGAGACCGTCGTAGATATCAAGCGAACCGGTGATGTTACCGAAGAAACGGTCTTCCTTAGCTACGCTTGAGTTCTGGTTGATAAGCCAGTACGGGTTGTTCTGGCCCTGAGCTGAGTAAGCCCAGTTCTGCATCGGCTGACCGGTTACAGTGCCCTGCTCCTTAACCTTTGTATAGTTGCTACCCTCACGCTTGAAGTATGTCTGGTAGCCTGTGAGCCAAGAAGCGTTGTTAACGCGGTAGTTGTCGCGATAGTAGCCGAGATCGATGTTACGCGGCATCATGTACAAGTGGTAGATCGGGTTCATTGTGATACCACCACCAGGACGGTTCTTTGTCTTTGTCTGGATGTAGTTCATCGACACGTCGATAGAAGCGCGGTCGTAGAACTTGAAGCTCTGACGGAAAGAGAAAGTGTGACGGTTGTATGAGTTGTTGTCAATCATACCGTTTGCGTGAGAGTTACCATAAGAGAAGTAGCTGCTCATCTTGTCTGTACCACCAGAGAGGGCGATAGAGTTGTTGGTTGTCACACCGGTCTTGAAGAAGTCGGCAACGTCGTCCTTTGCACTGTTGCGCAAGTGTACGTCGTTCATTGTAGCGCCGAAGTGCTCACCGTACATCGGAGTCTGGATGATGAGCTGGTCGTTGGTACGTGAAGATACCTTATTGCCCCAGCTGCTGATGCTCATTGTGTGAGCGTTCTCGTCGATAGCAGCACCGTAAACGTTCTGAATTTTCGGAGTTGTGAGCGGAGTGTCGAATGTTACGTTAGAAGAGAAGTTAACGCCAACCTTACCCTCGCGACCCTTCTTTGTGGTGATCATGAGGACACCGTTGGCAGCCTCAGAACCGTAAAGAGCGGCAGCGTTGGCACCCTTCAGCACGTTGATTGACTCGATATCGTCAGGGTTGATCATTGAGAGAGCGTCGCTACCCTCAGATACGCCTGTTGTAAGCATGTTTGCACCTGAACCTACCTGGCCGCGCTGTGAGTTGTTCATAGGAACACCGTCGACAACGATAAGCGGAGTAGAAGAACCGAGAATTGACTTGTTACCACGGAGGATGATCTTAGAAGCACCACCTGCACCACCTGCTGACGGTGTGATGGTTACACCAGATACCTTACCCTCGAGAGAGTTTGCAACGTTCGGGTCCTGTACACGGTTGAGGTCAGAAGCCTTAACCTGCTGTGTAGAGTAAGTAAGTGACGACTCCTTACGCTTGATACCCATGGCGGTAACTACAACCTCCTTGAGCACAGAGCTTTCGTCTTTCATGGTAACGTCAACATTGGCACGACCGCCTACCTTTACCTCCTGCGGTGTGTAGCCGATATAAGAGAACACCAAAACAGCGTTCTTGTCCTTAACGTCGATTCGGTAGTTACCGTCAATGTCTGTAACTACACCAAGACCAGTGGCACCCTTCACTACGACGCTAACGCCGATGAGCGGTTCGCCAGTACCATCCTTAACAGTACCCTGAACGACAGCGCCCTGAGTCTGTGTCAAAGCATTAGGAGCTGCGTTGCCATTAGCCGAAGCATACTGCATAGGCAGACCTGCTGCGAGCATCGCAAAGGCGGCTTTCAGCACCATGTTGCCTTTCTCGTTTGATTTGTTGTTCATTGTTTGTTTTTTAATAAATGAATATAGTTGGAGCCGGCAGGGCGGCGTCGCCGCCCGCCGGTTCGCTATTCTTTGTTATTACTTCTTGATTACGTTGAGAGCCTTGAACGGCTTGCCGTCCTTGAGCACCTGTACGATGTACATGCCCTTGCCACCCTGAACAGCTACGTTCACTGTCTCGCCGGCATCAGCACGGAAGTCGTTGCTCTGGAGCACTGCACCTGCTGCGCTTACGATATTGATAGTGTAGAAGCCGCCCTCAGAGAAGCGGAGGTTTACGCTCTCCACGAACGGGTTAGGATAAACAGAGAAGCCTGCTGCGTCCTTAACGTCGTTGATTGCGTCAACACCTGTGATAACGAGTACGTTCTCAAGTGCCTTCTCAGACTCGCCCCAGAAGTTGGTGAGCTTAACGCCTGCCTCATACTCGCCCGGACGAGCGAATGTTACGACAGCTGCCTTGTCGTCCTCAGAAGAGATGCGACCGCCGTTGAGCTGCCATGCGTGTGAAGTCTTAACCTCGAGTGTACCCTCGATGCCAGGATAGCCTGTTACCTCGTTGTTTGCACCTACTGTCTTGTAAGATGCTGTAGAAGTATTCTCACCGCCAGAGCCGTTCATCACAACCATTCTTGCCTTGTACTGAGCACCTGCCTTACCAAGGTTAACGAATGTAGAGTCGCTCTTGTCCATCTCCTCGAAGGTGTAGTAGCCCATGAGTCCTTCAGGAATCTCGTTAGCTGCATAGCCCTGCATTGCGCGAACTACCTCAGCATCAGTAAGAGGCTTGTTCCAAACCTGAACCTCGTCGATAGTAGCGTTCAAACCTGCCTTGTAAACACCGCCACCACCGATGAAGACGTTAGCGTGCTCAGAAGTCTTAATGCGTGAGTCAGAGCTGTTCTCACGGAGGTTAGATGCAGCAAAGTTGTTAGGACCTGCTACGCACTTGCCGTTGAAGTAGATCTTCTGCTGCTTGTCAGAAGCCTGAGTAACAACGATGTGGTTCCAAACGCCCGGGTTGAGTGCATAACCTGTTGACATCATCGACTCTCTCGGGTTGTCGTGAGCTGTCCAACCGAATGTATTGAATGATACCTCGTTAGCAAGGTGGTTGTTGCGGCAGTCGTGCTCGCCAGCGTTGATCTGCGGACGAATCTGTACCCAGAGGTCACCCCAGTTGTTGTGCGGCCACTTGTCTGAGATAGTGTTCTTCTGGATGAGGTTTGTACCCTGCTTGTCGTGAGCATAGTTGTCTACCTTAACCCAGAGAGCGTAAGAGTAAGCCATGCTTGTGTTGTTGCCGCCGTCGAGTGTTACCTCTGCCGGGATCAAGAGCATGTTCGGGTCCTTTACAACAAGACCGCGAGATACCTTACCCTCACCGTCGCGAGATGTGTAGTTGAGCTTGATTTCCTCGTTTGTCTCAGCTGTCTGCTTGTCAGCAGTTACAGTCTCTACAACTGGCACAGCACCTGTCTTCTCAGGAGAGATGATAACCTTGCCGCGGAATGTCTCTGTCTTGCCCTCTGCATCAACAACCTCAAGGTCGTAAACGCCAACCTCTGGTACAGAAGTTGTGAACTGGTTGCAATTTGAGTACTTCTCGCCTACCTGAGCACCTGTCTGTGCGTTGAGCAGACGGAACGACTGAGCGTTCGGTGCGAACTGATCCTCGTAGTAAACCTTGAACTGCTCGTTCGGCTTGATAACCTGGCGGTCGATAGCTACCTCTGTAGACGGTGTGTCGTATTCAACCTTCTGGTATTCGCTCCAAGAGATTTCGCTCTTCTGCAAACCGTCAGGAGAAACGGCGCGTACACCGAAGCGGCAGTCGCGCTTCTCGAGGTCGGCTACCATAGGAGCGTCGATTACGTAAGCTGCCCATGATGTTGTAGCTGTGAGGTACTGCTCCTTCTCGCCCTTCTGCTGGAACCAGATCTCGTAGTACCATGTGTCTACCTCGTCGTTGTATGTCTTCTCGCCACCGGTCTCTTCCTTGGCAGCGTAGCGGATCTTGAAGTCGCAAGTCTTGTCCTTACCGCGGAGAACATCAATCTCCTTAATCTTCGGAGCAACTGGAGCGAACTTCTGCTGCGGGTTGCGAACTGCGAGCTCACCAACGAGCATGTTGTAGTCCTTAGCTGTGTTGTCGAGACGGATACCGATCATTGCGATCTCGTCGCCAGACTTCAGACCGAGCTTGTCGAGAGTAGTGGTGAATGTTGTCCACTGACCGAACTTCTCAGCTGCAGGGATAGCAATCTCCTTGTACTCTGTGAGCTTGCCCTTGAGAGCTACGAACAACTTAGCGTGTGTGTCGAGCTCGTTGCTCATCTTATATGTAAGAGAGATGTTGTATGAAGGCTCTGTCTTGAGCAAAGTCTTGAAGAGCTTTACGCGTGATGTTGTTGTCTGACCCTTCAGGCGGAGGCAAGAGCCACCCCAGTAAGCGTCGTCCCATGTAAGCTCAGCCTGAGCGAGGTCGGCGCTCTTTGCGCTCTCGTTGCCGTCAACGATCCACCAACGCCATGTAGGCATGTAGTCCTGAGTAGCGATGTTGTGCCACTTGTGGTTGAACGTTACCTCGCCCTCGTTCTTGAATGTAAGACCGTTACCGAGGTTGAAGCGTGTAACGAACGGAACCTGCTGGATTGTAGACTTAGCTGTTACGTAGCTTGCTACACCGTGGAACTTACCCTTCAGGCTACCGTTGGCGAGTGTTACGACGTCGCTCCATCCGAGGATGTCAGGAGTGTTAGCCGGGTTGCGGTTGCCACCGCTGAACACCATCTCCTGCTTGTCGAGGTAAGCCTGCTGGATAGCCACGTCAGATGTACCGTAGTCGGTAGCGCTCTGGTGGATAAGACCCTGTGAGTGAGCACCCCAGAAGCCTACTGAAGCCTCTACGTCGTTGAGGTCGTTCCAGTTAGAGCTTGAAGAGTGGAGCGCACGACCCTGGATATCGAAGCCCTTGTAGTAATCGTACGGGTCGCGACCAAGGCTCTTAGCCATTGCTGCAGAGTTCTTGAGAGCACCGTTACCGGTGTTATAGTTAGAGAACAACATGTCGGTAACGATGTTGTCCTTATCGCCGAACTGATTCTTGTTGTGAGAACCAAGACCAGAGTCGAATGTGATGGCACCGTAGTCGTTAGTACCGTCATACCAGTGGAGCTGGAACTTCCAACCGATCTTCTCTGCCTCCTTATGGCACGCAGCGAAGAAGCCCTGAATCTGCTTCATTGTAGCAGCATTAGCATGGAACTCAGAGTTCACACCAACACCGTCAATGCCGTAGTACTTGAGGATCTTAACGAAGCGCTCTACGTTTTTGTATGTGCCGTCAGAGTTCTTCTTTGTCAGCTCGCCGAAGGTCTTACCCCAACCGCTTGCTGAGTTCACGTTTACACTTGCAGCCCAAGGAATTGAAGCAACGCAGCCTACCGCTACACCATTCTTGTGAGCAACGTCAGACAGACCGCCAGTTACGCGGAACCAAGGTGCTGTCCAGTTGCCGTGGATGTTAAGGTATGACCACATTGAGAAGTTGTCGCCCTCGAAGCAATAGCGTGGAAGAGCCTTCCAAGAAGACGTTGGATCGTCGAGCGGAGTCCAGAGACACATCTTACGACCTGGCTTAGCCTGCTTGCTAACCTCTGCCTGATAGTCGTCAGCCTCAGCGATGCGCGGCAATGGGCGAACACGTGAGATGTAGAACTGGTCGTCCATTTCGCTCACCTCGCGCGGAGGTGTGCCGGCTTCCCAGTTCCAGATGTTCTCGAGGAGGTACTGGTCGCCCTTGTCCTGGATGTCTAACGGATGAGTCGGAGTACGCTGAGCGTAACCGAACACGCAGCCACACAGAAGCATGGATGCGAGGAGTGTTGTCTTTTTGTTGTTCATTTAGATATTGTTTTGTTGATTAGGTATTTAAAAGCGCAAAATTGACGAGTATACAAGTATGCTATGTTTTTATACAAGTGGACGAGTGGACGAGCAAACGAGCTTTTTGCACACCTATATATAATATAAGGTATATAATCAGCTTGTCTGCTTGTCAACTCGTTCACTCGTCTATATATTTACTCGTTTACTCGTCAACTTATAGATTTATTTTACTTACGAATAAGTTTCACAGTGCGAACGGTCTTGCCGTCCTTCTTCACATTAAGCACGTAGATGCCTGCCTTAGCGAGGTGTACGTTAACCACGTTGCCAGCGTTGAGCTGAGCAGCCTTGCGAGCAACCTGCTCACCAGCTGTTGTGTAAACGCTAACCTCGTATGCGCCAGCCTCAGCGAACTCTACTATTGCGTCCTCGCCTACTGTATAAGCCTTCATCTCTGCGCCCTCTACAGCGTCAACGCCAGTAGGATAAGCAAACTCAACCTTGATTACAGAGAATGTCTTCTCAGCCTTACCAAGAGCGTTAGAGAGTGTAAGAGTTACGTCGTAGTCGCCACCGGTGCGGAACGAAACGTTTGCAGAACCAGCCTCGCCGTTACCTGTAATGTCAGCGAATGTAGCATTCTTAGCAGTCCATGACGGCTTGGTCTCTACCTTGTATGTCTCGCCAGATACGAACGGTGAACCTGCGATGTAAGTCGGCTCAATCCACTGGAGAGTAGCCTGACCTTCGCCACCACCTGCAACCATATCCTGCATACCTGCCTTTGTGCCAGCAAGTGAACCTGCAGCTGAGAAGTGGTTGTCAGTAGCCTGCTTCTCGAAGTCCCAGAATGCCTTCACACCCTCAGGGAGGTTGTTAGCGTTGAGGTTGCCCATAGCTGCCTTAGCGTCTTCTGCGGTAGCTACCTTGTCCCAAACCAAAACGTTGTCGATTACGCCGTCAAGACCGTAACGGTCGAAGAGCGGACCACCGATGCAGAGGTACATACCGTTTGTGATGCTGTAAACATCGCCCTGGTATGTTGGCTCATATGTAGCAGGACCGAATACAGGATTTCCACCCTGCAAACGCTTCCATTCTGTTACAGTCTGCTTAACACCATTCAAGAACATGTCAGCACGCAACTGACCTGCTGTATTGTAATCGAACGACATTGTAACGTGTACCCAGTTGCCTACAGGGAACTTGGTATTACCATACTTGTACTGGAGTTCCTTGTTAGATGTAGCGTCTGAACCACGGAATGTGATACCATCAAAGCTACCATCTGGGCTGATCTGTGACCAGTTCCAACCCCAGTCGGTCTTAGGCCAACCATCCTGCTTGTTGTAAACATTGAAGAGAGTAGCCGACTTTCCTTCCTTGAGGTTATTGATCTTCAACCAGAACGAGATAGAGAACGACTTCTTGCCTACGAGTCCGAGATCAGCAGCAGAAACACCGAAGCGCTTCTCCTGAAGGTCGAGACCCTGTGAGCCTGCACCGTCAGCAGCACGGCCTGTGTAAGCCATCTTAACGCTCTCGCCGGTCTTGAGAGAAACTTCCTCATCGCTACCGTTAGCTGTGAGAGTGTAGATCTCAGGCAGAGCACCTGTGCCCTCGCCAGTGATCTGGATGTAAGATGCGAATGTACGTGTTGTCTCCTTAGCTGCGCCATCCTCACCGTACTCGTTGCCAGTAACCTTGAGGTCGTAGCTACCAGTTTCAGGAAGTTTTACTGTCCAAGAGTTGCCTTCGCCGCTCTTAACTACTGCGCCGTCCTTAACGATCTCCCACTTAGCAGCCGGGTGCTCAGGGTCGATGTAGCTGAGTGTGAACTCCTCGTTCGGCTTGATAGTCTTCTTGTTGCTCTGGATATCGTCGTTGTAAACGTATGCAGCAGGCTCCATGTAGTTGCTCCAAGCAATCTCAGACTCTGTCTTGTGGTCGAGAGCTACGGCAGAAACACCGAGGCGTACCTTAGCGTTTGCCTTAGTAGTCGGGATTGAGTAGTAGAGACCAGCCCAAGATGTTGTTGTGCCGAGGAGCTTAGCCTCCTGACCCTCCTCCTGAGCGTAGAGACGGAAGTGAGATGTCTTAACGTCGAGGTTGTAGCACGGCTCGCCAGCTGCCTTGTTGTTAGGCATGTTGAAGATGATCTTAGCATCCATACCAGCCTTGCTGTTGTAGAGCATCTTGGTGTTAGCAGCGTCGATAACCGGAGTAGCCGGTGTAGCGTAGTTGCCACGAACGATAGAGAACTCGCCGAGCATGAGGTCGACGTTCTTAGCGTTCTTGAAGTTGAGAGCAACGAGAGCAAGAGTCTTGCCGTCGAAGTCAGAACCTACTGTGAATGTCTGCTTAACCCAGTCGTTAACGTCAGCTACGCGCTCTGACTTGCAGAGGTTGTAAGCTACGCCCTTGTCTTCGCTGCCCTCTGCTGAGAGAACGAGGTCGAGGTCTGTTGCGCCCTCGTTGAGCTTATAGCGAACAGTAATAACGTCGCCCTTCTTCAAAGCGTACTTTGTCTTGAAGAGGTGGAGATACTCGTTAGCTGTTGTACCGAACACCTTGAGTGTAGAACCTCCGAAGTAAGCGTCGTCCCATACGAACTGAGCGTCGAGGCCCTCAGCCGGAACGTCAGCTGCTGTACGTCCGAGGAGCTTGTTAGCGAACCAGAAGTGCCATGTCGGCAGATAGTCCTGCATACCTACGTTGTACCAAGGTGTGCTGGTCTTGCGCTCGCCATTAAGGTTGAAGAACTTACCGTTACCGAGGTTGAAGTAAGTGATGAACGGCTCTTCAGCGAGATCCCAGCTCAGCGGTGAACGTGCTGTCATGAATGCAGCCATACCATGCCAAGTCGGGTTGTATGCTGTGTACTGATGCTTGTCAACAATAGACGGAGTGATAACCGGGTTGCGGTTGCCGCCACCGAAGTAGCACTCTGTACGACGGAGGTAAGCAAACTGCTTCATCTCGTCAGACGAACCGAGTTCTGCACGGCTCTCCCAGAACATGTTCTGTGAGTGAGCACCCCAAAGACCGATAGAAACGCGCTGATCAGGCAGCAACGACCATGATGTACCACCAGGCTCGCCACCTTGCATGTTCACACCTGCATAGAGGTCAAGCGGATCGCGACCGAGTTTCTCTGCAAATGCTACAGAAGGACCGAGCTGACCACGGTTCCAGTTGTAGTTGAAGAAGAGTGATGTGCGCACGTTCTCACCGTCACCGAATGTATCCTTGTTATGGTTGCCGAGACCTTGGTCGAATGAAACATTACCGAAGTCGTTTGTACCGTCATACCAGAAGTTCTCGAATACCGGGTTAACCGGCTTCATCTTCTTAACGAGGGCTGCGTGGAATGTGCGTACACCCTTAACATAAGCGCCACCGCCATAGAACTCAGAGTTGTAGCCCATACCGTCGATACCATAGTACTGGAAGAACTTAGAAACCTTGTCTACGTCCAGACCAGCAAGACCCTTAAGGCATGCTGCCCAGCTTGCGCTGAGGCTTGCATTAGGAATAGAAGCTACACCCGATACACCAACACCGTTCTTGTGAGCTACGTCGAGGAAAGCAGCCGGGATACGTCCGAGCGGAGATGTCCAGTTGCCCCAGTGTGTAACGTACGACCACATAGAGAATACCTCCGAGTCGAATACGCCGTTAGGAAGTGCGTTGAAGTCAGAGTTGTTTACCGGAATCCAAGCGATGAGCTTCTTGTCGTTCTTCGCATTGAGATCAAGACGCACCTGAGTAGCCTCGTTGCGGAAACGAGCACGTGGCTTAATACGTGAGATATAGAAGTTGTCGTCTGCTGTCACCTGGCTGCCAGGAGTCCAACCCTGGATAAGGGTGTGGAAGTTTTCGCTGCCTGTGTTCTTGCCAGCTTCTACATAACCTTCACGCATCTGCTGTGCGTTAGCGCTCATCACAGAAAGTACGAGACCTGCTGCGAGAGTCAAAGTTTTGCGGGAAAAATTCGCCATAAAGATTTGTATTTAGTAAATTGATTCAGTTTTTCTTAAACGAATGTATGTGTAAAAAGTTAGAGAATGGAGAGTATGGTTAGTACGCTTCCATTTGCTCTGCAAAAATACGCATTTTTTGTGAAAAAGATATAAATCAGATATTTCGTTTTTATTATATTAACATCTTTAACATTTCGGGCAAGGGCACCCCCTGAAAGCACCCCCTGAAAGCCACTACAGCAAATACTGCACGTTGTCTGCTACATATAATGAATAGCTATCTTCCGGAAGTCCGTTAGGGTTATTAACAATGTATGCCAGTTTATGTGCGAAGTCGTCTTCCCCACGCATCATACGATCAAACATCTCGCGCTGCCAAACATTACCATCCGTCCCTAAACATTGTTTTATCATACGCGACGAATAGCGCTTCAACTTACTGACAATAGAGACAACGCTGTTTTCTCCTATCGGCGACAATAGAATGTGAACATGATTGGGCATTATGACGAAGGCATGGAGGTGATACGTCTGCTTGTCGTTGAAGAACAGAGCTTCCTCAACAAACTGCCTGCACTGCGTATTGCTCAACACACAACCGCCATATCCAATCTTCAACCACCCCTCCACTATTTCTTCCAAACGTTCTTCCTCTGCGGTCAGCTCTCCATCCTTTGTCTCGCACCGTCCTAACGCCTCACGCATGAGTGACAACTCCTGCAGTTTGGTCTGAGGAAGTGAGTCGGCAAGGCGAAAAGTGATAAACTGCACCGCCTCTGGCTGAAACCAATGAGGCAAGTGACCACACCGAATAAGAATGTCGGAACGACGGTTTAGGAAGGTAATGTGGGGCATGATGGGGTTGGGGGTTAGAGGGTGAGATAATTTGATTGAGGAGGGGTGCACTTGCAGGGGGTGCACTTGTCTCAAGTGCACCAACCAAACTAACTATACAATCTGCTTGATTGGTGCACTTCTTGCAGGGGGTGTACTTGTCTCAAGTGCACCAACCAAACTAACTATACAATTTGCTTGATTGGGCACTTCTTGCTCGGTTGGTGTCACTTCTACTTGGTTGGTGCACTTGGGACAAGTGCACCCCCTAAGTATGCACTTCTACTTGGTCGGTGCACTTGAGACAAGTGCACCCCCTGAAGATACTTGGTTGGTGCCACTTCTACTCGTTTTTTTGCTTGGTTGGTGCAGTTGAGACAACTGCCCCCCTAAGAAGTGCACCCCCTTATTAGTCGGCCAGAGTGAAGTCGAGCTGTTTCTTTTCGAGGTTGGCGCTTGCCACCTTGATGCGTACCGGGTCGCCGAGCTGATACTTGTTGTGATGGCGGCGGCCCACAAGACAGTAGTTGCGCTCGTCGAAGTCGTAGTAGTCGTCGTCGAGGTCGCGCATCGGCACAAGACCCTCGCAGTGGTTCTCGTCAATCTCGCAGTAGATGCCGTACGACTGTATGCCCGAGATGTGCGCGTCGTAAACGTTGCCCACACGTTCAGACATGAACTCCACAGCCTTATACTTTATAGAGTCGCGCTCGGCATTGGCAGCCACCTGCTCCATCTCCGACGAGTGCTCGCAAAGCTCCTCGTAGTGCTCCTTGTTGGCAGAGCGTCCGCCCTGCTGGTAGCGTGTGATGAGTCGGTGCACCATCGTGTCTGGGTAGCGGCGGATAGGCGATGTGAAGTGAGTGTAGTAGTCGAACGCCAGTCCGAAGTGACCGATATTGTGTATGGAGTACTTCGCCTTCATCATGGCGCGCAGCGCCACGGTCTGTATGAGGTTCTGCTCGCGCTTGCCCTCGCACGCCGACATGAGCGTGTTGAGCGACTTGGCGAGTGCGCCCTTCGTGCCATCGGTCTTCATCTTGTAGCCGAACTTCACCACGAACTCGCGCAGCGTCTCGAGCTTTGTCGGGTCGGGGTTGTCGTGCACACGATAAGGCAGCGTCTTCGGCTTCTTGCCCTTTGCCACCTTGCCTACCGATTCAGCCACGGTGCGGTTTGCGAGGAGCATGAACTCCTCAATGAGCTTGTTGGCATCCTTCGAGCGCTTGAAGTAGCAACGCACCGGCTTGCCCTTCTCGTCTACGTCGAAGTGCAGTTCCTCACGGTCGAACTTCACGGCGCCATTCTTGAAGCGTGCAGCGCGCAGCTTCTTAGCCAGTCGGTCGAGCATGATGAGCGCGTCGGCGTTCTCCCCCTTGTATCCGCCCTTAGGCGCTGCAGGTGCCGGTTCGCCCGTGCCGTCTACCACGCCGTTCTGCTCGAGCAGCTCCTGCACTTCCTCGTATGCGTAGCGGCGGTTCGACTTGATAACTGTATGCACAATGCGGTATGCCTTCACGTTAGCCTCCTCGTCGAGGTTGAATATTACGGAGAACGCTAACTTCTCCTCGTCGGGTCGGAGCGAGCAGATGAAGTTGCAGAGACGTTCGGGCAGCATCGGTATGGTGCGGTCGACGAGATAGATGCTCGTAGCGCGCTTCACCGCCTCCTTGTCAATCACGGAGCCTTCTGTGACGTAGTGCGACACGTCGGCGATGTGAACGCCCACCTCCCAAAGACCGTCCTTCAGCTGTCGGATAGAGAGCGCGTCATCGAAGTCCTTTGCATCCTTCGGGTCGATGGTGCAGGTGAAGACGTCGCGGAAGTCCTCGCGCTCGGCGTAGTCCTCCGGCGTTATCTCCGCCGAAATCTTCTCGGCAGCCTCCTCCACGTTCTTCGGATACTTATACGGCAAGCCGTACTGTGCGAGGATGGTGTTCATCTCCACGTCGTTGTCGCCAGCCTTTCCGAGCACGTCCACCACTTCGCCAATCATGTTGCGGTGGTCCTGGTCGGGCCATTCCACGATGCGCACCACGGCGTTGTCGCCGTCCTTGCCGCCTTTCAGCTTGCGGCGCGGAATGATGATGCTGTTCGCCAGCACGTTTGCCGGAGAGATGAGCGTACAGAGGTCGTGGTCGAACGAGAGTCGTCCGACAAAGGTGTCCTTGGCGCGCTCCAGAATAGCTATCACCTGCGCCTCCTTTATGTGGTTCTTGCGGCGAGCCATGCAAGCGAAGCGCACGCGGTCGCCGGTGAGAGCCCACATCGAGTTGCGTTCAGCCACGAAGATAGGCTTGTCTGAGTCGTCGGGCATGATAGAGTTCTTGCCGTTTGTCTTGCGCTGGAAGATGCCCTCCTGCACCTGTCCCTTCATATTGAGCTGATAGGAGTTGTCGGTCACTCTGGTGATGAAGTCGTCCCACGCCATCTCCTCCATGATGTCGATGGCGAGCATCTTCAGCGGATGAGTGTCGAGGTGGAGTGTGCGGAAAATCTCTTTGAACGTAAGCGTCTTTCCCGGATTAGCGGTAAAGAGTTCTTCCAGCTTCGGGGCGAGCTGTTTCTTGGTTAAGCGTTTGCCGCCTTTCTTTCCTTTTCCCATAGTTTTATTCTTTTATTCGGCGTGCAGTCGTGCGTAAGATTAGCCTTGCGGGTTAACGTTTTCGTAGACGAGTTGAAAGCTATATATATAATAAGGTGTAATTCGGCTCGTCATGGTTGCATATTCTGCCCGTCGTAGTTATTGTTTTACTTTGCAAATAAACAAAAAATATTTGGAATATCAATGCGATTGGCTTAGTTTTTTAGAATTGGAGCTGTTTAGGGGAGGGTCAAAACTAAAATATTTGGTAAATTGAATAGCAAACGGTTCTAATCGTAGGAGGCTACGGCAAGAATGCCGTAGTCTCCTACAGTTAGCCATTCATCACAATTCTATAGTTTTGATACACCCTCAACAAAGCAGAATGTGCAGTAAACTCTGTTGGTGCACTTCTTGCTCTGGCTTCTAATTTGTTGGTGCACTTGAGACAAGTGCACCCCCTACAAGCACCCTTGTGCAAACGTTTACACGGCACAACGAAATTTTGTGCGTCCGTAATGCGTTCTATATTATAATAATGTGATAACTTTGCAGAAGTAATTAAAAACCAATCGAACGAATGTCTGAACTACAACCCACCACGATGAAGGACATCGCCGAGCATTTCGGTGTGTCCATAGCCACTGTGTCGCGTGCGCTCAACGGCAGCGAACGCGTCAGCGAGGAGAAGCGCAAGCTTATCTGCGAGTATGCTCATGAGCACAACTTCTATCCGAACGACATCGCCAAGTCGCTGCGCAACTCTCACAAGCAGCCGGTGAAGGTGATTGGCGTCATCGTGCCCGAGTTCACCCATTATTATTTCTCATCCATTCTCAACGGCATTGAGGACGCTGCGTCGAAGCGCGGCTACCGCATCATCGCCACAACATCACGTGAGCAGTACGAGCGTGAGGTGCAGCTCTGCCAGATGTTCGAGGCTCATCAGGTGTGCGGCGTCATCGTGTCGCAGGCTAAGGAGACGCAGGACTACGCCCACTTCCAGTCGCTCATCGACCGCGGCATACCGCTCGTGTTCTACGACCGCATCTGCACGGGTGTAGACGCAAGCCGTGTGGTAGTTGACGACTATCAGGGTGCGTTCATCGCCGTGACCCACCTCATCGAGACGGGCTGCCGCCGCATCGCCTTCTACGGCATGAAGGGCAAGACGGCGCTCGGACAGAACCGCTACAACGGCTATCACGACGCCCTGCTGAAGGCTGGCATGCAGCCCGACGAGTCGCTGGTGTTCGTCTGCGACAACCGCGAAGACGCCGAGCGCATCACGCCAGACATTCTGCGCCGCGAAGACCGCCCCGATGCGTTCTTCTGCGTGAACGACGACACGGCTATCAGCGTAATGTACACGGCTAAGCACAACGGATTCCGCGTGCCCGACGACGTCTCGGTATGCGGATTCACCAACGGCGAGCGCGCCATCGCCTGCGACCCGCAGCTCACTACCGTAGAGCAGCGCGGAACGAAGGTGGGCGAAGAGGCTGCCACCATACTCATGGATAAGGTGGAGGGCATCACGCCGCGCAACCATATAGAGAAGCGCGTCGTAAGAACAAGGCTCGTCGTGAGAGAGAGCACGAAGAGCTAAGAAGGCTTAGCTCCTAAAGAGGCCTAAGAAGGCTTAGTTCGGCCTAAGCGCACCATAAGAAAAAAACCAAAAAACCAAATAACAATGAAACCAAAACCAAACCTAAGTTTCTGGAAACTGTGGAACCTCAGTTTCGGATTCTTCGGCGTACAGATTGCGTACGCCCTGCAGAGCGCTAACATCTCGCGCATCTTCGCCACACTTGGTGCCGACCCGCATAGCCTCAGCTACTTCTGGATACTGCCGCCGCTCATGGGCATCCTCGTGCAGCCCATCATCGGCACACTCAGCGACCGCACATGGTGTCGCTTCGGACGCCGCATTCCCTATCTCTTCATCGGCGCATCGGTGGCTGTAGCCGTGATGTGCCTGCTGCCCAACGCCGGTTCATTCGGCATGGCGGTCGGCGCGGCAATGGTGTTCGGCCTCATCTCGCTGATGTTCCTCGACACAAGCATCAACATGGCGATGCAACCGTTCAAGATGCTCGTGGGCGACATGGTTAACGAGAAGCAGAAGTCGCTCGCCTACTCCATACAGTCGTTCCTCTGCAACGCCGGTTCTATCGTGGGCTACCTCTTCCCCTATTTCTTCACAGCCATCGGCATAGCCAACGAGGCAGAGAAGGGCGTCATACCCGACTCCGTAATCTACTCGTTCTACATCGGCGCCGCAATACTCATCCTCTGCGTCATCTACACCACGCTGAAGGTGAAGGAGTGGAACCCGCAGGAGTACGCCGAGTACAACGAGGCAAAGCCTGAGGAGGACGAAGGCAAAGCCAACTGGATTGAGCTGCTGCGCAACGCGCCGTCGATGTTCTGGAAGGTGGGCGCCGTGCAGTTCTTCTGCTGGGCGGCGTTCATGTTCATGTGGACATACACCAACGGCACCATCGCCGACACCGTATGGCACACCACCGACACAGCGTCGAAGGGCTATCAGGAGGCAGGCAACTGGGTAGGCGTGATGTTCTGCTGGCAGGCTGTAGGCTCGGTGCTGTGGGCTATGGCTCTGCCGCGCTTCAAGAACGAGAAGGCGGCTTACGCGCTGAGCCTTGTCATCGGCGCCGTGGGCTTCGCTCTCGTGCCGTTCGTACACGACCAGAACCTGCTCGCTCTGCCGTTCATGCTCATCGGTTGCGCATGGGCTGCAATGCTCGCCATGCCGTTCGCCTTCGTCACGAACGCTCTTGAGGGCTACGGACACAAGGGCGCTTACCTCGGACTCTTCAACGGCACTATCTGCATACCGCAGATCATCGCTGCGGCGTGCGGCGGTACGCTGCTCTCGATGGTAGGCTCGGTACAGAGCAACATGATGCTCGTGGCTGCGGCGTCGCTCGTGCTGGGCGCCCTGTGCGTGGCTCGCATCAAGAAATAACGCAGTGGTTAGTAGCGGTGGTATCCTTACCACCGCAACACCTTATTATTTTATATTGCTGTCTGGTAAAACTAATAATGTGGTCAAAGACGGGCTGAAAGCCCAACAATCACATAGCCCAGGGCAGCGCCCTACCCTTTATACACATCTTTTGTTCTTTGAAATCATTGGAATTCTGTATATTTGTCAGATGAAAAGTTCCCCA
>ENA-UPWO01000539-UPWO01000539.1-human-gut-metagenome-genome-assembly--contig:-NODE-539-length-22388-cov-11.234145_pt1 | contig 22388 bp, 21 predicted proteins | sample MGYA00250056_ERZ773388 | MGnify/ENA primary metagenome ERZ773388 (study PRJEB29103, sample SAMN06112004) | human gut metagenome | biome: human gut; feature: ankylosing spondylitis patient; material...
ACCTCTCCCTTTTTTAATGATACGGCGACCACCGAGATCTACACTCTTTCCCTACACGACGCTCTTCCGATCTTGTAGTGGGCTTTTTAAATGATTGGGGCTATAGAAGAAATGAAAAGAAAAATCTGTATGAAATCGACTTTTATTTTGATACAGTTGATAAAGATATAGCAGTGAATTTAGTAAAACATGTCATAGAAGTATTTTCAATGAATGCTAAATCAAAGGTAGAAGAAGTCATAGAATTAGCAGAAGTTAAAAATGGAGTTGTTTAATTTTTCGTTTATAATAGACAATGCCAAAAATATCTGCTAACGCCCAGCCGATAGGGATAGACCACCAAATACCAATTACTCCGATAGAAGGTATGCTAGCAAGGTAATAGGCAAGTCCTACACGTGTGCCTAATGAAATAATGGTTAAGATTACAGACATGCTAGGGAAGTTAATAGCACGATAAAATCCATATAATAAAAATAAAATGCCAATGCCAAAATAGAAGCTACCTTCTATGCGGAGATAATCCACACCGATATTGATAATTTCCGTTTCAGAACTATCAATGAAAATTGTCATTAGAGGGCGAGCAAAGATAAAGACGCCAACAGATATAATTAAACAAAATAGAAATGAGATTTTTATAGCAGATTTTATACCTTGTTGAATTCTATCTGTTTTTTTTGCACCGTAGTTTTGCCCAATGAAAGTAGAGAAAGCATTGCCAAAATCTTGTGCAGGCATATAAGCTAGTGAGTCTATTTTTACAGCAACGGTAAAGGCTGCCATTACTGTTGCACCAAAGCTATTTACAAGATTTTGCACGAGTAAAATTCCAAAATTCATTACAGATTGTTGTGTAGATGTTAATAATGAAGAATTAGAAATATCTTTTATCATGGCTAAATCAAATTTGCAATGTTCTTTTTGCGGAATTAATTCAGGGCATTTTTTTATAGTGTAGATTGTTAGACCTAAGGCACAAAAACCTTGAGCTATTACTGTACCGAGTGCAGAGCCTGCCACACCCATTTGAAAATTAACAACTAAAATAATAGAAAGAATAATATTGAAAAGGGCAGAACTGGCTAAAAAGCCAATAGCACGAAGTAGACAAGTGAAATAATTATAAACAAAAGAAAAACTAAATCCGATGAAAATAATATAAAGATATGTATAAGTCAAATCGAAAATTTCGCTAGGAACTTGCATAAAATAAATGATTTCATCAATGTAAATAAAAATAAAAATATTTATTATTATTGTAAGTATTAATATTAAGATGAAAGAGATAAAAATACTAGATTTTAATTTGAAATAATCTTTTTCACCATAAAATATCGAAAATAAAGCTCCGCTACCCATACAAAGACCTAATAATACTGAGGTCAAAAAAATGATTAAGGCATAGCTTGCACCAACAGCAGCTAAGGCATCTGTGCCAATAAAATGACCAACAATTAAGGTATCGGAGATATTATATAACTGTTGCATAAGATTGCCTAAAATCATAGGCAGTGAAAATTTTAACATAGTCATCGAAACAGACCCTGTTGTTAAATCATATTTCATAATAAAAGCACCTCGCTTAGACTATAAAGAAAATATATTGCATAAGTTAGAAAATATTTATATAATAAATATAACTAATTAATTGATTAATTTATACTAATACTTAGAATAATGAAAAAATAATTCAAAAGAAAAGAGGAAAACTAATGGAGGCTTTAGTTACGATTATTAATAAATCAGGAGTTCATGCACGACCAGCAGCAATGCTTGCTCAAATGGGACGCAGATATACGTCTAAAATCACATATACAGCAAAAGGTATCACTGCTGATGGGAAAAATATCATTCCTATAATCAATTTAGGATTATCTTGTGGTACACAAGTGCTTATAACTGCTGAAGGTGATGATGAACAAGAAGCTATTAAAGCTTTGAGTGAACTTGTAAATAATCGTTTTGGTGAGCATCAATAATAATATTTATAACACAAATATATTAAGAAGTTAAGAGTTGTCTTCGCTCTGAAATTATGCTAATATATCTTATACAATTTAATGTTTTGTAAAAGACAATGAAAAAGAGAGTATAGATATAATTGAGTTGTGCAGAGAGAAAATTTATAGCTGAAAAATTTTCCAACCCAGTATCTAGAAAGTAGCTTTGGAGTCCTCATACCGAAATAATATTAAGTATGAGCGCAGATACAGCGTTATGTAATGAAGTTTTATCTGAATTTTATGTAGTTGATTTATAAATTTAGATAAGAAAAATTAGGTGGTACCGCGAAGATATCTCTTTCGTCCTTTTATGAGGAATGAAAGAGATTTTTTTGTGTGATTTTTGCCTGATTTAATTGAATAACTTTAGTTTTTGTGTGAAAAATAGGAGGTATTTTTTGATGGAAGAAACAAATATTCCAAAGGTTTATGACCCGCAATCTTTTGAAAAAAAATGGTATCAATATTGGGAAGAAAATAAATTATTCCATGCAGAAGTAGATGAAACTAAAAAACCATTTAGCATTGTAATGCCACCACCAAATGTAACAGGTCAGCTTCATATGGGACATGCTATGGATAATACTTTGCAAGATATTTTAATTCGTTTTAGAAGAATGCAAGGATACAACACTTTATGGATGCCTGGTACTGACCATGCAGGTATAGCAACTCAAGCAAAAGTAGATGCACAACTTCGTGAACAAGGTGTATCTCGTTATGATATTGGTAGAGAAAAATTTTTAGAACATGCTTGGGCATGGAAAGAAAAATATGGTAATCGCATAAAATATCAAATTCGTACACTTGGTTCTTCTTGTGATTGGGATAGAGAACGTTTCACTATGGACGAAGGTTGCTCTCATGCCGTTCGTGAAGTATTTGTACAATTATATAAAAAAGGTTTAATTTATCAAGGTAAACGCATAACTAACTGGTGCCCACACTGCAATACAGCACTTAGCGATATTGAAGTAGAACATCAAAATGAACAAGGTCATTTATATCATTTAAAATATCAAGTTGAAGGCGAAGATAGATTTGTAGAAATCGCTACAACTCGTCCTGAAACTATGTTTGGTGATACTGGCGTAGCTGTTCACCCAGATGATGAACGCTATAGCGATTTAGTAGGTAAAACTTTGATTTTACCAATCGTTGGTCGTCGTATACCACTTTTTGCTGATAGTTATGTAGATCCACAATTTGGTACTGGTGCAGTAAAAGTAACACCAGCTCATGACCCTAATGACTTTGATATGGGTGCTCGCCATAATTTAGAACAGATTGTAGTAATTAACAATGATGGTACAATGGCAGAAAATACTGGTAAATATGCTGGTCTTGATCGTTATGAATGCCGTAAACAATTAATCGAAGATTTAAAACAACAAGGCTATTTAATCAGCATTGAAGAACATGAACATGCAGTAGGTCATTGCTCTCGTTGCTCTACAACTGTAGAACCACTTGTATCTAAACAGTGGTTTGTAAAAATGGAATCTTTGGCAAAACCTGCAGCTGAAGCTGTAAAATCTGGCAAAATTAAATTTGTTCCAGAAAGATTTTCTAAAATCTATTGCAATTGGTTAGATAATATACGCGATTGGTGTATCTCTCGTCAGCTCTGGTGGGGTCATCGTATTCCAGCGTGGTATTGTGATGATTGTGGTGCAACTATCGTAGAAAATGAAGATGTAACAGTTTGTCCTCATTGTGGTAGCAAACATGTTCATCAAGATGAAGATGTACTTGATACATGGTTTAGCTCTGGTCTTTGGCCATTTGAAACTATGGGTTGGCCAGAACAAACAGCAGAATTAAAACAATTCTATCCAACAAGTGTACTTGTTACAGGATATGACATTATCTTCTTCTGGGTAGCTCGTATGGTAATGATGGGCTTAGAGTTCGGTAAAGATATTCCATTTAAACATGTATTTATTCATGGTCTTGTACGTGATAGCCAAGGTCGTAAAATGAGTAAATCTTTAGGTAATGGTATTGATCCTGTTGAAGTAATTGAAAAATATGGTGCAGATACACTTCGTTTTATGCTCATCACAGGTAATACACCTGGTAATGATATGCGTTTTTATTGGGAACGTGTAGAATCTGCTCGTAATTTCGCTAATAAATTATGGAATGCTTCTCGTTTCATGCTCATGAATCTTGAAGGTTTTGACAAAACTTTTGTTCCAGAAGCTAGCGACTATACTTTAGCTGATAAATGGATTTTAAGCCGTTATGCTAAAACTGCTATCAGCATTACTGAAAACCTAGAAAAATTTGAATTAGGTGAAGCAGGTCGTTCTTTATATGACTTCATTTGGAATGAATTCTGTGATTGGTATATTGAACTTAGCAAAGCTCGTCTTTACGATAAAGAAAATGTTCGTCCACGTAAAGTAGCTCAATATGTTTTAGGTTATGTACTTGAACATACACTTCGCTTATTACATCCATTTATGCCATTTATTACAGAAGAAATTTGGCAACACATTCCACATGAAGGTAAGAGCATCATGGTGGCTGATTGGTCAACAGGTGAAGAAACAAAACTTGATGATGCAAGCGAAGTAGAAATGACTACTATCATGGAAACAATCAAAGCTATCCGTAATATGAGAGCTGAAGTAAATGCAGCACCAAGCAAAAAAACAGAAGTAATTCTTCATTTAAGTGATGAAAGCTTAACTGATGTATTTGCTAAAAACAGTGGATATTTAGAAACATTAGCTTCTGCTAAAAATGTAACTATTTTAGCAAAAGATGATGCAAAACCAGAAAATGCAATGACAGCAGTAGTAAATGGTGTAGAAATTTATTTACCTTTAGCAGGTTTAATTGATGTAGAAAAAGAAACTGCTCGTTTAAATAAAGAATTAGCTACATTAGATAAAGAAGTATCACGTCTTGATAAAAAACTTTCTAACGCAGGCTTTATTGCCAAAGCACCTGCTGATATTGTAGAGAAAGAAAAAGAAAAATTAAAAGATTATGAAGAAAAACGTGAAGCAGTAAAACAACGTTTGGCATATTTAGCAACTCTTTAATTTTAGATTTTTTTATGAAAGGCGTAATAAAATGAACTATCTAGAATCGCTAGAATATCTAGATGAGCTTAGTACCTTTGGTACTAAGCTTGGTCTAGGTCGCATTAAACAATTGGTAACTTATTTAGACAATCCACAAACAAGATATAAAACTATACACATAACAGGAACTAATGGAAAAGGTTCAACAAGTTCTATGTTATCTAGTATTTTAACAACATCTAATATTAAAACAGGTTTGTATATTTCACCTCATTTAGTATCATATACAGAACGTATTCAAATAGACGGAAATCCTATAAGCGAAGAAGATTTTGCTGATTGTATTAGTGCTGTTAAAACTTTTGTGGATAAAATGGTTGAAGATGGCGAAGAGTCACCTACACAGTTTGAAGTTATTACAGCAGCGGCATTTTTGTATTTTGCGATTAATAAAGTAGAATATGCTGTCATCGAAGTAGGATTAGGTGGATTATTAGATTCTACTAATGTGGTAAAACCAGAAGTTAGCGTCATCACAAATGTGGCATTTGAACATGCTCATTTATGTGGAGGAACTTTAGAAGGTATAGCAGAGCATAAAGCAGGTATTATAAAAGATGGCGTACCTGTGGTTACAGCAGCAAAAGATATACCATTAGATATAATTAATCAAACAGCTGAAGAAAAAAATGCTGATATTTTCATAGCAAATAATGATTTTTCAGCTATGTTTGTGAATTTTGATGGGCAGTATCAAGAATTAAAATTTAGTTCTGAATTATTAGGAGTTAATTTCAATTATAAATTGAAATTATTAGGCGACCATCAAATAGAAAATAGTTCTTTGGCTATTATGACAGCTAGTATCTTAGGTAATAATGATGAACGTATTACTAGAGAAAATATCATTGATGGTTTAGCATTAGCAAAATGGCCAGCACGTTTTGAAGTATTTAATTTTGATGGACAGATTTGCATAGTAGATGGTGCTCATAATCCAGCAGGTATGATGATACTTCGTCAAAATTTAGATAAATATTATCCAAATGAAAAAAGAGTTATTCTTTTAGGTATATTAAAAGATAAAGACATAGATACTATGCTTATTGATTTATTGCGTGATGATGATGAAATCGTTATAACTACTCCAAATTCAGAAAGAAAAGCTTCTCCTGAATATATTGCAAGTAAGATATCAAATCATCGTGTAGAGACTTTTAATAATATGCAAGAAGCTTTAACTTTAGCTCGTCAGTGGGCAGGTAAAGATAAAGTTTTATGTATAACAGGTTCTTTATATTTGACAGGTGAACTGAGAAATATTTTAGTCAATGAAGCATGATTTTAGTAAAGGTATTTTTAGCTTTTAGAGTAGTAGGTGTATAGGTGGATATATTTAAAAAAAATAGATTGAATAATGATTGTAAACGATTGATGTTTTACATTGTTATAGCTATGGCAACAATGTTACCTTTTTCCTATGTTGTATCAAGTCTATTGTTAGTAGCTGGCTGGGGTGTTTTTGCCTATAAATCATTTAAGGGATTTTTTGAATGGAAACGTACAATACTTGATTTTCCCATTATGATTTTTGTGATTATATCTTTTTTATCCGTTTTAGTATCACCAGATTCAGCATTTAGTTTTTACAATTGCTATAATTTAGTTGGTCGATATGTACTTACATATTACTTAGTTGTGCAAAGTATAGATTTAAAAAATATAGGACAATTAAAAGTATTTTTAAGCTGTATAAGCTTATCTTTATTTATTGTTGTAATATATGGTTTTATGCAAGCATTTTTAGGTATAGGACTAACTTCTGAGCAAATAGTATGGACTGATGGAGCAATGTTTCCTGGATTAAAAACGAGAGTATTTTCCACATGGCAAAATCCTAATTTATTAGGTGGCTACTTTGATTTGATGTTAGGCTTGATGGCTGGAATGTTTTTATTGATAAAACATAAAATCGTTCGCATTGTAATCGCAGTTTTATTCTGTTTAACAGCCTTTTGTTTGACCTTGACATATGCTAGAGGGGCTTGTCTAAGTATTGCCTTAGTAATCTTTGTCTACAGTATTTTATATAATCGAAAAGTATTATTAGCATTGATAGGATTAGCTGTCATCTTATTGCTTTCAGATGCAACTTTAGTGGATAGAATGACATCTATTTTTACGAAAATGGATACATCTTCAGAAATGCGTCTTGCTTTTTGGGAAAGTACTATAGCGATGATTTTAGACCACCCATTATTGGGCATAGGTTGGGGTTCATATTTTATGGTTTATCCTAATTATGATTATTATATGCAGGGGAATTTTATAAAAATTGTACATGCACATAATATGTATTTGAATTTTATGGCTGAAATTGGTTTATTTGGTTTTGCAAGTTATATGGTTTGTTTCTTTGGTGTAATTTACAAAGCCTTTAAAGCACAAGTTATGAAATTAGATATATTGGTTAAAGCTATGTTTTTAGGCATAGGTTTAGGTTTATCTGCATTGGCATTAAATGGTTTTACAGATTATGTAATGTTTAATACAGAATTATCTATGCTTGTATGGCTATTTTCAGGAATTGTAGTTTCTGGATATAAAAATTAAATTAATAATATTATTTAAACTCAAGCCTTAAAGGAGTGAATGCAGTGAAAGAACAAACTATTTCTAAAGCAACTATTGATAGATTACCACTATATTATAGAACTTTGAGATTGGCTCAAGATGATGGCATGGATATCATCTCATCAGATGAATTAGGCCGTCGATTAGAATTAACACCGGAGCAAATTAGAAAAGATTTAGCTTTATTTGGTCAGTTTGGTAAAAAGGGAGTTGGCTATTATGTCAATGAACTTAAATTTAATGTAGGCAAGATTTTAGGGCTTGATAATCATTGGAATATTGCAATCGTAGGGATTGGTCATTTAGGTGTGGCTTTGGCTAATTATCAAAATTTTATTGCTTTAGGTTTTAATCTAGTAGCATTATTTGATAATGACCCCAATATTATTGGTAAGACAGTAAATCATGTAAAAGTAAAAAGTATTGATGAATTGCAAAGTTGTGCTAAAAATCTGAAGATAGATATTGGGGTTATTGCAGTACCTGCTCAATTTGCACAACAGGTCGCTGATAAATTAGTTAAAGCAAATATAAAAGGAATATGGAACTTTGCTCCTGTAAAAATGAGAGTCCCTGAAGATGTGAAAATTGTTAATGAAGATTTATCTGTGGGACTTAGTAGATTGTCGTATTATATTACAGGAAAATAGCTTTCTTTTCCTATAGTAAAACTTGACGCTTTTCCCTAGTAGTGGTATGCTTTTGTTAGTGATATGCGTTATTATTTATTAAAAGATGGAGTGTTGATTTTTTATAATTTTTATTTATTTTTTATTGAAAAATTATAAATAAAAAAATTTATTTCATAAATGATACAATAATCTTTGATTATCGTATTAGACAATGATATAATGGAACACGACATAATAATGCAACAATATATTTTGGTAAGGAGGAGAATTTTTAATGATTGACATTTTAGATCGTGTGCGTAATAAAGCTTTGCATGCGAAAATTGTCAGTGCACAAGAAGCTGCTGAGTTAATTAAACCAGGCATGAATGTGGGAACTAGTGGATTTACACCATCTGGTTATCCTAAAGCTGTGCCTTTGGCTCTTGCTGAACGCATGAAAGAACACCCATTTAAAATTAATTTATATACAGGTGCTTCTGTAGGACCAGAACTTGATGGTGCACTTTGTGAAGTTAATGGTATCGATAAACGTATGCCATATCAAACTAACAAATTATTAAGAAATTTAATAAACTCTGGTGAAATCTCTTATAGCGATTTACATCTTAGTGAATCCGCTCAGTTATTACGTTATGGTTTCTATGGTAAACTAGATGTTGCTATCGTAGAAGCTTGTGCTATTACAGAAGAAGGTAACATTATCCCAACAACATCTATGGGTAATACAGCTTCTTTCGTTCAACAAGCAGATATGGTTATAGTAGAAGTTAATACTAGCCAACCATTAGAACTCGAAGGTATGCATGACGTTTATGTGCCTCTTGATCCACCACATCGTCTTCCAATTCCTATTGTTAAGGCTAACGACCGTATTGGTACACCTTACATACCTTGCACTCCAGATAAAATTAAATGCATTGTTCCTTGTGATATTACAGATAAAACTCGTCCATTTGGTGAAATTAGTGAAGCTGATCACAAAATGTCTGAATATATCATTGAACTTCTTCAAGATGAAGTTAAAAAAGGTCATATGCCTAAAAATCTCTTACCATTACAATCTGGTGTAGGTAATGTAGCAAATGCAGTAATCAGCGGGTTCGTTGATTCTGATTTAAAAGACTTATCTGTATATACAGAAGTTATCCAAGATGGTATGTTTGACTTAATTGATGCTGGTAAATTAAACTTTGCATCTGGTACAGCATTATCTCCATCTCCAGACGGATTAAAACGTTTCTATGAAAATATCAAAGAATATAGAAAACATCTTTTACTTCGTCCACAGGAAATTTCCAATAGCCCAGAAGTTGTAAGAAGAATTGGTGTTATTGCTATGAATACTGCTATTGAATGCGATATTTATGGTAATATAAACTCCACTCATATCATGGGTACAAAAATGATGAATGGTATTGGTGGTTCTGGTGACTTCGCTAGAAATGCTTACCTCACTTGCTTCTTTACAGCATCTACTGCTAAAAACGGTCTTATCTCTTCTATCGTTCCTATGTGCTCTCATGTTGACCATACAGAACATGATGTAGATATCATCGTTACAGAACAAGGTTTAGCTGACTTAAGAGGTCTTGCTCCACGCGAAAGAGCTCGTGAAGTTATTAACAAATGTGCTCATCCAGATTATAAACCTATGTTAATGGATTATTTGGAAAGAGCAGAAGCTGCAACAAAACATGCACAAACTCCACATATTATTAAAGAAGCTTTGTCCTGGCATGAAAAATTCATGGAAACAGGTTCAATGAAATAATAACCTTTTTAGGGAGGAATTTAAAATTATGAGCAATGAAAAAGAAAAAATCCAAGCTGGCTTAGCTGAATATAACGCTAGTGTAGAAAAAACAGTTGCAAGATTCCCAGAACGTGGACATCTTCCAGAACAACGTTTATATACTCCACTTGACATTGAAGGTACTGACTACACAGAAGAAATTGGTTTCCCTGGTATGTATCCTTATACTCGTGGTGTTCAGCCTACTATGTATCGTGGTCGTTTCTGGACAATGCGTATGTATGCAGGTTTCTCCACTGCTGAAGAATCCAACAAACGTTATCGTTATTTAATTGAATCCGGTGCTACAGGTCTTTCTTGTGCATTTGACCTTCCAACTCAGATTGGTTATGACTCTACTGATGACATCTCCGAAGGTGAAGTTGGTAAAGTTGGTGTTGCTATCGACTCCTTAGCAGATATGGAAATCCTCTTCGATCAGATCGATCTTGGTAAAGTTTCCACTTCTATGACTATCAATGCTCCTGCATCCGTACTTTTAGCTATGTACATTGCAGTTGCTGAAAAACAGGGTGTACCTGCTGATCAATTAAAAGGTACAATCCAGAACGATATTCTTAAAGAATATGCTGCTCGTGGAACATATATCTTCCCACCACGTCCATCTATGCGTCTTATCACTAACATCTTTGAATATTGCTCTAAATATGTACCAAAATGGAACACAATCTCCATTTCTGGTTACCATATTCGTGAAGCTGGTTCTACTGCTTCTCAGGAAATCGCATTTACTATTGCTGATGGTATCGCTTACGTTGAAGCAGCTATCAAAGCTGGTCTTGACGTTGATGCTTTCGCAGGTCGTCTATCCTTCTTCTGGAATGCTCATAACAACGTACTTGAAGAAGTTGCAAAATTCCGTGCTTCCCGTCGTATCTGGGCTAAAGTTATGAAAGAAAGATTTGGCGCTAAAAAAGCTAAATCCATGATGCTTCGTGTTCATACACAAACAGCTGGTTCCATGCTTACAGCTCAACAGCCTAACAACAACATTATCCGTGTTGCTTTACAGACTGCAGCTGCTGTTATGGGTGGTACTCAGTCCCTTCATACAAACTCCCGTGATGAAGCACTTGCTCTTCCTACAGAAGAATCCGTAATGATCGCTTTACGTACTCAACAGATTGTTGCATATGAAAGTGGTTTAGCTGATGTTGTAGATCCACTTGCTGGTTCTTACTATGTTGAAGCTATGACTAACAGAATCGAAAAAGAAGCTTGGGATTACATCAAAAAAATCGACGAAATTGGCGGCGCAGTATCTGCAATTGAAAAAGGTTATATCCAGAAAGAAATTCAGGATAGTGCTTACAAATGGCAAATGGATGTTGAATCCGGTGCTAGAACAATTGTCGGCGTAAACAAATTCCAGATCGAAGAAAAACCAGTTGAAGGTCTTCTCAAAGTTGACGCTTCCGTTGGTGAAAAACAGAAAGCTAAAGTTGAAGCTATGAAAGCTAAACGTGACAACGCTGCTGTAGAAGCTGCTCTTGCTGACTTAGAAGCTGCTTGTAAAGATGAAAACGAAAATCTTATGCCTCATATCCTCGCTGCCGTTAAAACTTATGCAACTCTCGGAGAAATCTGTGGCGTAATGCGTAAAGTATTCGGCGAATATGAAGCACATGTAAATCTTTAATAAGTGAAGATATTTGGAGGTAAATATAATGATTAGAGTATTAGTAGCAAAACCAGGTTTAGATGGTCATGACCGCGGAGCAAAAGTTGTAGCACGTGCTCTTCGCGATGCAGGCTTTGAAGTAATTTATACAGGTCTTCGTCAGACTCCTGAACAGATTGCAGAAGCAGCTTTACAGGAAGACGTTAATGTAGTTGCTATGAGTATCCTTTCTGGTGCTCATCCACATCTTTTCCCTAAAGTTGTAAAACTTGTTAGAGAAAAAGGCATGAACGATGTATTAATCATCGGCGGTGGCGTTATTCCAGAAGGCGATATCCCAGCTCTTAAAGAAGCAGGTATTGCAGAAGTATTTACTCCTGGTACACCAACAACTGACGTTATTGAATTCATCAAAGCTCACGTAAAAGAAGCTTAATTTTTAACAGTTAACGTTATTAATTAAATAATATAAAGAAAATCATCTTGTCTTTCTTAGTCTCTATAAGGAGACAAGATGATTTTTAATATAAATGTATTTGTGGCTTCTGTGCATAAGGGACAGGAGCTGACATCAAAGGTGGTGCTTATATGGATATAGCTCAAGAATTGTTAAATGGAAATCGTTTAGCATTAACTCGTGCAATCACAGCAATTGAAAATGAAACAGATGTTGCAGTAGAAATCATGAAAAAACTGTATCCACATACTGGGCATGCCTTTGTCCTTGGTATTACTGGCCCACCAGGTGCAGGTAAATCCACTCTTACCGATAGACTCGCAAGAGCTTATCGTAATCAGGGAAAAACAGTTGGTATTATAGCTATTGACCCAACTAGTCCATTCACAGGCGGAGCTATCTTAGGTGACCGTATAAGAATGAACAGCTTAACCCTCGATGAAGGTGTCTTTATCCGTAGTATGGGGACAAGAGGTAGCTTAGGCGGCTTATCTCATAAAACAGCTGATGCAATAAAAGCTATGGATGCTTTTGGCAAAGATGTAATTATTGTAGAAACTGTAGGGGTAGGACAATCTGAGGTTGATATCGTTAAAGCGGCTGATACTACTATGGTTGTAATGGTACCAGGCCTTGGTGATGATATCCAAGCTATAAAAGCAGGAATATTGGAAATTGGTGATATCTTCACTATCAATAAAGCAGATCTTGATGGTGCAGATAAATTATATACAGAGCTTAATATGATGCTAGACCTTGATGGAGAAACACCAGATTGGCGTCCTCCAGTTAAAAAAGTCATGGCTAGTAGAGGCGAAGGTATTAATGAATTAGTAGATACAATTACTGAACATCAAAATTATTTAGTAGAAAGTGGAACATTAGCTATTAGACGTCATAAACGTGCTAAAAATGAGTTATTGGACCGCTTGAGTGCATCTATTGGTTCTTATATAACAAAACATATTGTAGAAACTGGCGAATTAGATGCTTATGTAAAAGATATTGAAACTCGTCAGAATGACCCATATACAGTAGTTAATACTATTATGGATAATATGTTAAAAAAATAATTTAGATATAATATTTATATCAGGAGGGTTTTATCAATGAAAATCAACAGAGTTGACCATATCGGTATTGCTGTACCAAATCTTCAAGAAGCAAAAAAATTCTATGAAGAAACTTTAGGTATTAAAATCACTAAAGAAGATGAAATTGTAGAAGAACAAAAAGTAAAAGTAAGCTTCGTTCCATGTGGCGATTGCGAAATTGAACTTTTAGAATCCACTACTGAAGATGGCCCAATTGCAAAATATCTTGCAAAAAATGGTGGCCGTTCTGGTATTCAGCACATTGCATTAAACGTTGATAACATTGAAGAAGCTATCGCTGAAATGAAAGAAAAAGGCGTTCGTATGATTGATGAACAACCTCGTTACGGCGCTGGCAATTCCAGCATTGCATTCGTTCATCCAAAAGCTAGCGGTATCTTAGTTGAACTTGCTCAGCGTTTAGATGAAACAAAATAATCTATATTAAATTTTTTAATAGATATAGATTTTATTAAGGAGGTATAACTTTGGCTACAGTTCAAGAACGAATTGACCTCATGAATGCCAAAAAGGAACATATTTTACAAGCAGGCGGTCCTAAACGTGTTGCAAAACAACATGCTAAAGGCAAAATGACTGCTCGTGAACGTATTGAAAAACTTTTTGATGAAGGTACATTTGTAGAATTAGATCAGTTTGTAAAACATCGTTGCACTAACTTTGGTCAGGAAAAGAAAGATTTACCTGCTGAAGGTGTAATTACAGGTTATGGTACAGTTGATGGACGTTTAGTATATGCTTACGCTCAAGACTTCACTGTTGAAGGTGGTTCTCTTGGTGAAATGCATGCTAAAAAAATCTGGAAAGTACAAGAAATGTCCTTGAAAATGGGTGCTCCATGCGTTGGTATTAATGACTCTGGTGGGGCTCGTATTCAAGAAGCTGTTGACGCTCTTTCTGGTTACGGCGGAATTTTCCAGAGAAATACAGACGCTTCCGGTGTTGTTCCACAGATTTCTGTAATCATGGGACCATGCGCAGGTGGTGCAGTATATTCTCCAGCTCTTACTGACTTTATCTACATGGTAAAAAATACTAGCCAGATGTTTATCACTGGTCCTGCTGTTATCAAATCTGTTACTGCTGAAGAAGTAACAGCTGAACAGCTCGGTGGTGCTATGACTCATAACACTACTTCTGGTGTTGCTCATTTTGCTGCTGAAAATGAAGATGATTGTATCGAACAAATTCGTTACTTATTAAGCTTCTTACCAAGCAACAACATGGATGATGCTCCAGAAAGACCTACAAATGATGATCCATCCCGTATGGATGAAGAATTAAACACTGTAATTCCAGATAACGCTAACATGCCTTATGACATGAAAGATGTTATTCGTTCCTTAGTAGATGATGGTGAATTCTATGAAGTTCATCAGCATTATGCTACAAACATCATTACATGTTTTGCTCATTTTGATGGACGTTCCGTTGGTATCATTGCAAACCAACCAGCTGTAATGGCAGGTTGCCTTGATATTAATGCTTCTGATAAATCAGCACGTTTCATTCGTTTCTGTGACGCATTTAATATTCCTATCGTTAACCTCGTTGACGTTCCTGGCTTCTTACCAGGTACAGATCAGGAATATGGCGGTATCATTCGTCATGGTGCAAAAATGCTTTATGCTTATTGCGAAGCAACAGTACCAAAAATTACACTTATCACTCGTAAAGCATATGGTGGTTCTTACCTTGCTATGTGCTCTCGTGAACTCGGTGCTGACCAAGTTATGGCTTGGCCTACAGCAGAAATTGCTGTTATGGGTCCTGCTGGTGCAGCAAACATCATCTTCAGAAAAGACCCTGATGTTGCAGCAAAAACAGCTGAATATGTAGCTGAATTCGCTACACCATACAAAGCTGCTGAACGTGGTTACATTGATATGGTAATTGAACCTAAAGAATCCCGCCCTCGTATTATCACTGCATTGAACATGCTTGCAAGCAAACGTGAAGCACGTCCTGCGAAAAAACATGGTAATGTTCCATTATAATAAGAGGAGAGAGTTTTAAGATGGCAAATAATAATGCTCCTATCAGTGAAGAAATAGTAGCTGCTATTACTGCTGCTGTAGAAATGATGGTTGGTCATAAAGTTATGGCTGTTCGTATTAAACGTAGCGATGCATGGGTTATGGCTGGCAGACGCGATGCTGTTTAATAAATCATCAATCAAATAAAAAAGATAATTCTTGGAGGAATACGTCGTGAAAAAATTTAACATCACTGTAAATGGTAACGCTTATGAAGTTGAAATTGAAGAAGTAAAAGCTGCTGCTCCAGTTGCTGCTGCACCAAAAGCTGCTCCAGCTGCTGCACCTGCACCAAAAGCTGCTCCAGCTGCTGCACCTGCACCAAAAGCTGCTCCAGCTGCCGCTGCTGCTGCACCTGCTGCTGGTGACAACACTGTTACTGCTCCAATGCCTGGTAAAATTGTAAAATTAGTAGCTTCCGTAGGTCAAGCTGTTAATGCTGGCGATGTTCTTTTAATTCTTGAAGCTATGAAAATGCAGAACGAAATCACAGCTCCAGCTGCTGGTACAGTTAAATCTTTCGCAGTTAACGCTGGCGATAGCGTAAAACCTGGTCAGACTATGGTTGTTATCGGTTAATTTTAATCGATAAATTACAAAGAAAGGGCCCATTAGTTAAGCTAATGGGTTCTTTTTGTATTTGTATATAATCTTTATATTTATAAATGGAGAGATTATTATGGATATTGATAAAGTTTATAATCTGTTTTTTAGTCCAACAGATACAACAAAATTCGTATTACAGTTTTTGAGTGAGCAAATAAGCCCTAATTATAAAAATATAAATTTAACATCAAGAAATACAAATCTAGATGATGTATCTTTAGCTGAAAATGATTTAGTATTTTTAGGTGTTCCTTCATATGCAGGTAGAGTGCCTATTACTTTTAAAGAACGTTTTAGCAAAATTAAAGGTAATAATGCATTAGCTATAATAGTTGTAACCTTTGGAAATAGAGCACAAGAAGATACTTTAATAGAATTATTTGATATGGCTAAAGAGCAAGGCTTTAGAATTTTAGCAGGTTCAGCAGTTGTAACAGAGCATTCAATAATTCATGACTTTGGCAAGGGTAGACCAGATAGAAAAGATAAAGCTGAATTGATAAGTTTTATGCAAAAGGTAAAAAATAAACTTCAAGAAGATGTTTTATTAGTAGATGAAATACCAGGAAATAGACCTTATAAAGAAGTAAAATTAGCACCAATGGCGCCAGATTTTGTAAAAGAAAATTGTGTAGCCTGTGGTAAATGTGCAAGTGAATGTCCTACAGGTGCTATTGATAGTAAGACTTATAAATGCAATAGTGAAAAATGTATTTCTTGCTTACGTTGTGTAAAAGTTTGTCCGATAAATTGTCGTTTTGTGGATAATAGAGTATTGGAAAATTTACGTGTTCATTTGACTCCATTATGTAGTGAGCGTAAAGACAATCAATTTTATTTATAAAAAAATACTCTAGAGCAATATAAGCTCTAGAGTATTTTTACATTAAAATTGATTAGTGTCAGTGAATACATCGTCCCAGAATGTATAAAGAAAAACTACAACGATTAGAAATAATAAAAATAAATCACCCATGATAAAATCTCCAATATAAAATATATTAAATTTTAATTATTATATTTGAGGATAAAGTAGCGTAAAGGCTTATAAATATTATATAAAATGGCAGCTTTTATCGGTAATAGAAGAACTGATTTTACGATACGCATGATATAAAAAGAAGTAGCAGCATCTTTATACATTAAAGTAAGCCAGATATTGTTGAGAATACAGTCAACAAATAAGAAAATAGTTAAATTCATAAGCAATAATTTTTTTAAAGTAATAGTTTTTTTATAAAGAAATTTGCCATAAATAAAACTAGAGGCAATAGCACTTATAGTAAATCCAGGAAAATATAAACCTGGCATAAAAAGATTGCTACCGATAATATCTGCAAGAGCTGACATAATAATAGTTTTTGTCGTGCCAAAACGCATGGCATATAAACAAATCGGAATAAAAGCAAAATCTACGCGAATGAAAGTGGTTTGAATGGCAAAAACATAAGTAAATAAAATTGTTAAAGCCATGAAAATACCACCATAAACGATAGATGATAATGATGAGTTATTGTACATGAGATTAAACCTCCTTGATATTGCGTTGCCACATAGGAGGAATATTCCTTCATGTAGCAGCGGGATGCGATATTTGTACCGCAAGAAAAACTTTTCGTTCAAATAGCAACTCCCCGTCTATTTGACACTTAACGCACAAATATCTACTCTGCTGAATAGCACTATCAATTATAAAACTATAAAGAAGGCTTGTCTATATAAAAATTTCTAATGAGTATAAGTAGATAAAGATGGTAGTATTTTTAGCTAGATAATAGATACTACGAATAAAATGTGATATTATGTAAACGATATAATATAATTTTTTGGAGCAAAGGAATAGTGATTCATAATGAAAAAATTTATCGTATTTTTGCTTTTAGGCGTGATGTTTGTATTTAATACAGTAGCATATGCACAAGCTGAAAATACAGCGCAAGATAAGATTGGTGGAGCTGATAAGGCAACGGATATACAGGTAAATAATAATGTAAATACTGTAAAACGTTGGATTTTGATAAATATACCAGCACGTTCATTGCGTTTATATGATAATGATAAATGTATAGAGATGTATCCTGTTGGCGTAGGTAAAATAGAAACTAAAACTCCAGTTGGTTTTTATAAAGTTGTAGAAAAAATTGTAAATCCTACATGGACAGACCCTGCTGATGTAAGCGTAGTTATTCCTTCCGGTGAAGATAATCCACTTGGTTATCGTTGGATTGGCATTGGTGGCAATTATGGTATACATGGGACAAATAGACCAGACTCTGTAGGTCATTATGTTTCTAATGGTTGTGTACGTATGATTGAAGCCGATGTAGAAAAAGTATTTGATAAAGTAGAAGTTGGTACAGAAGTTCAAATTATGTACAACCGTCTAGTTATTGATAAAACTTTTGATGGTAGAGTAGCTTATTATATTTATCCAGATGGATATGATATGCAAAATTTAACAGTGGATTTTGTAAAACAAGGTCTAAAAGGTTATGGTATAGCTGATTTCATAACTGATGAAGCTGTGGCTAAATCTATAGAATTATCTAATGGTCAACCAAATTATGTAGCAGCACCTGTAAATATTATGTTTAATGGTAAAAAACTTAATTATAAAGCAGTTAATTATAAAAATTTAATTTATGTACCAGTAAAAGCTTTAGCTACTACATTAAATACGCCAATAACTATGGATAATAATTTAGTAAAAACACAAAAAGGTGAAGCTGATATCAGTCTTTATAGTAATGTAGCTTATATGCGTTTGACAGATATAGCAAATATTTTTGATTATGATTATAGCTTAAATAAAAATGTTACAGAAATAACTTTAAATAAAATTACTGCTGATAAAAATGTAGTAGATATCCCTGCTAATACTACAAATAAAGAAATTGTTGTTCCTAAAAAACAAACAGATGAAAAAATTAATTTAATGGAAAACGACAATAAAAATCTTGAACAAGATAATAATACACAATCCGATAAAAAAGCTGTAGCAGATAAGAAAAACAAACAGGAAAAAGCAAATACAGATGTTAAAAAATAATGGAGGTCATTGTGGAGCGAAGAGAAGATAATAAGAAAAGATTTATTATTATAGATGGTAGTAGTTTAATGTATAGAGCATTTTTTGCTTTGCCACTACTTACTTCTTCAAGTGGTATATATACAAATGCTATCATGGGTTTTTCTAATATGTTGGGAAAAATCTTAACAGAATATAAGCCAGATAATATAGTTGTGGCTTTTGATAAAAGTCGTCAAACTTTTCGTACACAAATGTATGCAGAGTATAAGGGACAAAGAGAAAAAACTCCAGATGAATTAAAATCACAGATACCGTTACTACGTGAATTTTTGGAAGCTTTGGGTATTGCTTTTATTGAAAAAGATAATTATGAAGCAGATGATATCATCGGTACTTTGGCAACAAAAGCAGCTAGTCAAGATTATGAAGCCTTGATTGTAACAGGTGATAAAGATGCTTTGCAATTAATTCGCCCTAATTTAAAAGTTATGCTCACTAAACGCGGTATCATGGATATGCAGATTTTTGATGAAGAAGCATTTAAAGAAAAATATGCAGGTCTTGAACCGATAAAATTAATTGATATAAAAGCTTTGATGGGTGATAGCTCAGATAATATTCCGGGTGTACCAGGAATTGGCGAGAAAACAGCTTTGAAATTATTATCACAATATCAAGATTTAGAAAATCTCTTGAATAATATAGATAATGTTTCAGGTAAAAAATTAAAAGAAAAATTACAGGAAAATCAAGAATTAGCTAGATTATCTTATAAATTGGCTACTATATGCTGTGAAGTAGATGTGGATTTTAAACCACAAGAGTTTGAATTGACTCCTAATTTGCAAAAACTAAATGATTTTTGTCAAAAATATGAGTTGAAAACAGTTTTGACTCGTATGAAAAAAGTCTTAGCTGATAAATTAGAAGTTGCAAGTCAAAATGATGATGCTGAATTAGCTTTGAATTTTGAAGCTACTATGCCAGTTTATGAGGAATTTACGCAAGATAAAATTGATGCTTTAATATCAAAGATAAAAGCAGAAAAATCTGTTTCCTTTATGGTTTTATTTGAAGGGAAAGTGCCGGATATATCCATTGATATGATGGCTATTTGTTGCAAAGATAGTCTTGGTATCATAAGAGCAAAAGAAGATATAGATAAACTCAGTGAAGTATTGCAAGATGAAACAATCACTAAATTTGTTTATGATGTAAAAATGCTTTACCATTTGAATTTTGATTTAAAAGGTAAGATTTATGATACTTTGCTTATGGCATATCTTTTAGAACCTGCTAAACGAAGCTATGAAATGAATGTATTGTGGCAAATGGCAGATATTGAAGAAGAAATTCCATGGGAAAATCTCAATGAAGAAGAAAAATTAATTTGCGGTGCAAGACATTTAGCTGATTTGAGTAATGTTTTGGCGGATAAATTAGCTGATGAAAAAATGGTAAATCTTTATGAACAGATAGAATTACCACTTGCTAAAATGCTTTGTGATATGGAAACTGTAGGTATTTATATTAATGAGCAAAAACTCGATGATATGAATGAACAGATGTATAAACAAATCACAGCTTTAGAGCAAGATATTTATGAATTGGCTGGAGAAATATTTAATATTAATTCACCAAAACAATTAGGCGATATTTTATTCAATAAATTGGGCTTGCCAGCTTTGAAAAAGACAAAGACAGGATATTCTACAAATGCGGAAGTACTAGAAAATTTAATATATGCTCACCCTATTATCGCTAAGATTTTAGATTATCGTATGTTAAATAAATTAAAAACTACGTATTTAGATGGCTTGAAAGCATTAATCAATCCACAGACTAAGAGAATTCATACAAGTTTCAATCAGACTGTAACAGAAACAGGAAGACTCAGCAGTTCTGAGCCGAATTTGCAAAATATTCCTGTACGCACAGCGGAAGGTAAAAAAATTCGCAGTCTATTTGAGCCCGGCGAAGGTTATGATTATATCTTATCTGCTGACTATTCTCAGATTGAGCTTAGAATAATGGCTCATATGTCAGAGGATAAACATTTTATAGATGCTTTTTGTCATAATCAAGATATTCATACAGCGACAGCAGCTCAAGTATTTAAAGTGCCTATAGATGAAGTTACTTCAGAACTTAGAGGTAAGGCAAAGGCTGTAAATTTCGGTATTATCTATGGTATAAGTGCGTTTGGTTTGGCAAAAAATCTGCATATTTCGCCAAAAGAAGCTGGGGAATATATAGATAATTATTTACAAGAATGTAGTGGCGTGAAGAATTTCATGCATGAAATTGTAGAAAAAGCACATCAAGATGGTTTTGTTACGACTTTATTTGGTCGTCGCCGTTATTTGCCAGCGATTAAGAGCAGTAATTTTAATCAGCGTGCATTAGCAGAACGCATGGCTATGAATACACCAATCCAAGGAACAGCAGCTGACATCATAAAAATTGCGATGAACAGAGCTAGTGAAGCGATAAAAGAAGCTAATTTGAAAAGTAGAATTTTATTGCAAGTACACGATGAATTAGTGTTAGAAGTTGTAAAAGAAGAAATAGAAAAAGTATCAGAAATTTTGACAACAGCTATGCAAAATACAGCTAGTTTAAAAGTGCCACTTATCATTGATATTAATTATGGTAAAAACTGGGCAGAAGCAAAATAAAAAGTAAATTAATTATAAAAAGGTGGTGGTTTTGTGCCTGAAATGCCAGAAGTAGAAAATATTGTCGTGGGGATTAAAGATTTTATCGAAAATAAAAAAATCGTAGATGTAGAAATCATAAAGGGAGATGTAATAAAATCTCCTAGTAGTGATGAATATAGAAAGCTTTTGCAGGATAGAATTATCAAATCTTTAAAACGCAGAGGAAAATATATCATCATGTCCTTAGATGATGGCAGATTAAATATCATTCATTTGCGAATGACAGGAAAGCTATTATATAAACAGGAAAATGAGGATATAGATAAATATAGTTGTGTAATATATCATTTAGAAGATAAAACTAAGTTGATATATGCAGATATCCGCAGATTAGGAACTTTAGATTTAATAACTACAGATGAAATTTCTCGCTTAAAAGGGCTATATACTTTAGGTGCAGAACCATTATCTTCAGAATTTACCATAGAGTATTTAAAAGATTGTCTAAATAAGAGTAAAACAAAAATAAAACCATTTTTATTAAATCAAAAAAATGTGGCAGGTTTGGGCAATATATATGTAGATGAAGCATTAGTCATCAGTAAAATTCATCCAGAACGTAAAGCAAATTCTTTAAATGATGAAGATCGGAAGAGCGTCGTGTAGGGAAAGAGTGTAGATCTCGGTGGTCGCCGTATCATTAAAAAATTAAAGCACTATGAACCATTGAGGGGCT
>ENA-UPWO01000552-UPWO01000552.1-human-gut-metagenome-genome-assembly--contig:-NODE-552-length-22131-cov-62.786433_pt1 | contig 22131 bp, 14 predicted proteins | sample MGYA00250056_ERZ773388 | MGnify/ENA primary metagenome ERZ773388 (study PRJEB29103, sample SAMN06112004) | human gut metagenome | biome: human gut; feature: ankylosing spondylitis patient; material...
ACTATTTATGTTATGCGCTTCGCGCGTTGTTTTGAACATTAATTATCATTAATTGAACATTAATTATTTCATTAATTATTTCATTAATGTTTATTCTTGTTCTGTTCGACAAATTGAAGTTGACACGCTACTTCATTTCGTCCCAGAGTTTGTCACTCCAAGGGCCATTGGTGGGACGGTCTGTTTGAATAAGTGTCAGCAGCATCAACCTCATCTTCCGTCACGCCCAATGTAGGCGAGTTTGCCAACATCGACGAAGTGCCTAACTCTATAATGGTTGAGAGAGGAGTTACATATCTCTTTTCCTTCATATATTGTCAATAAACTGATATTAAAGAAACAATCATAAAAAGTTCCCCTACAACTTGTCTTCAAGTCATAGGGGAACTTTTTATGATTTATAAATTTTACTCAGCAATCAGTGAGAACTCTGCTCCTGAGGCAAAGTCCTGACCACCTTGTTCGTTGAGCGCACGGAAACGAATGTAACGTGCCTTAACGGGCTTGCTGAACATTACACGCTTGAGTTCGGCATTGGCTGCAAACGTACCCTTGTGAATAGGTTCGCCCCAATTCTTGCCGTCCTGGCTTACGTAGATTTCGTAATCCTTCACCCAACCATTCGTGCCACTCTGGCGAGGCAAGAAGGTGAAGCCCTTCATAACCTTCTGCTCAGCAGCATCAAAGTCTACCCAGTGAGGATACTTGGCCAAGGTGATAGAATACATCGTGTGCCACATAGTTGCAGGGTCGCCATCTACCATATTGGCTGCACTGCCGCCATTGGGCTCTTCAGACGAAGCGAAGACTACCTGAAGGGGTACACTCTCTACCTTGTCGTAGCGCATTGACGTCTTCATCGAAGGATTGTCCTTATACCACGTTGTAATCGTACCTCCAGCACGCATATTAACAGGTGCAGTATAAGCCGTAGCCTTCTTGCTACCATTCAAGGCGTACATAATCGTGCGGCCCTTAGCAGGTGAACTGAGTGTAACGACGCCTGTGCGGCTATGTTCAATGCTGATAGGTTGTTCGCCTGAAAGAGTTACCTTAGCTACATCAGCGGGTTGTTGACCTGCGGCTACGGGACGGATAACGAAACCGAAATTGTAGTTGGTACTACGTGCTTGGTCTTCAATGAACGGACCGCCTTGGCCACAACTTGCACCACCCAAACCTGTCACCTTGGCATCGAGGTGGAGGTAAGTACCATCACTTGCAGGCAACTGATAGATGTGGGCTGCGGTGGTCATCTGCTGCTGGCTCCAAGGCAATACTGATACAGACATTACACTATCGGCTACAAAGGCTACGCTGGCACCTGCATTGTTGCTGAGGGCACACCAACGCACCTCTTCGCGGTTGCCCATAGCTTGGGGCTTAGGCAGAATGATGTCTTGCTTGCCCACTTCGCCATGGTGGAGTTCGATGAACTGACCTGTCTTACGGTCGGCATAGTTGTTAACAGGGCCACGACCGTAGTACTGGAATTGACTGAATGCCTTGGGCAACTTCATTGCATAGCCAATGCGTGGCAACACGACGTTAGAGCGGTTGGCCGAAATGGCACTTTGCAATTCGATAGAGCCGTCGGGATAGATAGTATAAATCTGGTTGGTCGTAAACTTGAAGTCGTCGGCCGTGAGCGCATACTTGCCCTTATCGAAGGTGTAAATCGTTTCGGGGTCGCGGTCGCGGTCAGAGTACACCTGTTGGCAACCCTCGCGGCCTTGGCTCTCGACGGTGAAGCTTACTTGGTAAGAGCCGTCAGCCTTCTTGACTACGGTAGGAGCATTGAGTGCCTTGTGCTGCAAGTCGTAAAGGCCATTCTTGAACCATTCGTTGTGGAAGCCAATACCGGCATCATTGTCAGTCGGAGCGCGGAAAGCATCCAACTTAGGACCATTGCCTGCTTCAACAATCGTATTGCCATTATAGGCGAGCGTGTTGATAGCACCTGATTGGAGGTCGAAACTTACGTTGAAGCCATTACCGCTAAAGGTGAGGGCCTTAGCGGTCTTGTTCATCTTGACCGCAGCCTTATTAGTAGCAGCTACTTGCTTTATAGCAGGAGCCTTTACGTCAGCACCCTTCACGCGCAATTGTTCTTCCATTTGTACGTAGCCCTTCTTAGCCCAAGGCATGTCCTTGCCTTGCAAGAACTGCACCTTAACGAAATATTCGCTAGCGGGGTCAAGTTGACTGTAATCGTAGTTGAGTACGTACTCTTGGCGTTCACGCGGACCGAGAATGTTCTTTGCACCCATCAACGGACGATTGCTCTCAACGCAAACACCGTCTTTATAGAGTGACCAAACAATCTGATAGCCCTTCAAGGGTTCGAAATAGTTCTTATTGAAGATTTCGATACGGCCTTGCTTCAAGTCGACAGCCTTCACGCCAACATTCTGATATACCTTCTTTACCTCAAAGTATTGTGCCTTGGGCGAGAGGTCGGGACGCATCACACCATTCATACAGAACATACCGTCATTAGGCTTGTTGTCCTTACCGAAGTCGCCACCATAACCCCAGAACTTTTGTCCTGTCTTCGGGTCAGTACCTTCCATGGCTTGGTCTACCCAGTCCCAGATAGCACCACCCATAAAGAAGTTGGTGCTTTCGATGGCATTCCAATAGTCTACTAAGTTACCCACCGCATTACCCATTGAGTGAGCGTACTCTGAGATGTGGTAGGGGTACTTCATGTTATAGTTGCCCTTTACGGCACCTTGCACCCAAGCGATAGAGGGATATTGGTTAGAACCCATGTCGACAATATCGTTGTTGCGCTCATATTGTACGGGACGGCTGGTGTCGTACTTCTTGATTGCAGCATAGCAATCTTTGAAGTTGTCGCCAGGGCCGGCTTCGTTACCAAGGCTCCATATTACAACTGAAGGGTGGTTGACGGTGCTATGCACCATTTCCATATTGCGTGCAATGTGGGCATTGCGGAATTCAGGCACATGTGAGAGGCTCTCCTTACCATAATAATATTCATGGCTTTCGATGTTAGCCTCATCTTCCAAATAGATGCCGTACTTATCGCAGAGGTAGTACCAATAGGGAGCATCGGGATAGTGAGAGTTGCGCACGTGGTTGATATTGCCACGCTTCATGAGGAACACCTCCTTTTCCATTTGCTCACGGGTGATGTAGTGACCCGTCTGTGGATTGTTCTCGTGACGGTTTACACCCTTAAACTTAATGGGCTGACCATTGAGGAAGTAATAACGACCTGCCAAGCCAAACTCGTCCTTCTCAGCTGGAGTGTCTTTGATTTCAATCTTGCGGAAACCTACGTTAGTAGAGAAAGTTTCTACTACATGGCCCTTCTTATCTTTCAGTTCACCCACCAAGGTGTAACGATAAGGAGCCTCAGCACTCCAAGGCTTAATGCCTTGCCCAGCCTTGAGCGTAACTTCTGCCGTGAGTTCGCCTCCCTTGCTTACCTCGCCTACTTGTGCCGTAGCGGTAACGTTAGGTACGAGGGTATTCTCATCACTGTACAACTTGTTTTGATAGAGTGAATAAGCGATGGTGTAACCCTTAGCAGCCTTTGCCGTCAAGTTGCGCACCTCGGCTGAGATGTGAAGTGAGGCATCGGTGAATGACGCATCATAATCGGGAATAGCCTTCAGGTCGCGCACTTGCACCTTGGGCTTTGCCGTCAAGGCTACGGTGCGGAAGATACCCGGCAAGCGGAACATATCCTGACTCTCAAGGAAGGAAGCGTCAGAGTTGCGATATACCTCAACTGCAATGATGTTTTCACCCTTCTTATTAAGGTAAGGAGTGATGTCGAACTGTGCCAAGTTGCGTGAGTTCTTTGAGAAACCTACGTAATGGCCGTTGATATAGAGGTAGAAGAAAGAGTCAACACCGTCGAAGTTAACGTACACTTCCTTACCGTCCCAATCAGCTGGAATGGTAAAGGTGCGACGATACGAACCTACTTCGTTGCGGTTCTTATAAGTCATCCAGTTTTGTTGCGGCGTGCGCATCACACCGCCTTTCCAATCGCCCACCTTTACTTGGTGTTGGAAGATGACACGCTGGTTAGAATAGAGCGGTTCGCCATACTTAAATGTGCCGTCGCTTTGTGCACCTGCCATGTTCCATGACATGGGCACTTGTATCTTATCCCAACCTGAAGCATCGAAGTCTGTGCGATAAAAGTCCTTGACGCGTTCGTCAGGGTTCTTGGCCCAGTGGAACTGCCATTGGCCATCAAGACTCTGCCAAAGCGAGCTATTCTCGGGCAACACCTTGCGAGCTTGGTCAACATTGGCAAATGAGAAGAACCAAGCATGCGGCTGCTGCTTATTATAAGCTACCGAATCAGGACTTTGCCACTCCCAGCCAGTAGGGTTAGGCATTTGTCCATAGTAAAAACCTCCCAACGGTGTGATTTGTGCCCACATTGGAGCAGACATCAGCGCCGCTAAGAGCGTCATTGTTGTTTTGCGCATAATGATTATGTTAAACGGATTTGTATTTTTCTTGGGAGCAAAGTTAATGCAAACAGAGCAAAGATAAAAATAAATAAAGATAAAGAAGAAGTTTATTAACGAAACAAACGTATATTTGCAATAAGAACTTATTCAAGTAAGTATTCAATACATCACAACCTATAATATCATGGAAAAGATTCACGGATTAATCGACGCTCCTTTTACGCCTTTTTATGCAAATGGCGAAGTCAATTACAAACCTATTCAGGCTTATGCTGACCTCTTGGCTCGCAATGGGCTGAAAGGTGTATTTATTAATGGTTCTTCGGGCGAGGGCTATATGCTTACCGAGGAAGAGCGCATGTTGTTGGCTGAGGCTTGGGTGAAGGCTGTGCCCAAGGACTTTAAAGTTATCGTACACGTAGGTAGCACTTGCGTAAAGAGCAGTCGTCGATTGGCCGAACACGCACAGAAGATCGGGGCGTGGGGCATTGGTGCGATGGCTCCTCCTTTCCCAAAAGTCAATCGCATCGAAGAGTTGGTAAAGTACTGCGAAGAGATCGCTTGCGGTGCGCCTAACTTACCTTTCTACTTCTACCACATCCCTGCTTTTAATGGCGCTTACCTCTCAATGCTTGACTTCTTAAAGGCCGTTGACGGCCGCATTCCCAACTTTGCCGGCATAAAGTACACGTTTGAGAGCCTTTACGAATACAATCGTTGCCGCCGCTATAAAGACGGCAAGTTTGATATGTTGCACGGACAAGACGAAACGATTCTTCCCTGCTTGGCTATGGGCGGTGCTCAAGGTGGCATTGGTGGTACAACCAACTACAACGGCCGCGTATTGACGGGCATTTTGGAGGCATGGCAAGCTGGCGATCTCGAAAAGGCACGCGAACTGCAGAACTATGCGCAAGACGTAATTGATGTGATTTGTCACTTCCGTGGCAACATCGTAGGTGGTAAGCGCATCATGAAACTTATCGGACTTGACTTAGGCCCTAACCGCACACCTTTCCAAAACGTTACCGACGAAGAAGAAGTACAACTGCGCAAAGAACTCGAAGCCATTGACTTCTTCACTCATTGTAATAAGTAGTTTTTAGTTGACGAGTTAACAAGTTGACGAGTAAGCTTTTTATCTTTATAGAAACTTACCTGTTAACTTGTCAACTTGTTAACTTGTCAACTTGTTAACTTGTCAACTTGTTAACTTGTCAACTTGTCAACTCGTTAACTCGTCAACTTATCAACTCATTAACAGCCTCAAACAATAACCATGAAAAAACTCCTTCTATACCTCCTTTCTTTTTTCATAGTGCTACCCTTAGTCGCACAAAAGGCTTCGCCGCCTAACGACAATGCTTTTAATACGGTAAATTATCGTTCGATTGCTCCCCTACGCATAAATGGGGAGCAGGGCGTTTCTGCCCCTTTTGTAGGCACGATAGGCAAGAGCGTGTTGGTGGCTGGTGGTTGTAACTTCCCTACCACACCTGCAGCTCAAGGCGGCAAAAAGCAATTCTATGCCGACATCTACGAACTCACCAACATTGACGACGACACGCAACAGTGGCACAAAATAGCTCAACTTCCTCAGCCCTTAGCCTATGGGGTGAGCGTGAGTGTGCCTCATGGTATGGTGTGTGTGGGTGGAACAGGCGATGGCCAAACGAGTTCAGCACGGGTTTATCTTTTACATACCGACCGACAATCTCATCTATTGGTCGACGAACTGCCCTCACTCCCCCTTGCCCTCGACAACATGGCGGGAGCTTATGGTGGTGGTTACATTTACGTGGCAGGCGGACTCTCCAATGGCAAGGCCGTCAATGCAGCCTTTCGTATGCGTTATCCACATGGCAAGGAATGGGAACGATTGCCCGACTTCCCAGGTGCAGCGCGTGTACAACCTGCTGCAGCGGTACAAAATAACGCGACTTCATCGTGCTTTTACTTAGTAGGTGGCTTTGCTCCGATTGACGGAGACCGACCAGCAGTGGCACATACCGACGGATATTATTACAACGCTGCCGCACGTCAATGGATAAAAATAGCTGATATCGTGCCGCACGGACGCAGCGAGGCGATGACGTTGGCTGGCGCCTACGGCATTAGTTCGGGCTGCGCCCATATAGTCTTTGTAGGTGGTGTGAACAAACAACGCTTTGAACGGGCGGTAAATATGCCTCTTTTGCTCAAAAAGGCCGAATTCACCGCAAAGAAGTATCATACGCAAGCAGCCATTCAGACTTTAGAAAGTTTAAAGGCAGAACAAGCCGCATATCTATTCCACCCCGAGGAGTGGTATCAATTTAACGATGAATTGGTTATTTATCATACCATTACCAATACTTGGGTGACTGAAAGTCAATCCCCCTTACTGGCACGTGCTGGCACAGGTATCGTGAAGTGTGGCAATGAATGGGTTGTCGTAAATGGCGAGACGAAGCCAGGCATACGTTCTTCGGCCGTAACGGCTATCAAGATGACCATGCGCCCCACGTTTGGTTGGTTGAATTGGACCGTACTCATTGCTTACTTGGTGGGTATGGTTTTGTTAGGCTATTACTTTATGCGTCGCGGAGGCGATGCCGACGACTTTTTCAAGGGAGGTGGCCGCATTCCTTGGTGGGCAGCAGGCATTAGCATTTATGCTACGATGCTGAGTGCGATTACCTACATGGCCTATCCCGCCAAGGCTTATGCTACGGATTGGACGTACTACCCCATGTTGGTCACCATTCTCATCGTCTCCTTCCCCGTCATCAAATACTATCTGCCTTTCTTCCGCCGCTTGAACGTAACGAGTGCTTACGAATACTTAGAACGGCGTTTTAATGCGACCACACGGCTCATGGCCTCGGCCCTATTTATCATCTTCATGGTAGCACGCATGGCCTTAGTGCTCTACTTACCTTCATTAGCGCTCACGGCCGTTACGGGCATCGACCTTTACATTTGCATTGTACTCATGGCGCTTGTCACCATTGTCTACTGCACCATGGGTGGTGTCGAAGCCGTTGTTTGGGGCGATGTAGTACAAGGCTTCATTCTTGTTGGTGGCGCACTCTTTGCTGTGGGCTACCTCATTTGGGGTACGGAAGGTGGCTTTGAAGGTTTTTGTCAGATTGCCATGGACGACAACAAGTTGCGCCTTTTCAATTGGAGCTTTGACTACCGTTCGGCCACCTTCTGGGTGATCATCATAGGCGGAATGGCCAACAACTTAATATCCTACACGAGCGATCAAACCGTCATTCAACGCTATCTCACAACGAAAGACGAGGCGGGCGCACGCCGTAGCATTCTGCTCAATGGCGTAATGAGTGTGTTTGTTAGCATTGCCTTCTTTGCCATTGGTGCAGGATTGTACACATTCTTCAAGACGCACCCTGCAGAGTTGGACTTTACCATGGCGAAGGCCGACACTATCTTCCCCTTCTTCATGATGAGTCAATTGCCCCCAGGCATTGCGGGGCTACTCATTGCAGCTATCTTTGCAGCAACGATGAGCACGATATCTTCCAACATCAACTCGGTGGCCACGGCCTTTAGTGTCGACTTCTACAAGCGGTTTCGCCCCTCTGCCACTGATAAGGCCACACTCACTGTAGCACGTCGCACCTGTATTGTTTCGGGTGTATTGGGTATGGGCATAGCCTTGCTCATGGCCACATGGGACATTCTTTCGTTGCTCGACTTCTTCCAAGAAATCTTAGGATTGCTATCGAGCGGTTTAGGGGGTCTCTTCTTAATGGGTATTTTCTGTCCGCGCATTGGTGGTCGAGCTGCCCTCATCGGTTTTGTATGCGGAGTCGCAGCCGTGTTCCTCACGCGCTACCTCACCGACACAAGTTTCCTTTTATACGGTTTCATCGGCATGTTCAGCTCCATCATCGTTGGTCTCATCTGTTCGTGCTTTATTCGCGAAAGCAAATCGCTTGCTGGCCTTTGCTGGAGGGAAAGAATTTAGTTTAATAAGTTTAGTGAGTTTAATAAGTTTACCCCATTAAACTCACTAAATCCATTAAACTCATTAAACCCATTAAACCCATTAAACTCATTAAACTCACTAAACTCACTAAACTTATTAAACTCATTAAACCCATTAAACTCATTAAACTCCCATATTATGGACTTTAAACAATTAGCGGAGCAATATAAAACAGAGTTGCTCGACAAAGTAATACCTTTTTGGCTCAACCACTCACAAGACACAGCATACGGGGGCTACTTTACCTGCCTCGACCGCAAAGGCGAGGTGTACGACACCGACAAGTTTATCTGGCTGCAAGGCCGCGAAGTGTGGATGTTTGCCACTCTCTACAATAAAGTGGAGAAACGACAAGAATGGCTCGATTGCGCCATTCAAGGTGCAGAGTTCTTAAAGAAGTATGGCCACGACGGACAGTTGAACTGGTACTTCTCGCTCGACCGCGAAGGACACCCTTTGGTAGAGCCCTATAACATATTCTCTTACACCTTTGCCGTGATTGCCTTCGGACAATTGAGCATTGCCACAGGCAATAAGGAGTATGCCGACATCGCCAAACGCACCTTCGACGTCGTACTCTCTAAGGTAGACAATCCCAAAGGCAAGTGGAACAAGGCCGCTCCTGGAGCGCGCTCGCTCAAGAGTTTTGCCTTACCCATGATATTGTGTAACGTAGCGCTTGAGATTGAGCCTTTACTCGATGCCGACTTCATGCAGCGCACGATTGATACATGCATTCACGAAGTAATGGACGTATTCTATCGTCCTGAGTTAGGACTCATTGTTGAAAATCTGAGTACGAACGGCGAACTCGTCGACTGCTTTGAAGGTCGTCAGCTCAACCCAGGTCACGCTATTGAAGCCATGTGGTTTATTATGGACTTAGGACAACGCTTAGGTTGTAAAGACTTAATAGAGAAAGCCGTTCAAATAGCTCTCAACGAGGCTGAATATGGTTGGGATAAAAAGTACGGTGGCATTTTCTACTTTATGGATCGCCTTGGACACCCCTGTCAACAATTGGAATGGGACCAAAAGCTCTGGTGGGTACATATTGAGACGCTTATTACTATGCTCAAAGGCTATAAACTCACGGGCAACAAGAAGTGCTTAGAATGGTTCGAACGTGTACACAACTACGTGTGGACACACTTTACCGACCCCGACTATCCCGAATGGTACGGCTACCTCAATCGCCAAGGTGAAGTCCTGCTCCCCCTAAAGGGCGGTAAGTGGAAAGGCTGCTTCCACGTACCCCGCGGCCTCTTCCAGTGCTGGCAAATGCTAAAGGATATGTAAGATAGATTTTTTGTTTTAAGGTTATGAGATTATCAACGTGATGTAACTTTATAATCCTATAACCTTAAAACGTAAAATTAGCTATTTTTAGAAATAACCTAAACACTACTAAACAAGAATGATAAAAAAGAGCGTTTTCATCGCATTATTCAGCCTTTTTAATGTATTCATAGGCTGGACACAAACGGCCCATTATAATGTAGTTCCACTACCTAAGAGCATTCAATATGCTAATGCGGGTGACTTTATCTTAAATAGTCAAACCACAATTGCCTATCCCAAAGGCAATAAAGCGTTGCATCAAAATGCTATACTCTTGGCACAATATATTCAGCAAAGCACGGGGCTGCAATTAAAAGTCGTTACGAAGGCTAATGACAATAGCATTACGCTGAGTCAAAATTTAACAAGTAACCATACAGAGGCTTACCAGCTAAAGGTAACAAAAATGGGCGTTTTCATCGACGGTGCCTCAGACGCTGGTTGCTTCTATGGCATACAAACGTTGCGCAAGGCATTGCCCGTGGGGAGGGTGCAACAAGTCACCCTGCCCAGCGTTGAGGTAGAAGACTACCCACGCTTCAGTTATCGTGGCGCTCACCTCGACGTAGCGCGCCACTTCACTACGGCCGACTCTATCTACCGCTTCATTGATATGTTGGCCCTTCACAATATCAACCGTTTTCATTGGCACTTGACCGACGATCAAGGTTGGCGCATCGAAATAAAGAAGTACCCCTTACTCACCAAAATCGGCAGTTGGCGCGAACAAACGACCATTGGTCACAATTCAGGTTGTTACGACGGCAAGCGCTATGGAGGTTATTATACACAACAACAGATTAAAGACATCATTAAGTACGCTGCTGATCGCTACATTACGATCATTCCCGAAATTGACATGCCCGGCCACATGCAAGCAGCCTTAGCTGCCTATCCCGAACTCGGCTGCACTGGCGGGCCTTACAAGGTGTGGCAAGAATGGGGCGTAACGGATAGCGTACTCTGTGCTGGAAATCCCAAAACTTACCAATTCATCGACGATGTACTTGATGAAGTGGTACGACTCTTCCCCTCTGAATACATTCACGTAGGGGGTGACGAATGCCCAAAGAAGGAGTGGAAACGCTGTGCCAAGTGTCAAGCGTTGATTGCAGCACAACACTTACAGGCTGACGAGCGCCACACAGCCGAAGAGCGTCTGCAAAGCTACTTCATTAAGCATGCCGAGCAACATCTTAATCAATTAGGCCGTCAAATGATTGGTTGGGACGAGACGCTCGAAGGCGGATTGGCTCCTAACGCTACCGTCATGTCATGGCGAGGCGAAGGTGGAGGCATGGAGGCTGCACGCCAACATCACAAGGTGATTATGACGCCCAATACTTACCTTTACTTTGACTACTATCAGAGTGCCGACAAAGCGCACGAACCTGAAGCCATTGGTGGCTACCTGCCTTTGCAACACGTGTATAGCTACGAACCCATGCCGCGCCAACTCAAGGCCGACGAGCAGCCATATATTATAGGCGTGCAGGCCAACTTATGGACTGAATACATTCCGTCTTTTCGCCAAGTGGAATATATGGAATTGCCTCGTATGGCCGCATTGAGCGAAGTGCAATGGTGCAGTCCCGAACAAAAGGACTACAATGCTTTCATCAAGCGTTTGCAGCAATTAGCCAAAGTGTACGATGAAGTAGGCTATAATTACGCTCGCGTGGTGTACAACCCAACGCTAACGTTAGCCACAGACACCACAAGACGCAGTATCGTAGCTACGCTCTCTACAATAGACAATGCCCCTATTCACTATACGCTTGACGGAACAACGCCCACCCTTTCATCTCCCCTCTATAGCGAACCAATACAAATAAAGCAGCCCTGCACACTGCGAGCTGCTGCTTTTCGTTCGTGGGGCACAACGCCCGAGGTGAGCGAAACATTCCACTTTAATAAGGCTACGGCCTGTCCCATTCGCCTCTTGCAAAAGCCTCACCCACAACAGGTGTATGGAGGCCCGACCTTATTAGTTGACGGATTGACGGCTGGCGACACCAACTATGCCTCTGGCCGTTGGATTGGTTTCTGTGGCAACGACCTTGAGGCCGTCATCGACTTAGGAACTCCCCAAGAACTTCGTCAACTCTCGCTCAACACGTGCGTAGAAAAAGGCTATTGGTTATTTGATGCACGCCAAATACTCGTTGAAGGGTCCACCGACGGCATCCATTACACCACGCTCGGCCAACAAGCCTTTCCCGAAATGAAGGAGACGGACCCCAACCAAATCAATCGTCACACCGTCACGCTCACCACGACTTCTCCTATTCGTTACGTTAAGGTAATGGTGCAATCCGAACACCATATTCCCGCCTGGCACCCAGGCAAGGGCAACCCTGGTTTTGTATTCGTTGACGAATTAAACGTTGAATAGAACCTTTTATAAAGCTTTCAACTAACAGATAAGCTACAATTTGAAAGCTTAACATGAATATTAACGAAAAAAAATTAATGAAATAATTAATGGATAATTGATGATAATTAATGTTCAAAACAAAGCGCGAAGCGCATAACATAAATAGTTAGCGTTAAAGTTTAGGCGCACTTCGCGCGTTGTTTTAAACATTAATTATCATCAATTATCCATTAATTATTTCATTAATTTTTTTTCGTTAATATTCATGTTAAGCTTCAAAATTACTTACTTCTCGTAAGCCTTAAGAATGTTCTCCGCCGTTTCCTTCATCGTTTCGGCAGAAAGTTGGAGTTTCGGTTTACGAAAATCCATGTCACCCTCGCTTTGCAACGGAATAAGGTGAATGTGAGCGTGGTTAACTTCCAATCCCAACACGGCCATACCTACCTTGCGACAAGGATAAGCCGTCTGAATGGCTAAAGCCACTTCCTTAGCAAAGACTATCATTTCGGCCAATTCGTCGTCAGAGAGGTCGAAAATATAGTCCACTTCATGCTTTGGCACAACTAAGGTGTGACCTTGGGCTACAGGGTTGATATCAAGGAATGCATAGAACTTATCGTTCTCAGCACACTTGTATGAGGGAATCTCACCCGCAATAATTTTACTAAAGATTGTCATGGTACCAATGTATTAATGTGTTAATATGCTAATCTGTTAATATGCTCATGTACGCCTAAACATAACGCGCGCTTTCCTGCACGCGATAACAAAATCATCGTTCGCGTACTGGAAAGCACGCGTTACGTAGGCGCACATTCGCACTTTTTTTTAAATCGAAATGTTTAAGATCTCAAGGTGAATTGTTCCTTGAGGAATCTTTACTTCTACTACATCGCCCACCTTCTTACCAAGTAAGCCTTGTGCAATAGGAGTCGTGCTTGAAATCTTTCCTTCACGCAAGTTAGCTTCACTTTCACTAACAATCGTGTATTTCATCACCATACCATTCTTCACGTTCTTCATCTCGACCGTAGTAAGAATTTGTACGGTGTCAGCCTTAATCTTTGATTTGTCAATGATTTTAGCCTCTGCGATAGCCTTCTTAAGAGCTGCGATGCGGCCTTCGAGCTTTGACTGATTCTCTTTCGCAGCATCGTATTCACTATTTTCAGAGAGGTCACCCTTGTCAGCAGCCTCAGCGATAGCAGCTGAAGCAGCAGGACGCTCAATTGATTCCATGTGACGGAGTTGGGCTACCATTTTGTCGTAACCCTCTTGTGTCATGTAAGCCATAATAAAATTGCTTATAGTATTATTTTTTGTTTATATTTTCAATGTTGAGGTTAGTTAAGTTAAAGTCAAAAAAAAACCGAAAGAACTCCAGCACCGTTTTTTGTGCGTCGGAATCCTTTCAACTTCACCTTAATAACTATTTCCAAGTGCAAAAGTAGTCCTTTATTTTGAATAGGCAAAATTAAACCCTTTATTTTGGCCTTTTTACCGAGAGGTGTCAAACGTACATTAACACAAAATCCACTTTTATTGTTAGCTTTTACGCTTTCACGAAAACTTAATGCCGAAAACTTTGCAAATCAATCTTTAATTCAATAACTTTGCTCTCAGAATAGAAAAACTCTATTCAATTAACCCAAAAACTTAAAAAACGCGTATGAAGAAGATTTTACTTTCATTATTTGCTTTGTTAGCAGTTGCATTTAGTGCAAATGCTGAGACAAAAGAAGTAGTATTTGACTTTACAGCCAACCCTTGGAATCTTCCCTTAGGTTCAGGCACAACCTCACCTTCTAAAGATGCTGGTGACATTTCTGCTCCTATCGTACAAGACGGTGTAACCATCTCTTTCACCAATTCTACTGATGAAAAAGCAACTCCTTCACGTATGTGGAGCGTAGGCGGTAAAGGTCAATTGCGTGTTTACACAGGCAATTCTATCACCATCACTGCTCCTGAAGGTATGAAAGTTGGTATTGTTGAAATTACCAAAGGTTCTAAATATACCGTATTTACTCCCTCTGAAGGTGAATTTAGCACATTAGGTACTACTTGGACTGGTTTCACACAAGCCGTAACTTACACTGCTACAGCACAAGTTCAAATCAACAAACTTGTCGTAACACTTACCGACAAAGCACTTGACGCTCCTGACGAACCCAAAGCAACAGGTGATGGTACTTTAGCTAACCCTTACAATGCCATTGCTGCCTTAGAAATAGCTTCTAATCTTAAGTCAGGCGCTATGACTGAAAAGGACGTTTACGTTAAGGGCATCATCTCTACACTTGATGCGAAAAATGTATATGGCACACAATTTGGCAATGCAACCTTCTATATTTCAGAAGATGGTACTGCTAAAAACGAATTCTACGTATTCCGTGCCCTCTATCTTGGCAACGAGAAGTATGACGACGAGTCTAAGACCAACATCAAGTTGGGTGACGAAGTTATCATTTGTGGTAAGTTAATGAACTACAACGGTACAGCTGAGACTGCTGCTGGCAAGGCTTACCTCTACTCTCTCAATGGTGTTACTACTGGCATTAACAATATCACTGTAGCTCCTACTGCTAAGCAGACTATCTACAGCATCGATGGCCGCAAACTCAACAAGTTGGTTAAGGGCATCAACATCGTTAATGGCAAAAAGGTGATTAAGTAATCATTTATTCCAAATTTCCATTATACAATTGTTTTTAGGCTTACACTTGGTAACTCTTGTGTAAGCCTTTTTTATTGATAAATTGCAGTTTATCATCTAAAGCCGCTTTTTGCTCTACACAACCCTATATGATAAATCGGAGGTTCCCTTATTATTTTTAATGATTTAATGCCATACAATTAGCCACAGAACTCTAATTTTGTCATACAAAACTTGAATCCTAATAAAAAACTATATATATTTGCAAATTAAAGCATAAATTACGCAAATGTTTGTAAACTATAAAAACACGCTAACTATGAAAGTTAATAAGTTAATAGGTAAAGGAATGATCGCTTTAGCGGCATGCTTTATGGCTATGCCAGTACAGGCACAGCAAGATAAACGATTAAAGGATACTTACCCCTACGGCTTTCTGAGCGCAGCGGGCGGAGGATTGTGGACAATTGATAGTCAACTTCCTACAGGCCGCAACCGATTTATCCCATTAGGCCAAGTAGGCATCGGTGGCATGTTTTGCCCCTATGTAGGCCTTCGTGCTACATTCGACGTTGGTGCTGAGAAGTTGCTCGTTGATGGTGAGAAGACCAAGAAAACTTACTTATATACTAACTTTGACGGTTTAATTGATATCACCAATTTCTTCTATGGCGCTCGTCCCCATTTGCTCCACCTTTATGGCATTGGCGGTGTAGGTCTTGGAACGTTGCCTACAGAGTCGCGAACGACAAGCTTCCCCTACAACGTGCGAGCAGGTGGCCAACTTGAAGCACGCATCAATCAGTCATGGGGCTTTTATGTCGAAGCCTTGGGTGTAAAACGTAACAATGTGCCACAAGCCACAAAGCAGTGGCAAGTGCAGACGATGATCGGTGTGAAGTATTGCTTCACGGGAAAGAATAATTACAAGGCTGACGCCAATAGTTCTTCGGTTATGCAGGACTATTACAATGCGCAAAACGCCTTGAATGCCAATGCTGCTGAAGCTGCTGCACGCGAGAAAGCACAACGCGAGGCTGCTGCCAAAGCCGCTGCCGAACGGGCTGCTGCAGAGCGCGCAGCTGCCGCAAAACGCGCTGCTGAGAAGCAAGCCGTTTGTCAGCCCGTCAACATCTTCTTTGACTTAGGTAAGACCAATGCCAAGAATGTGGATAAACGACTGAAGAGCATTGCCGACTACGTAAAGCAATATCCCAATACCAAAGTACACGTAACGGGGTATGCTGATGCTGGTACTGGTTCTCCAGAGATAAACCTTGCAGTGTCAAAGTCACGTGCCAACACAGTGGCTACTATCCTTAAGCAGGAATATGGCATTAAGGATCAAAACCTTGTAGTAGACTATAAGGGAGACACCGTTCAGCCTTTCGCTAATAATGATGACAACCGCGTAGTCGTTGTTGTAGCTCAATAATCCGTATCATAAAAGTTGAAGGTTATTGTCGAGGTCTCCCTTTAATACAGATACTATGTTTCGACAATAACCTTCTTTATCCCTCCACCAGTGTGAAGCATTTTCTACGAATTTTATTTCATCGTGACCACCTCATCATCTCGGTGCTGGCAGTGATGATTCTCAGCTTGTTCTATTTCGTCTCGATGAATATATCCTTCTTAAGTCCAGTGGCGCGCGCTATTAAGGACTTTTCGATGTCCGACCTTTATTATCATATCCTTTGGACAGGCGATGAGCCTGAGAAGAGTGAGGTTATTACCCTTGTCGACATCACCGACCTCCACAAGCGTGGGCAGATAGCGCAGACCATCGAAGAGGTGAACAAGCAGCACCCCAAAGCCTTAGGACTTGACATTATATTCGAAGGACTAAAGGACGACTCTATAGGCAATGATAGTTTGGTCAATGCGCTCTCAGACTGCTCTTCCGAGACGGTTACTGCTTTTAAGCTTCTTGACTATAATGCGCCTTCCAAGACATTTACCTCTTCGCTCCACTCTTTCTTCATCAACGATGTACCTTTAATCGAAGGTTACACCAATGTGTTGAGCAATGGAACGAATGGCAGCGTGCGTCAGTTTAGCATATCGCGTCGCACGAAGGAGATGGAAGTATATTCATTGCCCGCCATGCTCTACATGTCAGCTATCAACGACACACTCCCCAGTAGCGTGAAAGAGCCAGAAGATCGTATGATAAATTACGTGCCAACGCGTTTCCCTGTGGTGCGCTATGACAGCATTGCTCAGAAGGCCGACCTCATACGTGACCACATCGTCCTGTTGGGTACCGTCAATGAGGAACAAGACATGCACTATACTCCCTTGGGTAAGATGCCTGGCCTTGAGGTGCAAGCCTTCTCGCTGCAAACGCTGCTCTCACAACGCGACATTCATGTTGTGAGTGAAGTATGGCTCATAATATTAGCTTTCATCTTCTGCTATTTGACACAGTTTATACAATATGGAGCTGTTCGTTTAGTAGCACGCCGTACCGATACAGTGAGTATCTTCCTATCAGGTTCCTTCCTCTTCCTGCGTGTTATCACCTTCTCTTGGTTGGGCCTTTTAGCTTGGTTGGGCTTTATCTTGTACGTAAAGTGCAACATCTATTTGGCCATGACCTGGATATTTGCACCGGTCGTTTTGGTAGCCGAGTCGCGTGGTCTTTATTCAGCCTTTGTTAAGACGCTCTGTCTCAAACACCACGACCGCTTCAAGTGGCTCAAAAGTTCCTTATATTATGTAGCTCCAGAGGTAAAGACCGCTTCTCATGATAATGAGGAATTGCGCGTTGAAAGTGGTTCGGCTGATGTAGCTGATGTCAATGTGACCGATAATGATGTGCTTACCCCATCGTCTAACAACTCATAAATAGAGCGTATCATTCAGATAGGCCTAAAGGCAATACGCTCTATTCTATAACCCTATAGCATACAATATGAAACACGTCTTATCTATTTTATTTCTATCGCTTGCCTTTGCTCTCTCTGCACAGGCTCAAACTTATGCCGTATTCTCTGTGCGTGGTGATGTGCGCATGATGAATAATAAGAAGTCTATCCCTTTAAAGTTGCGCCAGGATATTCACGCTTCAGATAATGTAATCGTACCAGCTACGGGCAAACTCATTTTGCTCGATAAGGGCAATAGCAAACTCTTTACCATTAATAAGCCCTACAGTGGCACTGTGTCAAAACTCATAGCAGACAACACCCGTTGTTCTATGAAGAACCTTTCAAAGCAATATCTTCGCTATTTGATTGGACAAATGTCGGGCAAGGGCGTTATCGAAACACGCACTTGCTATATGGACCGTACTGCCAGTGCTTATCGTGATGTTGAAATGGACTCTACAGTCACTGATTCTACTATAGTTGTAGAAGAAAATCGTTAAAAGTTAGCAATAGGGGGCAGTTTCGCCCCCTATTTTTTCTTCGTTTTATGTTTTAAGACTATGAGGTTACTGAAGTTTCGGATTTAGCAATGGCGGGCTGAAAGCCCAATGGAGCACATAGCCCAGGGCAAGCGAAGCGACACCCTGGGTATCGCGTGTTGGAGCTGTCGCGCCCTGTAAGGGCAAAAGCTTTAAGACATGGCGCAAGTATTGAACAAAATATACATACGGTGTTCCACTTTAAGACCGCTAAATCAGCTATCAAGCAAGAATAACAACATAAAGGGTTAAAGCTTTTGCCCTTACAGGGCGCGGAGACTCTACTATGCGAAAACCCAGGGTGTCGCTTCGCTTGCCCTGGGCTATGTGCTCCATTGGGCTTTCAGCCTGCCCTTGCTAAATCCGAAACTTCAGTAACCTTATAATCGTCTAACCTCTTGACCTCAAACTAACAACCTAAAATCATGCGACGATTGATTCTCCTATTATCCTTCGTCTTGTCATCATGCTCACTTCTATGGGCGCAAGAAGTAAAACACGTCAACGACTATTACTTTGATGCTGAGAAGGCATTTAACAAACAGCGTTGGGCTGAGGCGGATAGCTTGGCCAACCTTTATTGCTTAGTGTGTGAACGCGAACTTACTGACAAAATTAAAAGCTATCCTTATACACGTATGTTAGACCTTCGTGCGCATTGTGCCGCACGGGCCTTAAATTACGATGCTGCCATTGCGTTAGAACAAAAGGCTGTTGACCTACGTCGACAAGCTACTGACTGTGAACAGCAACACATAGCCGTAGCCCTCAATGAACTTTCGCTCTTCTATTCTTATAAGGGCAATTATGATGAAGCCATTCGTAAGTCTGACGAGGCATTAAAGATATTGCGCGAGTCGTATGGTGAGAAGAATAAGTACTATGCCGTCTCATTGAGCAATATGGCCTCATTCCTTTCATCACGTGGTGACGAAGGAGACTTTCAACGAGCTGTAAAGTTGGGCGAAGAAGCTATCAAACACATACCCAAAGGGAGTGTCAATTATGCCAATGCCCTCAATTCGTTAGTCGTCTATTACGCACAGGTGGGTAGCTATACGAAATCAAATGAGTATGGCAAGAAAGCGGTCAACTTAGGCAAGAAGCGTTATGGTGAGCTATCGCTTGACAATGCAGCAATGCTCAGCAATCTGGCCGTGCGATTGGCTAATGTGCGCAATTACGAAAAGGCACTCGAATATGCTAATCTGGCGCGCTCTATCTATCAGCGCATGAATGCTACACGCCAGTTGGGATATACACGTTTGTTGGGCAATATGGCCTCGTTCTATGCCCAACTCGAGAAGAATGAAGAATGCCTTGCCTTGCTCAACGAAGAGCTACCCCTGCTGCGCGAGTTAGTAGGTGAGTCCCACCCCGACTATGTGCGGTGCCACAGTGAACTATCGTCAGCCTATAGTCGCATGGGTAATTATGAAAAGGCTGAAGAAGTTGGGCAGATGGCGCAACAAATCACCGACTCTACAACCCTCTCTGACCCTCGTTATGCGCAAGCCATGAGCCGAGAAGCCAATACATTGGCTATGAATGGCAATTTTGAGCGAGCTGTTGAAATGGAAAATCGTGCCTTGCAAGTCTTTACCAATCGACACGACACACTCATGATGGGCAATTCTATTACCCAATTAGCTTACTATACCACGAGTCTGAAGGACTATGCTACGGCCAAGAATTATGCTCTATCGGCGGTTCGTATTCTTGAGTCTAAAGACATGAGTCATTACCGCGCACAAGCCTATAACGTATTGTCTATCGTCTACTATTACACCAACGACTACGACAGTGCTTACGTCTATGGAGCAAAGGCCATTGATTGTTACGTGGCATTAAACGATACTGCCACGTCGGTTTATGCCAAGACGTTGGGCAACTTAGCGCTTTATAGCTCTTTGCGCAACGATTACGATCAAGCGGTACGCCTTTCGCAAAAGTCGTTGCAAACGTTACAGACTGCATTAGGAGAGTCACACCCCGACAATGCTTCGTTGTATTACAACTTAGCCAGCTTTTACAATTTAGAGGGCGGCCACTCTGCCGATGTGTGCGACAATTACAGTCGTGCGCTTGAACTTCAGACCGACGTGATACGTAAAAATTTCTCCCACCAAACAGCCGTTGAACGTGAGAAGTTCTGGAACACCAAGAGCTACCTCTATCGCGTTGCACCAAGTTTTGCTTATACCAACGATCAAGAGCCGCGTTTGATAGCCGATGCTTACAACGCCAAATTGTTTACGACGGGACTATTGCTCAATTCTGAGGTGAACTTTCATAAACTGCTGGCGCAGGTGAAGGACTCTGTGATGCTCGAAAAGTACAATCGTCTCGACCTCTTGCGTAAGGAAATTGATGCCTGTTACCAGTTGCCCGTGGCAGAGCGTGCTGAACGAGTAAAGGCAGCAGAAGCTGAGGCCGAATCTTTGGAGAAACAACTCGTAAAGGGGTGTAAGGCTTATGGCGACTTTATGAGCAATTTGAAAGTGGACTATAAGACCGTGGCCAGCCAGTTAGGGGATAAAGATGTAGCCATTGAGTTTGTCAATTTCGAAATGGCTAACCGAGGCACTACTTATGTAGCCTTACTTCTGCGTAAGGGGTGGGACGTTCCACTTATGAAGGTGCTCTTCAGCCAAAGCCAACTCGACACGCTGAATTATACGCATGGTAACTTTACCTCTGTTATGCGTGCACAGCGCGACATTAACCAAGTGTATGCAGACAAGCGACTTACCAATCTCGTGTGGGCGCCTATTTTGAGGGCATGCCCAGACGTGAAGAATATTTATTTCTCACCTTGTGGACTGCTTTATCAATTGGCCATAGAGTATCTGCCACTTACCGACTCTTGCTGCGTGTCCGACCGTTACAATTGCTACCGTCTATCCTCAACGGCTACAGCGGGCCTTACGCACGAAGCGCGACCTATCACCAAGGCTGCTATCTATGGCGGTATCAATTACGAAACCGACCTCACTACGCTGCAAACGCTTCACAATACACATGAGTGGCAGCAAGCGATGGACTATATCACCGACGTTGAGGACGTTGATTTGGCCCTCACCGACGAGGCTGACCAGATGCTTACGCGTGCGGGGTTCCACTATTTGCCAGGCACAAAGGTAGAGGCCGAAACGATAGGTGAGATACTTATGCAAAACGATGTGACCACGCTTATGCGTACAGATGACTATGCCACTGAAGAGTCCTTCAAAGCCCTCGGTGGACAAGACTTTTCGTTGCTCCACATTGCTACGCACGGCTTCTATTTCACGCCTGACGATATGAAACGTTCGTCGACAGCACGTGCCATACTTCAAGAGTCAGGTGGAGAAGACCAAAGTATGAGTTACGCCGGTCTGCTGCTTGCGGGAGCTACGACAGCACTCAAAACGCCCAACTTCCCTCGCGAACTCGAAGATGGCATTCTTACCGCACGCGAAATCTCTTTACTTGACTTCCGTCAGCTCGACCTCGTAGTGCTTTCTGCTTGTAAGACGGGTGTGGGTGAGGTAAAAGAAGATGGCGTGTTCGGTCTGCAGCGTGCCTTTAAGAAGGCGGGGGCTAAAACCTTGGTGATGAGCCTTTGGAGTGTGAACGATGCCGCTACGGAACAGATGATGACTTCTTTCTACGCTCACCTCTCTGAAGGACTTCCCAAGCACGAGGCTTTCCGTCGTGCACAGAATGAGCTGCGTCAGCACCCTTCATTCAGCTCTCCCTCTTGTTGGGCTGCCTTCATCATGCTCGATAGTCAAGATTGATAGATTTTGATAAGTAGGTGTTAAAAATTAGTTGATATGAATTGGTGCAGTATTTCGTTCAGAAACATAGGTTGAAGAGGGAGCGTAGCGGGCTACGTGA
>ENA-UPWO01000555-UPWO01000555.1-human-gut-metagenome-genome-assembly--contig:-NODE-555-length-22020-cov-44.720731_pt1 | contig 22020 bp, 17 predicted proteins | sample MGYA00250056_ERZ773388 | MGnify/ENA primary metagenome ERZ773388 (study PRJEB29103, sample SAMN06112004) | human gut metagenome | biome: human gut; feature: ankylosing spondylitis patient; material...
TTCTCGCGCTAAGCGACTATAAGTAGATGCTCAAAACCTGCTGCTGCCGCGGGTTACAAACCCGCCCCCCAATTAGGGAAATAAATTGCTGTTTATCTCTTAAATCATTATTTGGTTATTATAAGCATTCGCGTTAACTTTGCAACAAAATTATAAAAGGACATTCAAACAACATCAAATTCTTTATGTACGCTATTATTATTAATGCTATAGCCGTTCTCGTAGGTAGTGCCATTGGGGCGTTATTTAAACGTGGCATCAGCGAGAAATATATCAATGTACTGAATACCGCTATGGGACTTTGTGCCTTAGCCTTAGGTATGAACGTAGCCATTGATAGTATGCAAAAGACGCAATACCCTGCTCTCTTTATCTTCTGCCTCTCAATAGGTGGGCTGTTAGGTACGGTATTAAAAATGGATCAACGTATGGAACGTGCTACGCGACGCATCTCAACGAGTAACCTTTCTGAGGGCATCACAACGAGCATCTTACTCTGCTGTGTGGGTACGTTGGCCATGATGGGCCCCGTCATGAGCGCGCTCTATAATGACAATACTTATTTAATGACAGCTGCCACACTCAACCTCGTCACAATGGTGGTAGTCGCCTCATCTTATGGATTTGGTGTAGCGATTACGTCTATCGCTGTTTTTGTATGGATGAGCGCTATTTATGGTATTGCCTTATTATCACGCTCTTTTATCTCTACCGAACTTATTGCAGAAGTTTCACTAGTCGGTGGCATATTGATTGCAGCCTCAGGTTTGGGTGTGCTTCACATTAAAGATTGTAAAACGATCAATCTACTTCCTTCATTACTCATGCCTATGTTGTTCTTTGCTGGCAAAGCCTTATTGCAACATTTCGGATTAATTTAATGAGTTTAGAAGATACACAATAATATGACACAATCTGTTACACCAGTACTGCTGCTCACTGGTTATTTAGGAAGCGGCAAAACGACTCTATTAAATCGCATTTTACAGAATAAGCAAGGCATTAAATTTGCCGTTATCGTTAACGACATAGGCGAAGTAAACATTGATGCCAACCTCATAGCCAAAGGTGGCATTGTAGGCGAAGGCGACGATAGCCTTGTCCCCCTACAGAATGGTTGCATTTGTTGCACATTGAAGATGGATCTCGTTCAGCAGTTGAGCGACATCGTCAGCGAACAACGCTTTGACTACATCGTCATTGAAGCCAGCGGCATCTGCGAACCGGCTCCTATCGCACAAACGATTAGCGTTTATCCCCAAATGTACCCTAACTTGGCTACAAAAGGCATTGCCCGACTTGACTCTGTAGTGACCGTAGTCGATGCTCTCCGCTTGCGTGATGAGTTCTCTGAAGGCCACGACCTTTACAAGAAGGACATGAAGGAGGACGACCTCGCAAGTCTCGTAATTCAGCAAATCGAGTTTTGCAACACGATTTTGCTCAACAAGTCTTCCGAAGTTAGCACGGAAGAGTTAGGACGCATCAAAGCTATTATTCGCGAAATTCAGCCTAAAGCCGAAATTATTACGTGCGACTACTGCGATGTTGACCTCGACAAGTTGGTCAATAGTAATAGCTTTGACTTTGAGCAGGTAGCTACTTCAGCTAAGTGGATTGCCGCTGTTGAAGGCGACGAAGAGGAGAAAGAAGAGCACGAACACCATCATCACCACGCCCATGATCATGAAGAAGAGGAAAACGATGAACACGAACATCACCACCATGATCATGACCACTGTCACTGTCATCACCACCACGGTCTTGAGAATGAGGAAGAGGGTGAAGCCTTAGAATATGGGATTAGCACCTTCGTCTACAAGCGTCGAGAACCGTTCGATATGACAGAGTTCGACCAATTGGTAGCGCGCCTTTGGCCCAGCAGCGTTATTCGCTGCAAAGGACTTTGCTACTTTGCCACAGAACCCGATATGTGTTATGTGTTTGAGCAAGCAGGTAAGCAAGTTTCTCTGAGCCAAGCAGGGCAATGGTATGCCACAATGCCTGCCGATGAGTTGGAGCAATTCAAACAACAAAACCCAGCCGCCTTTAAAGATTGGGACGATAAATATGGTGATCGTATGCAGAAACTCGTTTTCATCGGTCAACACATAGACCGCGAAGCGATTGAAACATTGTTAGATGCTTGCATTAAGAAGTAAAATACTGGTACAATCCCCTATTTTTCCTTATACGTAACAAAAAACCTTTTTTATCTTTCATCTTTCACTTTTTACTCACAAAGAGTTGATAATCAAGGCTTTTAAAATATGAAACATTGACGTTCTATGTTTCAGCAATGTTTCATCAATGTTTCATTTTTGAAAATACAAAACACAATGGGAGCGCTTTCACGCTCCCATTGTGTTTTTGTTTCTCTCCCATTGGGTTTTTAAATCGCTCCCACAGTGTTTTTAAATCGCTCCCACAGTGTTTTTGTTTTTCTCCCATTGGGTTTTTACTTTTTCATTGGTCAATATAAAGATGAAACATTGAAACTAAAAATGAAACATTCACTCGTTATGTTTCATTCCACCAACGTATTGATAACCAACGCTTTCAGCACAGAAAATGAAACATGAAACAAAAATTACCAGGGGTAAAAACGCGTAAGGTTTTTACAACGTTGTACCGGTATTTTACGCTGCAGAGGATGTTGTGGTTCCATAACAAATCGTGTGGGGAAACTGCATTTGTTTTTTTGGGGGAGGGGCGAGTTTGTAAACTGCGGCTTACACCCCCGCCACCCCCAATTTTCAGTTTACCCACACTTTTTATTACAGAGTCGATTTTGTAGAGAAGTACAACAGCTATCTTTCGTTCAAGAAAGCTGCTTGTAAGAATCGTCGTTAGTGTCGTTAGAAAACTTTTGTGCCAGACTACGTGCCAAAGATTCGTTATGGGCATCTGGCGTGTACACACGAGCAAAGGTGGTGATGTAGAGCAACGACTTTGTAGACGGTTGGGAAGTTGTTGTAGTAGAATGGAGCATAGGCAGTTGTAAGTAGGTCTTCAAAATTAGTTTATATTTAGATGTTCCCAATTAGCTTATATCAAAAGTCCTCTCCCCAGCACATCTTGTTCCTTGGCTCTCGATCGCATAGCCCGCTATGCAATCGAGAGCCAAGAAACAAACAGCACCCCAATAGAGCACTTTTGATATAAACTAATTTCGAACACCTACTTATGTATCATTTACAAAATCATAAACGACCAACCCCGCTCTTTATTGTATAAGAAGATGAAAATATTTAAGTTTTGCTATTCCACCCAGATATGTTGTAACTGTGCCATTTTGCGCATATTACGCACAGCGTAGTGCATGCGGCCCAAAGCCGTGTTGAGGTTTGTGCCCGTCTCTTCGGCTATCTCCTTATAACTCATATTTTGATAAAAACGCATGTATACGATATTGCGTTGTTCGGTGGGTAGGAGGTTCATAATGCGACAGACATCGTCCTTCAACTGTTCATCAATCACATTCTCCTCATAACTATTGGTGTAAAGATTGAAAGAGTCGTTCCATTCTCCGTCTGTGGCATCATTATATACCGTTGTGTAACGGCTTTCAGTACGGAATAAGTCAATAAGTAAGTTGTGTACAATACAGAGGATCCAAGCATAGAAACGTCCATGCTCGTTATAGCGTCCTTGGCGGATTTGCATTATAGCCCTGACAAAGGTTTCTTGAAAAAGGTCGTCGGCCATGTCGGCGTTTTTTACGCGAAATGAGATATAAGCGAATACCTTATCTTTATAACGCAACAAAAGCTCGTCAAAAGCTTCGTTTTGACCAGCTATATAAAGGCGTACCAACGCGTCGTCGGTGTGCTTTGAAAGAGGTGTCATTACTTTGATGTGTTTTAAGAATTAAAGTAATGTCTTCTCGATAGGCTATACATTTTTAGGGGTTACAAGGGCAAAAGTAGCAGTTTTTAAAAAAATTGCCAAGTATTCCGTTCGTTATTTTGTAATTTCGCACGTGATGACACCTTTATTTAGTAGGTGTTAAAAATTAGTTGATATGAATTGGTGCTGTATTTCGTGCAGAAACATAGGGTGAAGAGGGAGCGTAGCGGGCTACGTGACCGATGAAACCTATGTTTCTGGGCGAAAGAATGCGCCAAGGCATATCAACTAATTTTGAACACCTACTTAAGTAACGGGTATTCAATACTATTTTTCAAACACCCAACTACAAGTTTTATTTACCAATCAATATTTGCTTTTTACCATTTACAATCACCACACCGCGTGCGTCATTCGGTGCACATTGACGTCCGTCAATACCATAAACCACAATGGGCTTTTGCGAATCAATGGTTGCGCCCTTGCATATCCCCGTTGTCGTAGCCGGGAAGTCCAACGACAATGCTGGCAGCGTAGCATTCCATTGCAAATATGCCTTATAACGTCCTAACGTAGTACCCACTTTGGCACGATAGAAAGCAGTTTGTTCGTTCATCGTGCCCAGCACGTATGCGTTGTCGTCTGAAGTTATGGTATAATCAGCCTTGTCATTAGCACGCAATAAGTTACCAGCCAAATCAGCCACCTTCATCGTACCCAAAGCCTTTTCCATATTGAATGTCTCCTTATCTGACGTTGTTGTCAACAAAACACCCTCGCCTGCAGGAATAGCCATACCTTCGGGCACTTCAGCCAACTCTGCCGAGTTGTCGGCCACACTCTTCACATACCATGCCTTCACACCTTCAGGCACTGCTGCATTAAAGGGAGCACTGAAAGTAGCCATGCGTTCTACCCCTTGCACCTGTTCAGCAACACTTGTAGTTACCTGTACTTGTGTAGGAGTTGCTGTATATACAGTAAATCTACGACGGAAGGTTTCCGCATTCCAACGATCCAACCAAGCACCATCACGTTCAACATCCACATGCACTTCATAGGTTCCTTCGCCCAATTGTGTAAGGTCTATGGTGTTACGTGTTGACCCTGTAAGATCTGTCGATTCAGAATTACTGCGCGGAATTCCTACTTTGTAAGCCTTACTTGTGTAAACAGTTGCTCCCGTTGCTACATTTACCAAACGATAGCGAATTTGCGCATTGTATGTACCTTGTGTCAAATTTGCAGATCTTGCCGAAATACCCAAAGTTACCATAGGCGACTGTGTTAAGTCGAAATAATGGCTTGCAGCAGGCTCGCCCTTTTCGTCAAGCAATGTCACCGAGGTTACTGTTACTCGTCCTGTATAGCTACTCGGAAACACCTCAAGTAAGAAGTCCTCAGGAATGGCTATATCATAAATTGCTGGATTTTTTGTTTCGATGTTGTGGTTAAACTTCAACGACATTTTATATTTTCCTGCCTTAAGTGCATGCGACCCCGTTGTTCCTGCGTATGAGGTCATAAACTTCAGCAACCATTGTGTTGTATCTTGGCGTTGTGCCACCATGTGTGTAAGATATGCCACAGGTGCTTCATAAGTTTCGCCTTCTAAGTTCCCCGTTCCCGTAAACACCACTTGTGCCGCACCGCGTGCTTGGTAACGACTCAAATTGGCAATATTCAAGCTGATGCCAGCTAACTGACTGCTATACTCATAAGCAGGGGCAACCACCTCGGGCATACCCACCACCGAGAGGTGGGGCTTATCGTCTGCCTGCACAAGGGTCACCTTGCCGTCTTTCACAATCATGGGCACACTGTTTCCGTTAATCATATAGGTCCAATTGCCCCACTCGTCCTTGTCAGCATTAAGCAAACGACGCCCCAACGGACGCAAATAATAAGTTCCGTTGGCAGGACCCTCTATTTCGCTCAAGTCAACTGCCATAAAACCATAGTCGTAGTTATAGGAGTTGTAATAGGTAGTCCATGTTTGCTTGGCCATAATGCCAAACACGTGCAAGCAAGTACCATCTTGTGCAAAGAGTCCAATGCCCACTTGTCCAGTATATGATCCATTTTCGTCTTGTGCCAAGTTACGCGCTCCCACTCCTTTTAATTGTGCTGGAATGCTTGATGAGGTTGTCCAACCTTCGCTCGCTTGGAACTGCAATCCTTGGTCATTGTTAATAGAGAGCACCACAGGTTTTGGGCTTAGAGGCTCAATCACACCATTGTTGGGATGCACAAATAGCGCCAATTGCTTTTCATAGTAACAACCGTCACTACCATAACCACCACCTGCCACAGCTGCCGTGTTAATGTCAAAATAGCCATTGTCTAATCCTGCCCAGCCCCAATTTACGTGTATCAAGCCATTTTCATCATAACCATCATACACAAAAGCATGATCACCTCCCGTCATAAACACGGGGCAACCCATAGACAGTTCATTATATATGGCTTGCACAAATTCGCCCCCAGGCAAAATATCTTTTTCTAACTGACGCACATTGCAGTCATAATATTTTTGCAAGGTATTCCACACCTTTCCTTCATCGCAGATTGTGCCATTCACGCCATAGGTGGCTCTTGCCAAATATCCTAAATCATACATCAATGCGCCCACTGCCTGAGCTTGTGTTTCATTATAGCCACCGTGACTATAGTCGTTAAGCATATTGTCCCAATCATATTGGTCGAGTCCTAAGGCCCCTTCTCCTCTCTTGGCTGCAGCAGGACGTTGCATTGGCCACTTGTGAGCTGCAAGCACTTGTGCAGCAGCAGTGATCGCACAACCTGTGTAAGTAGGACGTCCTGAAGTACTACTTCTTGGGGTGTAATAGTTATAGGGATACTCCTGGCTCCATAGGGTGCTTACCAAGGGTTTTACATAAGCCTTGGGCGGTTTGGCATAGTTGGGTGTCACACTCACACTGTCTACTCTCACCGCCTCAACCGCACGTGTATAGCTTGCCAACAAGGCTGCGAGTGGTGTGGGCATATTTTGTGGGTCGAGTGAACCACGGTCGCTATATCCTAACACACCTCCCACACGGTCATCAGCCGATACAATTACAAAGCCTTCACCATTTTCATTATTAAACATGTGCAAAGCTGGTTCTGCCACCTGTGCTTGTTTTCCTTTGCCCATTGCTGCAAGGGAAGCTGTCTCTACGCTTATGGGCGAAGACACATATTTTTGAGCCAAAGCCTTAGCCTTGTTTATGTCAACTGGACCAGCCTGAGCAGTTACTACTGCCAATGCCGAGATAATTAAAGTATATATTCTCATTGATTTAATTAAGTGTTTTGGGGGGTTAGACAACATCTTAGTAAGTAAGGTTCAAATTTAAAGAATTACTTCACTACGATTTTCTTTCCATTTACAATATAAACGCCAGGTGTTTTCATATTATTTACCTTGCGTCCCATCACATCATAAATCACAGAAGTTTTTGACGAAGCTACTTTGTTTAAGTGCTGAATACTAGTTACACTGCCGTCACCATTTTTGCTTATATTGCATACGGCAGCATTTTCCACTGCATTGGTTTTTGTGTTGAAAAGAATTGCCACCACTTGCAGTTTGTTGCGGTCTTGAATCAAGCTATATTGGCTTATATTATCGAATGTGGTAGTATGGGTTTGCACTTCATCGGCTTTCAACACACTGGGAAGGGAGTTTGCCACCCCATTGCGTATGCCTTGGCTCACAATGGCTACGTGGTTAAAGGTTACCCCTTTCACATAATAATTGTAGAACACATAGTTTGCAGGGTCACGAAAGAAATCCATTTCGGGCGGTGCATCTTTATAAGTATCGCTCATGTAGTCGCTATAATTAGCTTCTTGCAACCAATTATCGTCCTTCAATCCGCTTGCGGTCAACACATAGCCTACGGCATAGGTATCCCCTTCTACGGGATTGGCACAAGGCTCTACTTCAGTGGTCACACTGATGTTGTTTCCCTTTTCGTCCCAAGTGGCTTTCACGTCTATGTTCATAAACGTCAAGTTGTTTTTCTCGCTCTCATACATACCTGAACCATCATAGCCAGCAATCTTATCTTTACGTGCACACCATACGGCAGGCAAATTGACTGCATAATCAGAAAGCATACCATTTTGATAGGCTGTGGTTGTTGCCAACTCATCACCTTTGTGAATGCTTATGGCTACCACATCATCTGGATGTTCACGGACAAGAGCTTCGGTTGCCACCATACCCACAGGACACCATTGGCACCACAAGGCGGTGTAATCTTCAATCAACACACGTTTGTGCGGCACTTTGTTTACCGTGCAACGAGTGATATAAGTAATTGGCGAAGAATATTCGTTGTAATCACCATTTACTTCTTTCACATGAAGCATTAAATCTACTTTTCCAAGCGAGGTGCCCACTGGAATAGGAATATTGATTTTACGTACTTCATTTACAGCAAGTGGCGTATCAAAGTTCAACGTAACAGGATCCGTGCACTCATGCGTATCCATGTTGCATAAAGTATACATGATACTCTTCACTTCAGTATCACCCCAATTCATAAATTTTACAGGGGCAAACGCTTGAGAATCATTAAGTTTAACAAACACATTGCCAACTGTCATGGGGCTTACAGAGTTTTTTGCCAAACAGCCAATAGCCGCAAGCAAAAATAGCACAAATGATAGGAGGTACTTTTTGATGTTCATACTTTTAAAAGGTTGTTTGAGTAAATGATTAGTTAAGGTAGCTTTTATGTTCAAAGCAACACAAGCTACAAAGCATGGCCTTTGAGCGTGTAAAGATAGTGAATAATGCATGGTTATGCAATCCTCCCCCATTTTTTAATCATTTTCAATGTTAGTTAACAAGAAAGCGACAGTACCTATCCCCCTCACGCTGCAAATAGAGAAATCCTACTCCCTTAAATCATCTGACTTTTGCTGCTGTTTGTACTAACTTTGATTATGAAGTCGTCTAAACTTTTCTGACGAAGATTTGATTTGTTGTTTTACCTCTTCTAAATTCAATCTTCACCTTTCTTTTTGGTCGTTTTTTGACCTTTCATCGGTCGTGTAGCTCGCTACACTCCCTCTTCAAGGTCCAAAGATAGTGCAAGGCGAATGCAGAACGTCAAGTTTACTTGAACGTTATGCTGAGCCGCAGCCTATCTTATACAAAAACGCCTCAAAAATAAAGGCAAATCTTGAATTTCATAAAAGTTCAGACGACTTCTATCTTTCGTCAAGCCTCTGTATATTAACATGATACAAATTCGTACTAAGTCCATGAGGTGCTATAAATGATCAAATTGATAGAAATTTAGTACTATCTACATTCTGCTTAGCTCCACATACATCCAAGACGTAACAGCCTGTATTTAAGCATTATAGCTCAAGATTTCAACATTGATAGTACAAAACCATTAAAAACTCAGATTGACTAGCAAATACATGAATATCAATACATCAAGTATTGCCAACTTGGGACATCGGGCCCCAAGTTGGCAATGCCGACGCGGGGACGCATCGCACACTGGAGAGGATACGTTACACGGGGTAAATTGCGCTCCTTACGCGCGCGTACGTAATATTTACCCTGAGACGTTTTTTTGTTTCATGTTTCATTTTTACAACACAACGCATTGATAATCAATAGTTTCAAGAGATGAAACATTGATGTTCAATGTTTCATTCTTGATTTCAATGTTTCAGTGGTGTTTCTCCCATTGGGGTTTGATTTCTCTCCCACTGAGTTTTTAAATCGCTCCCATTGGGTTTTGATTTTTCTCCGAGTGTGTTTTTGGAAAGGGGTGTGGTAAATAAAAAATGAAACTTTGAAACCAAAAATGAAACATCGAAACGCTATGTTTCATCTCTTGAAACATTTGATTTTCAATTAGTTGAAACATAAAAATGAAACATGAAAGGAAAAACGTCGGTGGTAAAAATATGTAAGAACTTTTGGAAGGAAATACCGGTATTTGGGTATTATAGAGGAAATCAGAAAAAGAAAAATCGCTTATATAATAAGTAGGTGTTCAAATTTATTAAAATAATTTTGAACACCTACTTATTACATTAATCAAACAAGTGTGGATTAACTTGCAGAGCCTCAACGATGGCTGCGGGGGGACGCTGATTGAGGAGTTCGTGCTTCATCCAATCCATATAGGGAGCTACGTGTTGGAAGAATTGGTGATAGCCTTGACAGAGGTAGTTAAGACCAGGTTCACCATCAGCGGTATGGGCGAAACGATTTTTAGGACATTCTCCATTGCAAGCAAAGAGATACTCACATTCGCGACACTGACGGGGCAAAGACTTTTGTTTGGCTTGACCAAATGTTTGCTGGCGAGGAGAATACATCATGTCGATGAGAGAATCCGTCTTGATATTGCCCAACTTATACTGCGGGAAGACGAAGTGGTCACACGAATAAACATCACCATTCCACTCTATCGCTCCCGCATGACCACACGTTTTGGCCAAAGTACAAATACCCGGCTGCTGACCAACCCAATTGGCAAGGGTGGAGTCGAAGAGCTGAATATAATAGTTGCCGACATCATTGCGCACCCATTCATCGAATATAGTGCAAAGGAAGTTGCCCCACTGCTGAGGGGTTACACTAAACTCCATGATTCCACCTTCGCCAGCCTCATCGACGGCGGCAAGGGTGCGGCCGTCGGCATGCTGTTGTATGCGTTCGACGATAGGGGTGAACTGTATGTAATGGCAGCCGATTTCTTTGAAGAAGTGATAAAAGTCGAGCGGATAGTCGGCATTGAAGTCGTTGACTACGGCTAAAGCATTCCACTCTACCCCATGCTTGTTGAGCAAACGAATGCCTCGCATTACTTGATTGAACGAGGGGCGTCCGCCACGATTACGACGATATTCGTCATGAAACTCTTGTGGGCCGTCAATGCTTACCCCTACGAGCCACCCTTCGCTACGGAAGAACTCACACCACTCGTCGGTGAGTAAGGTGCCATTGGTCTGAATGCAGTTGTCAATGGTGCGACCTGCAGCATATTTGCGTTGCAACTCCACTACTTTTTTATAGAAAGCAAGGGGACGCATGAGCGTTTCGCCTCCATGCCAAGTGAAGAGCACTTGTGGCATGGTCTGTGCTTCAATATAGTCGTGAATAAACTTTTCGAGCAGTTCGTCGCTCATTACTTCGTTTGGCGAGTCGGCATAGAGTTTTGACTTTTCGAGATAGTAACAATACTTACAAGCTAAGTTGCAACGTGAGCCTGCTGGTTTGGCTAAGAGATATAGGGGGGAAGAGAAAGGGGTGGCTAACATATATATAAAGACATGAGACAAGATTAACTGGGGGGCAGGTCTCTGGCCTACGAATTGAGAAATCAGAAATTAAGCTCTTTTTCTCAATTTTGCAGACAAGAGATCTGCCCCCAGTTACTGCGATGTTTACTATGATTTGTCTACTTCATTATTGTGCATAGCCTAACTTGGCTAAGACTTCGTTGCTGATATCGATACTGGGTGAGGCGAAGATGATACCTGTATCTGAAGCGCGATCGAGAATGAGTTGGAAGCCACGAGCGGTGGCTATACCTTTCACGGCATTATAAATCTCGTCTTGAATGGGTTCAATAAGGCTTTGACGCTTCTTATAGAGTTCACCTTCGGGGCCAAAGTACTTCTTCTTGAGGTCGGCAGCCTCTTTTTCTTTATCAACGATAGCCTTCTCGCGTTCTTTCTTTTGTGCATCGCTTAGGAAGACGCTTTCATTTTGATAGTTCTTATACAAAGTCTGAGCCTTCGTGTTGAGAGCTTCAACCTCAGCTTGCCATGACTTAGAGGTCTGGTTTAACTGTTCGTTGGCACGTTCGTAAGCAGGAATGTTGCTGAGGATATATTCCATGTCGACAAGTGCGAACTTTTGTGCCTGTACTCCAATAGTAGTGCAGAGCATAATCAGTGTGAAAATAATCTTTTTCATAATCTATTACTATGATTTTATTGTATTGTATGGCAAATATAAAGATTATATTTGTTACACCCAAACGTTGGTTTTAAGCTATAATAAAAAATAACATAGCCGAGATCAAAAGATTTAAATAGCCTACTAACAGGTGCAATATCCCTACTATCGGCTCTCACACACATTTGCGCCATAAAATAAAGGAAAACAAATATTGTATAGATGTATAAGGCTCCATAACGCATCGTGTGGGTAGGCTCGGTTTTATAAACTGCAAATTGGGGTCTATGTTGATTCGTGTGGGTAAACTGCAATTTATCGGCCACTTGGGGGAACGCGTCCTAACCTGGGGGCGACGCGTCCCCGCGTCGGTATTTGCTTGTCAAGGCTCGATGCCTTGACAAGCAAATGCTCTTCTATTTAAAGCATTACCATGTTGGGGCCTCGAGCCCCAACATGGCAATACCGACGCGGGGACGCGTCGCCCCCAGGTTAGGATCCGCCCCCCAATTAAGCCGATAAATTGCAGTTTACCCACACGAATCAACATAGCCCCACAAATTGTCTGCCTAACGAGAATGAACATTATTTTTTTCGTTAATGTTCATTCTCGTTAGGCAGACAAATTGTAGTTTATAATTCAGGAACAATGTTAGAATTCTTGACCAATGATGAAGTGGAACTGCGAACCACCGGCACGCTTGCCTGTGTAACCACTGATGGTCTTTTGGAAACCGTAGGCCCAGTCAATACCCATCAAACCAACCATGGGCAAGAGGATACGTACACCGACACCGGCTGAACGCTTCATGTTCAAAGGATTGAACTTCTTGACGTCTTGCCATGCGTTACCGCCTTCAAGGAAGGCAAGAGCATAGATAGACGTTGACGTCTCGAGCATCAAGGGGTAACGCAACTCTAAGGTCATGCGGCTATAAGCATAGGCATCGCCATAGTAGGAGTTGTTGCCTGCGATCGAACCGTTCTCGTAACCACGCAAGGCAATGGTCTCAGTAGCATAACCACTTGAATAGCCCGACATACCGTCACCACCGACGTAGTACGTTTCGAAAGGTGACTTCTTATGCTGATTGTAAGCGCCAAGAATACCAAATTCTACGCGCGTCATCAATACAGGTGCCTTGACGGCACTTGAGAGGGCGGTGAAGTTGCGGAACTTCAACTTCCACTTGTGATACTCAATCCAACGATACTTCTCTTGCATTTCCTTCTGGTAGTTAGCACTCTGATTGTTGTTGGCTAACTTCTCGTAGTTGCGACCGTCCCACAGTGAGTAAGGTGGTGTGAAACTTACTTGGAAGAGGAAGTCTGATCCCTTACGTGGATAGAAGGGGTGATCGGTAGAGTTGCGCTGCAATGAGAGCGAGAGGTTGATATTGTTACAATTACCGTCGGTAATCAAGAAGTAGTTCCACGACCTCAACATATAGCGTGTATAGTTGAGTTCGGCCATGAACGTAAAGTAGTCATCAGGCCAGCGAAGGCGCTTACCAAAGCCGAGGCTGAGGTTGACCATCTTGACGTACTTATCGGGGTCGAAAGCATCAGTATAGTAGTTAGAGCTTGAACCGTAGCCGTAGGCGTAGTTATAATAGTTATTATAATAGTTCTGATTGATGAAGTTAGAGTTTACATCGCTCTGCTTAGTATACGAGATGGAGAACGATAGTTGGTTGGGGCGCTTGCCGCCTAACCACGGTTCGAGGAATGAGAGACCATAGTTCTGATAATATGTACCATTGGTCTGAACTTGGAGTGAGAGCGTTTGCCCGTCGCCTTGTGGAATGAAGCCTGCACGTTTGTAACCTTTCTTGAAGAGGTTCTGCACAGAGAAGTTGGTAAACTTCAGTCCTACACGACCTACGATACCCGTTTGTCCCCAACCGGCAGAGAGTTCGATTTGGTCGCCACCCTTTGAGGTGAGTGGATAGGTGAGGTCAACCGTACCGCTAACAGGGTCGGGTTTGATACCACTTTGGCCGAACTGAGACTGTAGTGCTTCGGGGTCGAACTGGTTCATCTGCGCGAGGTCTTGAATAGAGCGCTTGATGTTATCCATTGAGAAGAGGTCGCCTGGCTTGGTGCGCAACTCACGACGGATAACGTTCTCATAGACGCGGTCGTTGCCCGAAATTCGTACTTGGTTGAAGGTAGCTTGTTGACCTTCGCGAATGCGCATCTCAAGGTCGATAGAGTCGCCTACAACGTTTATCTCGACGGGGTCGAGGCGGTAGAAGACGTAACCATTGTTGTAATAGAGATTGCCCACAGCGTCGTCGTCTGTGTTCAAACGCTTATTCATAAGTGTTTGGTCGTACACGTCGCCGTCCTTCATCTGTAAGATGCGTTGTAGAAGGTCAGAATTATAAACGGTGTTGCCCACCCATGATATATTACGAATGTAGTACTTCGTGCCTTCGTAGACGTTCATATAGACGTTTACGTGTTTGTCGTCAACCATCTGTACGCTATCGGCTGTAATCAAGGCATCACGATAGCCCCATGAATTGAGTTTTTCGACGAGGAGGTCTTTATCCTCCTTATACTTCTCGGGCAAGAACTTCTTGGAACGGAACAGATTGATAAGACTCTTCTCGTGCGTCTTTTTCATCGCTTTCTTTAGCTTTGCCACATGTTTGGGGTCAGCACCTGTAATAAAGATTTTGCTTACCTTTATCTTTTCGTTCTTGTTGATGTTGATATCTACCAACACGCGATTGTCGCCCGTAACGTCCTCACGCTGTACGATATTTACTTCACAATTCTTGAAGCCCTTCTCTTCGAAGTGCTTCTTGATATAGTGTTCAGCGCGGTTGACCATATCGGTGGTGATTTGGTTGCCGGGCTGGAAGCCGATAATCTTTTCGCAGTCTTCGCGCTCTGACTTTTTCACACCCGTATAGCGAATGCTTGAGATACGCGGTTGAGCCGTAAGTTTAACGTGTAGATAAGCCTTGCCGTCGACAATGCTATCGGCTACAATCTCAACGTTAGAGAAAATCTTTTGATTCCAATAGCGGCGCACGGCTTCACTAATGTCGGGTCCTGGAATTTCGTAGCTTCGACCCACTACCAAGCCCGATATATTGAGCAAATAGTCTGCGTCATAGCCCTTCATCTCATCAACGGTGATGCCGCCCAACGTATAGCGGGGGTGATTAGCCGTATAAGTGATGACGGGCATATTGGCATTATTGTCTGCTGCATCGGTCTGTGCTTGTATAGCTCCTGTTGATAACAGGGCTGCAGCCAGCGTGAGCAGTATGCGTGAGGTATATTTCATTTATTGGGGTTAGGGGGTTATTGGGATTATGTTGGGGTTAGGGGGTTACGTTGGGGTTAGGGGGTTCGTTGGGGTTAGGGGGTTAAAAAGTTAGCTTTGTTGGTAATTTACTCTTTGTACATAACTTATAAGCCTAAACTTTACGCACTAACCATATTTGCACATACACTTAAATTTGCGCGACCTAAGGCGACCATTTGCACATTTGCACATTAACCATATTCGCACATTCACTTAAATTTGCGCGACCTAAGGCGACCATTTGCACATTTGCACATTCGCACATTTGCACATTAAATTTTTACCTGTTCACTTGTCTTGCCATATCGGCGTTCACGATTTTGGAACCATTCAATGGCCTTGCAAAGGTCGGCCTCGTGAAAGTCGGGCCAGAAAGTGTCGCAGAAATAGAACTCTGTGTAAGCACATTGCCACAACAAGTAATTACTCAAGCGTACCTCGCCTCCTGTACGGATAAGCAAATCGGGGTCGGGCATAAAGTTGGTAGTCAAATGGCTGCTGATTGTCTGCTCGGTGATGTCCTCTGGTTGGAGTTTGCCTTGCTTCACCTCGTCGGCCAATTGGCGTACCGTATTCGTTATCTCCCAACGCGAACTGTAGCTCAAGGCGATGACCATAGTCATGCCCGTATTGACCGAAGTGCGTTCTTGGAGTCCGAGAATAGACTCGCGCACTACTTCGGGTACACGGCTCAAATCGCCAATGATACGAAGGCGCACATTGTTATTCATAAACAGTTCCTCCTCTAACGAGGTAAGGATAAGCGACATGAGCGCGGCTACCTCGTCGGCAGGACGATTCCAATTCTCGGTGGAGAAGGTATAGAGCGTCAAGAACTTCACGCCCATGTTTGAGCACGCTGTGGTAATTTCGCGCACAGCTACGACGCCCTGTTGGTGGCCCATGCTGCGGTTCATGCCGCGTGCTTTGGCCCAACGTCCGTTGCCGTCCATGATAATGGCAATGTGGGCAGGAATTCTTGAAGTGTCGAGTTGCATTTCTCTATGTATAATAATGATTAGTCTTTGTTACAAGTGGGGCATCGGGGATTGAGGTCGTAAGTGAGCGTGAGGGTGAGAGCCGAATACACGTCTTTATTACGAAACAACTCTGACTTAATGCCTAAGGGGGCGGATAAGCCGTCGAGCTTGTCACTTAGGCTAAAGTGTACCAAATAGTCCAGGCCTAAATTGAGTCGGGGGGCCACTTTGTATTTTACGCCCAATCCCATGGGAATGTTTGCCGTAAAAGCTTTGCCAGCTGCGCCATAGGTAAGGCCGAAGCCCATTTGTACGTAAGGCACAAGGCGGCAGTAGCCGCGATAGTCGCGTAGGTAGCCATAGGGCAAAAAGTAAAGTTCGTAAAGTGCTGACACGTCATAGATGCCCTTATTCACTTCATAGCTCAGCCTTTCTGTTCCCGTAGCATTGGGGTTGGCAGGCAAGAAGGGTTTCATACCTTGTGTACTGCCCTTCATTTGGTTATAGGTAAACTGCGTCTTAACGGCCATACGCGGATTGAGCGGGAAACGTGCTATCAGTGCACCAGCGAAACTCATTTTGCTGTCAACATCCGTCTTATTTAGACTTGCCCCTAAGCCAGCGCCTAACTCTAAGCGATAGAAATTGTCATCTTGCTGTTGGGCTTGCACACGAAGAACTGCGAACAGAAGTAGGAGACACAGATACAACTTCATGCCCCTCATTCTATTGAACAAGGAGGCGCATGAAGTGATATGTATATTCCTTAATCTGTTCACAATCTTACAATTTGCTAATGTGCTAATTTGCCAATGTGACCCTCTGTAAATTATTCAGCATTTACACACTGAAACATTCAATTCGCACATTTGCACATTTCCTACGCATTTACACATTACTCACCCGTTGCCAAACGGTTAATGCGCCCTTTGTAAACGATACCTGTTCCGCTGCAGATAACCCATATAAATTGCTCGCTATCTACCGTAACGGCTAAAGCCTTCACGCTAGTGAGCGTGGGATGTGGTAACTCATTTGCCTTCCATGTGCGGCCATTGTCTTGACTCGTATAGAAGGGGGCCATTGTACCTTCTGTTGTTGTACCTGCTAAAATGGTGCTACCGTCGTAGGTGAACAAGTTGACATTAATCAACTTAGGACAAGCGTATTCGCCCAACTCCTCTGTTTGAGGAATGTACATCCAAGGATAGCTGAATGAACCCGTCGCATCAAAGTCGCGTTTCCACACTGCCATGCCGTCAGCATCGCTACCTACCATAATGGCCATGTAACCATTCTTGTCCGTACGCGATTGCAAGGTAGTGAAAGCCAGATTTTGTGTGGGGAGATGGCCTTCTGTATCGATTTGGCTCAAGCGCCACGTTTGGCCATCAGCTGAAGCGTACATCTTGCCTTCAGCTACGCCATAAATACTGTCTGCTACAACGGCTGCAAGCGCATCAAAACGTTGTGAAGTGCTGACTGCTGTCCAATCGTTTAAGCCCGTAGCAGAAGTGATGAGTTGGCCGTTAGCCAAGGCATAGAATTGGCCTTTGAAATATTGCACCGAACGAACGTTGAAGTGGGTCAATCCTGCAATATTGATAGCACTATCGAAGTGAGCATCAGCCGTTTCGGTTTGTACCACTTGTGTTGTACCGTCAGCACGTTGACCAAAGACGTATAAGGCCCCGCCCACGCTCAAGGCTTTGCTCTCTACGAACGAAGCAATGTCGCTCAACGGATTATTAGCCACTTGCGTCCAAGCCAATGAATCGGGATTTTCCTTATACACACGAATATCAACCGTATAAGTGCGCTTTGATACGCCGTCGTTAGCATGCACCGTTACCTCACGCGGCACACTAAAGTCGGTGCTATCGGTCGGTGTAAAGATTGTATCATTGCCTGTACTTAGGCTCTTGATAGAAAGCGTACCAGTGTTAACCATACCCTTCTCGGCAAACACGAGTTTATCTGTGCGCGTACCTTGAGGTAGGTATTCAGGATTGTAGATACGATAGTTTACTTGGTCAATATAGAGGCTGTAAGCACCGCCTGTTACCGTATATATATAAGTAGTATCAACGCCCGCACTTGTCTTGGCCTTTACTTCACGCTTTAAATTGCCGAGTGTGGCAGATGTAATGATGCAATCGCGCGACACCTCTACCTCGCTGCTACTGGTCGATGTGTCACACGCCGTAAAGGCCATGCTGGTGAGCACGGCCACGATTAACGTCCATATCGAGTATTTCTTCATGTCGTAGTTTTTCTGTTTGGTACTATTATCACCTTATTTTGCAACTTACAAAATAGTAGATACTGCGTGCAAAAATACGTACAATTTCTTTATTAGGAGTATTTTCACCGAGTTTTATCTTGTTTAAAAGTTTTTTAGCAGGGCTTTATCTGTTTCTCGTCATTGGCTGCTGTGGATAGATGAGCAGCACGTTACGAGAGGAGAAGTAACGCTCTATTTGATCGGGTAGACGCTCCAAATAATTATGGTAAGAAAGCGAGCCACGACGTGCACAGACAAATATCATCAAATGGTCTTGACGTGAATTGTGAGCCAAAGAAACGAGGTCGCTCCACGACTTAAAATCGCTGTAAAGTACGGGGAGGCCATTGTGTTTCTCGTCAAAGTAGCGTTGCATGGCAGTAAGCGTGACTGGAGAAGAATAAACGCTTATACCACAAGCCATCTGACGCATGAGCAATGCTACACGATCCATCCACCGAGCAAAGCCTTGTTCAAACTCTGCCTTATTGGGTACCAAGAGTTGAATACGCCCTACAGTATTGAGCGGTATCATAGAACGGAAGATGAATATCTGACGGTCAATCTTTGCCAAAAGGTCGGTACTTAATTTACCATAAAAGGAGTCGGAGATACGCGCTTTCTGGTGCAGACCTAACACGAGGTCACTCACTCCGCGCTCCGTTATGGTGTGTGAAATACCACTCACGACATTGACCGACCAACGTTGGTAAGTCTGGATACGAATATTGGTGGCCGCAGCTAACTTTACAGCGCGTTCGAGCTGTTCTTCCCCACTCTGGCGGGCTGAAGGATCATTCTCCAACACGATATTGAGAGCGATGATAGGAGCTACGGAATGAGGAGTGCGCAACATGAGTGAAAGCTCGACTAAAGGCCCCACCATATTGGGGTAATTTAAGGCCATCATAATGCGGTCGGGATTTTCATCAGCCACAGGGGTAGATTTCGCTATGGTTGCTACCCGCTGATGAACAGCCATTTGACGTGCCGTATTTTCGGTTATCAATGAGCTCACCACGCAAGTGACTAATATCAACACCATAGCGCCATTGAGCACGTCTTCCCCCAAGAGGTGCGTTCCGTTAGGCAAAATGATTTTATATCCTACCAATACAACAGCTAAAGTGGCGGCTGCACGAGAACCTGTTAGACCGAACATGAGTTTGCGCTCATCAGCCGACATACGGAAAACCTTCTGTGTGGTAAACGAGGCTAACCACTTGCTAACCAATCCTACAACTACCATTACGCAAGCTGCCAGAATGGCTCCTTCATGTTCAATGAGCGCACCTAAATTAATAAGCATCCCCACTCCTATTAAGAAATAAGGGATAAATAAGGCATTGCCCACAAACTCAATATGGCTCATTAGGGGAGACGACGGAGGTATCAGACGATTGAGTACCAAACCAACCAAGAAGGCTCCTAAGATACCTTCCATTCCCACCAATTCCATAAGTCCAGCTCCTAAGAACACCATTCCGAGTACAAACACGTATTGCACAACGCTTTCATTATACCTTCGAAAGAACCACCTACCGACACGTGGGAAGACATATATAATAATAGCACCAAGTAATATTACTTTTATAACCAACCATACCCAATACAAGCCTGTCACATGTTCCTTAAACATTCCTCCTACTACGGCTAACACTAATAAAGTAAGCGTATCGGCCACGATTGTTCCCCCAACGGCTATACTTACACTCTTGAGGCGCGAGAGGCCATAGCGCAACACGATGGGATAGGCTATAAGCGTATGTGAAGCATACATCGCAGCTATCAATATAGACGCTGCTATACCATACCCTAATAGGAAAGTGTTGGCCACATAGCCTATTAGCATTGGTATGGCAAAGCTTAACAAGCCTAATGTCAAGGCACGTCCCTTGATACGCTGCACATCTTGCAGGTTCATCTCAAGTGAGGCCAAGAACATGATATAATAAAGTCCTACCTTACCAAAGAGTTCGAAACTACCATCGCGCTCTAACACACCAAACCCATGGGGGCCAATGAGCACTCCCGCAAATATCATTCCCACTATTGAGGGAATGCGCAGGCGCTCTAACAACATGGGTGCAAAAAGGATAATGCACAACACGATGAGAAATATCCAAGTAGGGTCAGTTATCATTTGCTTTTCTTTTTGGAGTTAACAAGTTGACGAGTTGGCAAGTTGACAAGTAAGTTACATATTATGTTACTTTGTTGTAATCGTCATGGCGAAGCAATCTACTTGTTAACTCGTCAACTAACAAGTCTGCTCATCAACTGTCGTTCGCTGCAAAATTGCAAAAAAACTGCCATTTAGCATAAAATACTGCATACAAATCGCCTAAACGCGCCCTGTTTCACAGATTTTTGTGTAATTTTGCAGCCAAAGAACATGCTTACGTTCTGTAATTAAATAAATAACGATAAAAACAAAATGACACATTTAAGTATAGTTATGCAATAAAATGAATAACAAAAGATACTTAATGTGTAAAAAAACAGATAAAAGACAAACAAATGAATGTAGCTATCGTTGGCGCCAGTGGTGCCGTAGGCCAAGAATTTTTGCGCGTATTGGCCGAACGCGATTTCCCCATCGACAATTTGTTGCTCTTCGGTTCTACCCGTAGCGCAGGCACAAAATATACCTTCCGCGGTAAGGAATATACCGTAAAATTGCTTCAACACAACGACGACTTTAAAGACGTTGACATAGCCTTTACATCAGCTGGCGCCGGCACTTCAAAGGAGTTTGCCGAAACGATTACAAAGTATGGTGCAGTGATGATTGACAACTCTTCAGCCTTCCGTATGGACGAAGAAGTGCCCCTCGTTGTGCCTGAATGCAACGCTAAAGATGCATTGACTCGTCCTCGTGGCATCATTGCCAACCCTAACTGCACTACTATCATGATGGTAGTTGCCCTACAAGCCATTGAGCAGTTGAGCCACATCAAGCGCGTACACGTGGCATCTTATCAAGCTGCCAGCGGTGCTGGCCAAGCTGCTATGGACGAACTCGTGGAGCAATATCGCCAAGTTTTGGCAAACGAACCTGTAACGGTCAACAAGTTTGCCTATCAGTTGGCCTTCAACGTAATTCCTCAAATTGACGTTTTCCAAGAGAATGGTTATACAAAAGAGGAAATGAAGATGTACAATGAGACGCGTAAGATTATGCACTCTGACGTACTTACTTCAGCTACTTGCGTTCGTGTACCTTCTTTACGTTCACACTCTGAAGCCATTTGGGTAGAAACGGAGCAACCTCTCGAAATTGACACTGTAAAGCAAGCCATTGCTGGTGGTGAAGGTTTGGTCTTGATGGACAACCCCGAAAAGAAAGAATACCCCATGCCATTGTTCTTGGCTGGCAAAGACCCCGTTTACGTAGGTCGTATTCGCAAAGACTTGGCTAATCCCAACGGCATTACACTTTGGTTAGTAAGCGACCAGATACGTAAAGGCGCAGCACTCAACGCTGTACAAATAGCTGAATACCTTATTAAGGTAGGCGACGTGAAATAAAAGGGGGGCTATATTGATTCGTGTGAGTGAAACTGCAATTTGAAAGCTTAACATGAATGAACATTAACGAATAAAATTAATGAAATAATTAACGGATAATTAA
>ENA-UPWO01000557-UPWO01000557.1-human-gut-metagenome-genome-assembly--contig:-NODE-557-length-21997-cov-15.794936_pt1 | contig 21997 bp, 18 predicted proteins | sample MGYA00250056_ERZ773388 | MGnify/ENA primary metagenome ERZ773388 (study PRJEB29103, sample SAMN06112004) | human gut metagenome | biome: human gut; feature: ankylosing spondylitis patient; material...
AGGCTTCCTCTTTTAACGTATGCCTCGCATTTCGCCGTCTTTTCCGCCATTCCTCCCCGCCTCACCGAGGCGAGGGTGAGAATTCTTAAAACACGTGAACAGCAATTCTCATGTACGTGAACAGTTTTCTCAATTACGTGAACAGGTGCTCCGACTAGCCGATTCTTAATTACGTGAACAAAATTCCTAAACACGTGAACAGCTTCTGCATAGCAATCGATAATCGAAAGGTTCCCATCAATAAACGGAGCCTTTATGACACGGAAAATTGCTATGACCACCATACGAACGGTATTGACCATGCTGAACAGCGGGTTCAGCTACTGCAAAATCCGTCACCATACAGGAGCCTCCAACGGCTTCATCAACAAACTGGCGTCCGTTGCCAGGCCTGATCTCGAGGCGTTTCTCAAACTCTCGGACGAGGAAACCTACGAGCGGGTGTATCCCAAAACCCCAAACTCCCACTGCGAGCCGGACTGGAAAGCCGTCAACGATCTTCTCCAGAAGAAGCATATGACGCTTCAGCTCGTTTACGACGAATATTGTCGTGTGAACGCCGGACAGAAGATCTATTCCTACTCGTCGTTCTGTCGGCACTACGCGGACAAGAAACCCAACTGGGAACCTCAAGAGCTATTCACCAATTTGCACTATGTTGCAGGCGATGTTATGGAAATCGACTTCGCAGGTGACGATCTGATTTGGGTGGATGAATATGCCGAGGTGCATCGCGATCGCGTATTCGTTGCGGCGCTTCCTGCCAGTGGTCTGATCTACGCTCAGGCGTTTGAAAATGAACGGCAGCAAACCTGGGTTCAGGGTGTCGTGGAGGCACTCGAGTACTTCGGGGGCGTCCCCAGAAACCTCGTGATGGACAACGCCAAAGCTCTGGTCCGCCACGCGAACTGGACCAACGGCGACATCCAACCGGTGATTCTCGATTTATGTGAACACTACGGCATGACAGCTCAGACCTGCCGTGTGCAGCATCCCAAGGACAAAAATCGCGTGGAAGCCAGCGTAAACATGGTTGAACGATGGATCATCGGAAAGCTCCATCTGCAGGCCGAAGGACATGCACTGGCCAAAGACAGGGAGCAGCTTCAGGAGATGGTTCGCAAACACATGAACGAACTCAATCAACGCCCCTGGCAAGGAAGAAACGTTTCTCGAAGAGCTTGTTTTGAGGAAGAGGAGAAGAGCAGTCTGCAGCCTTTGCCCGCTCATTCCTATGAGCACGGCGAATGGAAGGTCTACACCGTGGACAAGGGACACTGCATTCGACTCAACAGAGCCAACGGCTCTCATCGCTACAGCGTCCCGGCGAAGTTCATCGGGAAGCGGATGTACGTCAAGCTGACCGAGGAGAAGGTGCAGATCTATGACGGCGAGACCGGGATGTTTCTTGCTGCACATGAACGATGTCATTCGGCTGTCGGCATGAAAACCCACCTCCTACCCGAACATCTGACACCTGAAGAAAAGCGAACTCGCTTGTCACCGGATCAGTGGGTCGAGCTGTTCAGTACAAGACTTGGCATAGAGCGAACTATCGTGGAAAAGTTTGTCGCGCAGGCGTTCAAATCCGACTTCAACGGAAGACGCCTTTGCGGCGTTGTTCGTGCATTGAAAAGGAGCTTTTCGGTGCAGGTTATCGAACGGGCGATGCAGGTCATGCTGGATACCGACATCTGGACCATCGCTTTCTTTCAGCAGCAGTGCGAAACCATTCAGTTGGACGACCGTTCAGGAAACCTCTTCGAAGACAGGCATGAAGACGATGCCGATTACGTAACCACCGAACACGACAACATCAGAGATGACTATGAGTAAGCAAATGAACACTCCCGCTACGACGCTCGCCGACATCAAGACGTTGGTCAAGAAGCTACATCTGAGCAGAATGATGGAACGGTTGGAGGAGCTGTATGCCGATCCGTCCGTTCAAGATCTGACCCCTATGGAGATCATCCATGACGTTCTGACGGCTGAAGTGGATCGCCGAACCGAAAACGCACTCAAGCGCCGCCTCAAGGATGCTCACATCCGTCATCAGGATGCCTGTCTTGGGAATATTGACTTCGAAACGCCTCGTGGATTGGATAAAGCGAAAATCATGCAGTTGGGGAACTGCGACTGGATCCGTAATCACCAGAACTGCATCATTACCGGAAAGACCGGTTGCGGAAAGACGTTTCTCGCCGGAGCGATCGCTAACGCTGCATGCCGACAAGGCCTGACAGTGCGTTTTGTTCGGGTGCCTCGCTTCTTGAAGGAATTCAGCGCACAACACCAGGTGGATCGCGGGTTTGAACGGGAATTAAGAGCACTTCGACGAATCGACCTGCTGATCCTTGACGACTGGGGCATTGGGCAAATCGACGCCATCAACCGCTCCGACTTACTCGAAATAATAGAGGATCGATGCGGAGTCGGCAGCATTCTTGTGACCAGCGTGCTTCCAGTAAAGGCTTGGGCGGGATACATCAAGGATCCGACCTACTCAGATTCGATCCTCGATCGTCTTGTGCGCAACGCGTTTCGCATCAACATGAACGGAGAATCCATGCGAGGTCAGACACGATACGGTGCTGTTCCCGTTGAGGAGAACACTGAAAAGTAAGGCCCCTTCGGGGCAGATTTTGAATGGATATTTGTACAATGTAAGAAGCTCGGTTCGCCCCGAAATATGAAACCCTCACAGGTTCAGCGCCTGCGAGGGTCTCTTCTCACATTGACGGTCATCGGCATCCCTGCCTGTACCGTACGAACAGAATATCCCACGAGCATTACTACTTTCAAGAGGAGGAGTCGCCAAAATCGAGGAATCGCGATTTTTTTTCAGGGCGTTTCTCGATTACATGAACACTGCTATGCCAAGCTGCGCACCGAATCGCCGATGTTTGCGCACCGTTCACGTAAATAGGAATCGGGGGTGTTCACGTGTTTGAGAACACCGTTCACGCAAATAAGAATTCTCAGAGGGTTCCTGGCGGATTTGGCTGAGCCAGACTCACAAATCGCGATCAAGAAATTGTCATCAGGGTCAAGCGCTTCTTCAGTAAGCACCCTATCGGGTGGTTTGCCGATAAAAATCGCCATCGTAACTGCGAAATCTATAGAAAATTCGCAATCGTACCGGCGATTTTTATCATTTTGAGCCCGATGTCAGACAAGTCTGCTGTCTGTGGCGTTGTCTGCCATGGGTTGATCGGCAAACCAAAGCCTCATCAAGTCATCTGGCGTCACGGTATCAATGGGTGCGTCCGGATAGGCAGTCGTGAATTTGCCAGGGCGCGCTTTGGCAGACGAGGAAAGCTTGCATTCAAAAGCTCGGATTCTTTCGTTTTTGACTTCAAGAAAATCGAGCTCATGAGGGTTGTTGCTGGTCGTGCGCCAGAAGTACATGTCGGTAAAGTCGTTTCGAATGCTGTGCAGTTTCACGCGTTCCATGAAGAAGAAGTTTTCCCACAGGGCGCCGCCATCCTGGCTGGGTCTGGCTACCATTGGGCTGAAGTCACCGATGATCGCGTTCCTGACGCCATTGTCGCAGAAGTAGACTTTTTTGCCCTTCTTGAGTTCGTTGCTTAGATTTCGGGAAAAGGAGGGACAAATTTTGATTATGAAGCATTGTTCCAGAAGTTGGAGATAGTCGGCGACTGTGGTTCTGCTCAGGCCGGTGTCGCGTGCTAGGTTGTCATAATTTACTTCTGAGCCTACGTTATAGGCGAGTAGCTTGACGAGGTGCATGAACTTCTCGTTCTGGCGGATCCCCGCAAGTGCAAACAAGTCTTTGTACAAAACGCCATCGCAGTAATTGCGCAGTGTCGATTCAGCATGGTCGGGATCTGTGAAGACGGCTGGATAGGTGCCATAAATCATCAGACGTTCGATGTTCTGGCTAATTTCGCCCCAACCTTTGGCGGCAGCGATTTCCGAGATGGAAAGCGGCCACATTTGTCTATGGACAAGACGGCCAACGGCGCTTTCTTTGACGCCTTTGGCAAGTTCAAGTGAGGATGAGCCAGTGGCAAAGATTTTTTTTCCGAGGTTCAAGCGAACGTTTACATCAACAAGTTGCTTGAGGATCAAACCGATGTTGGGAAAACGTTGTGCTTCGTCGATGATGATCGTATCGGCTTGGCGAAGGGTGAGTTCGACATCAGTTGAAGAGCTGAATTGGAGCTGTCTATGGTCGGTGATGAGATCGCCGTTAAACCAGCGAACGGACTTTTCATACTGTGAAAGTTCAGTCAAAAGCGTCGTTTTCCCAATTTGACGAGCGCCGAAGATAACGACAGCCTTGGGAGGAGTTTCACGGGTGATTTGAGGTTGCAGTTCTCGTTGGATATAGGGCATTTGTAAAAATCTCCATCGTAACTGCGAAATCTATAGAAAATTCGCAATCGTACTGGCGAATTTTATCATTTTTTTTGTACGAGAACATAGGCTTGAGAGGGTAGGAGAGGCTGTAAAAGTAATTCCTATCTCAGTTGACGGTGCTGATAATCTGCCTGAGAAGTGAAAAACGCAATCGTAACTGCGAAATTCATAGAAAATTTGCAGTCATGCTGGCGTATCTTATTGATTTCAGACGACAGCTCACAGTAAGCACCCTATCGGGTGGTTTGCCGATAAAAAGTTCGAAATCAGGATTGCTCCTGTTTGTCTTGGGACCAAGTAGAATTCTTGGTACAGTCGTACTATCAGGTGCCAACTGTCGGCACCGGCTTTCCAAACGAATTTTAGAGGTGCCAATGAAGGCTCAACATTTTGCCCGCAACATTCTCGCCGCCGCGGTTCTCTCCGCCTTAGGCGCCCATGCAGCCGTTGCCGCAGACTTTTCCGAAGGGGTTTATGAAAACCGAGGCGAACAGCAAGAATTCGAGAACTTCACCGTGAAGAACACGGATGGGGCGGAGCTGGACAACAGGGCCGGCGTCCTCATCCAGAAGATGGGGGGGGATGTTGGATCCCTAACCGTCAACAAGCAGTTCCGGGTTGATGTTTCGGCCACGGAGACTCACGCCTCGCTGCTCGCTGGTGTTCGTCTCGATCCCCAAAGCCTGCTTAAGCTGCAGGATGAAGCTCTCATCTCGGTGAAGAATACGTCGAAGCCATCTGACGCAGACGCCTCAGCAGGGAAGGTGCCTTCCGCTACTTTTGGCCTTTTTGTCAACAGCTCGACTGTTGAAGCCAAAAAGCTTACCGTTGGGGTGGAGTCTTATGAGTCCACAGTCACAAGTGGCGTTTTCGCTTTGGTGGGGGATTTGTCCGCCGAGACCTTGACGATCAATGTGAAGGCTGCTGAGGAAGTTGATCCTGACGTTGAGTCGATTGGTAATGCGTCCCCCGCCTTCGACTACTCTGAAGGTACTTACGGCCTTTATGCCCAGGATTCTACGGTCGAGACTGGCAACATGAACATCGTGCTCGACGCGACCAATTCGCCGTCCGCCAAAGGCATCTCAAGCTCGGTCGGGAGCCTGGCCACCAACAATCTGTCGATCAGGGTGAACGCTCAGAACGTGTCAGGTGACGACTATCAGGCCGTGGGGCTTGAAGCTACGGAGGCCAAGGTGTCCGTCACCGAAGCCATGAATGTCATGGTCGAGTCTCGCAATTCCAAGTATGCCAAGGGTGTTTCGCTCAAGGATGGCGAGCTGACGGCAGGTGACGTGTCGATCACTGTGAAAGGGCAGGCCGACCCTGGAAGCAATTACAAGGCGGATGGTTTCCTTTCGGACGAATCTACTGTGACCACAGGTAGCCTGAACATTTCGGTCACGAACACCGACAAGGCTTCGGGTATCGTTCTGGGCGACAAGGTGACGATGACTGTGAATGATCTGACGATCCTTGCGAAGTCCGACGACCGGGTGGGGGTGGGCATAGACACACATGCAGAAGCCACTGAAAAGAGCACGCTTGTCGTTACAGGCAGGACCGACATCAGGGCTGAGGGTGTCATGGCTCGTGGTTTGGCCCTCGAGTACGCCGGGACTGAGTTCAACGGCGAAGCCCGCATTGAGGCTTCCGGTAAGCAGTCGGCCGTCGGCGTTTGGGCCGGAACCCGCACACTTGTGGACTTCAATGATCATGCCGTGATCAAGACGACAGCAACAGGTGGCGAGGAATATGAAGGAGATTCCCGAGCGGTCTTTGTCGAAAACGGTGATCCCGATGGGGAGGCCACCGTACGTTTCTACAACGGTGCTGAGATTGTTTCCGACGGATATGCCTTCTATGGTGATGGGAAGGGCACCAGCGCCAACATCTACCTCTGGAGTCACGAGGATACTGTCACGAACATTGTCGGCGATGTCTACATGACCCAAAAGGCAATGGCCGATATGAACCTGTCCGAGGGCGGCACCTTCACCGGCGCGACTTCGGGTGACGGCTTGATCTACGTCAAGCTGGACAACGGCGCTCGCTGGAACGTGACGGAGGAAAGCAGCGTCACTTCGCTTACCTTGACAGAACAAAGAGACGGCAAGAGTGCCCTTCTTTCCTTCGCGTCTGCAGATGCCACCCTGAATGTGAAGGATCGCTTGACGATTGGGTCGGGCACGACGGTTGTGGAGATGAACAAGCTGCCTGCAACCGGTGAGTCTTACATTACATTCGTCGAAGCCAATTTCACAAACATGAGCTCCGGCAAGATCAATGCCGTCATGTCGGGTGATTTCAACGACGCCTACACGGGTTCTACGAGCGATGCGGTGAACGCCGCTGCGAACGCCATTTTGGGCGATGACCTCTCCAATTCCGTCACTAACGTCTACTTTGAAGAAGGCCGTCTCGCGGGCGCCGTCGAGGCATCCCGCAATGATGACGGCACCTTCACCGTGGTCCAGAAGGCCAACGAGAAGATTGAAGCCGTGAAGACGCTCTCAGTTCTGTCCGCCCTCCAGTGGCGCCACGACATGAACGATCTCATGAAACGCATGGGCGAACTTCGCACAAGTCCCGAAGGCATTGGCGGCTGGGCGCGCGTCTACGGCTCCGAACAGGCTCACGACGGCATCGACATGAAGAATGCCTCCGTTCAGGTCGGCGCCGATGCGGACGTCGGCATGGGCTGGAAGGCAGGTGCTGCGTTCTCCTACACGGACGGCTCCTCCGACATGACGGCCGGAAGTGCTGACCACAAGGCTTACGGTCTGGCGGCCTACGGCACCTGGCTGGGCGAGGGCGGTCACTTCGTCGACCTCATCGCCAAGGTGAGCAGGCTCGAGACGGACTACGGCATCAAGGGCACCAGCGGCAGCTTCGAAAACAATGCGTTCAGCCTCTCCGCCGAATACGGCCGTCACTTCGAGCTGGCGGGCGGCGCCTTTGTCGAACCGCAGGTTGAAGTGACCTGGGGCCGCATCATGGGCGACGACTTCCTCAACTCCGAGGGCGTGAGGATCGAGCAGGACGACTTCGACAGCCTGATCGGCCGCATGGGCGTTCGCGCTGGCTTCAATTTCCCGAAGGACAAGGGCCTCGTCTACGCCCGCGCCTCCGTGCTGCATGACTTCAAGGGAGCGAGCGAGGCGGTTGCCAGCCTGGGTGTAAAGAGCGTCCGCATGTCCGACGACATCGGCGGCACCTGGGGTGAATTCGGCGTCGGCGCGAACTTCCGCCTGACGCCCGCCACCTACACCTACGTTGACCTCGAAAGAACGACGGGCGGTGAGGTGAGCGAGAAGTGGCGCTGGAACGTCGGCGTGAGGCACGTGTTCTGATAAGCACGATCGGCGCACCGGACTGAGGTTCGCCGTCTCAACTTCGGAAGGGCGGGGCAGCATCAATGGGATGCCCCCCGCCTTTGCGGTCGAGCCGTAAGCCTTCATCGCCTCCTTCCGTCCAGTGGTGCGGTTTTCCAGACAATCAGCGGCTGCGACGTGATCGACCATGACGAGTTGCGGCTGCCGTTGCTTCGAACCTTTGAGGAGAGCCTTTCTCGGTTTCGGGTCCGCAACGTCGAGCGGGAATTTGCCGACGGTCCGGAACGCGTGCGTGTGCCGGATTTCGCCGAACAGGCGTTTCGCGAGGCACTGGTGAATGCGTTCGTGCATAGGGACTATGCCGTCTCTGGTGGTGTCTGCGTCCGTATGAGCGCATCACAAGTCCGGGCGATTTTGTTCGCGGTATTTCCCTGGAAAACCTTCTCATGACAGAGCCTCGAAGCCGAAATCCGCTGCTGGCCAACATCTTCAGGCGGATCGGGCTTGCCGAGAAATCAGGCCGCGGCATCGAGCGAATCTACTCAGCCGCTGCGCTTTATGGGCGACCGTGGCCGGATTATTCGGAGTCCACCGATGGATTCGTGCGGGTCCGAGTCCTGTGTGCCGAGCCGAACCTAGCGTTTTTCAAGCGCGTGTTGAGCTACAGGAAGCGCTTTGCGCGCAGTCTTTCGACTGCAGCCATGCTCATCATGACTGTGCTCAAGGACGCACCGGGATGCAGTGCCGCTGAGATCCGGCGCCGTACGGGCATGTGTGAACTGCGCATCATCGGGCAGATCCGCACGCTTTTGCATGAAGTGATGATCGAGGTGATCGGAGGCGGATACAGGCTTTTGTACGCTTCCGCCGCATCGCCCGACCGCATGCCGAAATACTATGGATCGCTTGAGCCGTACTCCGATCGAACGGCAGAGATCATCAGGCTGGTGCGGGAGCGGCGTGTCGTGCGGCGCGAAGACGTGGTCAAGGCGCTCGGGATGACTCCTCAACAGGCGTACAGGCTCCTCAGGAAGATGACGGAAAGCGGGCTGCTGGTTCGTTCAGGGACGAAGAAGACGGCTGTGTATGGATTGCCTGACTCGATGTGAATCGGATAGTTGTTCAAGATTCGGGCTAGGGCCGCCTTTCTTTCTGGCTCTTGCTCGCATTACCGACGAAAGCGCTAGCGAGTCCGACCAGAGTAGCTCCGACGGCGATGCTCGCAGCGGTGTATGCTTCAAAATAGGCTAAAGTCCCTGCAGCTACAAAGCCTGCGATTATGACTACGGTTGTGCAAATTACGCGAAACAGTTGTTCATGGTGCTGATATCTATCAACGGTGTTTTGCCTTTCGTGGGGAAACTTAGCTTCGTCTTCGACAAGTGCCAACGTCCTCTCGACGTACTGCGGCGACAGTTTGTGCAGGCGCTCTATATTCTGTACTGATGGAATCGGGCTTTCCTTGTGTTCTACCGCGAGTTGAAAACCTGCTTCTTGTCACCCTGATCAACGGCCTGCGCCGCCATCTTTGTTTCTTTCACGATCAACCTTTTTAGCCGCTTTTGCAACTTGTCGTTGAATGCGCTGATAGTCCGAAAAAAGTTCCCTTCTATCGTCGGAAAATGGCGTCTCGCTCAACTGCGGATACGGCGTCGGCGAGAACGCGCCTCTCAGAGCCGATAGGCTTCGACCCAAAGCAGTAATGTAGTACGTCATAGTGCGCTCTCCTTGATTTTGAGTCTAGCACGTGGCAACCCCGTGCCATGACGGATTTTCAAAAGAATTTGTTAAGGAAGCTCTTCAAAGCCAGTACATGTACGTCAACCAACTGCGATGGCTCAGCTTTGTTGGTCACGACCTCAAGGAGCCGTTTTTCGCTTCTGGCCAAGGCCATCCCGGCGCCTGAGCTGCCGCCCGAGCTCGACGAACTTGCTCAAAAGCGGGCGCTGCAGTATTTCCGCGTTGTCCTTCTGACCGTAAGCACCCTATCGGTTGGTTTGCCGATAAAAAGTCCGAAAAAAATGGCGCTGCGGATGCAGCGCCATTTTGCGATCAGCCCTCTCGGCCTCTCAGGGCAAGATAATTCCACGGCAACCAGGGTTCAACATCGAAGCCTTCTGCCGATTCAGGCGTGAAGCCCATCAGCTTGTTGTCGAGTCTGCGACCGCGGTTGTTGACCTCATGGGTCAGCGTGGCGTTGCCCGGTGCAGATAGTATGCGCGGCCGAAGTCCTGGAGCCACTCCATCGTCATCGCGGCGTTGAAGCCGTGCATTTTGGCCGTCTCGACCAATGTAAAGTAGACGCAATTTCAATATATCGGCAACGGGAGAAGAACTTTGATCGGTGCAAACCCTTACGATGAATGGGCGTTGAGTTCGCAACAAGAACCCGAAAGGGGTCGAATGTGTTTTAGGTCTGAGACGGAATCGTTTGCGTGAGCATTAGTCCGGGCTGGCGTGAGCCGTTCCATGGGGCCTGCGAAGGAAGATGGTGAGGGTGCTTGTGATGCCGCAAGATCAGGGCAAGCAGAGTAAAAGCCCGAAAAGATGCTTGCGCGAAATTGTGGTTTCAGTTAATTGAGGGCCCGGGCTTGGTACGGCAGAAGGACCGAAGTCCTTCCACCGTGGCCCGAGACAGTGCCGGTTGTACAGGCCGTAAATCAGTCCAACAGTTCTAACCCGTCTAGGATCTTCCAACTCCCAAGCTTTCTACCGCCAATGCGCTCGAGAAGGCCCTTACTTTGCAACTCGGCCATTTGACGCTTTATTTTTGATAAGGAATATCCTTGAAGGACGGCTAATTTGGCCTGGGTAATTTTAGGATTGTTGTGAATCGCATCAATAAGTTTTTTGGTCTCATGATTGTGTGTTGTCGAATGTTGATAAGCTTCAACAAACATTTCATTTGCGATGGAAGCCGTGTCTTCTTTTTGTAAGGAGCCGTCCTTATAAAGAATGTGAAGTCTTCTGTTTTTGAGTTCGATGTTCGTTCCTAGAATTACATTGCGAAGAAAATGTTCCAGAGGAAGCGTTGAAGACTGAATATCCAACATCATGTTCGACCAATTTGCTCTCACCAATGCGTTTCGGAAATACCAAGCGTTTTTTGCGAAGGGTGCATTGTTGACTGGGAATCCAAAAAACTTCAGGTATTTAATAAGAAAAACAGCTGTGGTTCTAGTGTTGCCTTCGCAAAACGGATGAACCTGCCATACGTTGGAAATAAATTGGCTGATGTGTGAAATTTTTTGCTCAGTTGAAAGACCAGTAAATGAGAATTTTCGCTCTTTATCAAAATCATAATTCAGAGTATCCCAAATAACGTCGAAATCACAATATCGAACGGTATCGCCATTTAATACCCATTCTTTTTTCGTGATGTTGTAGGGACGAATCTTTCCGGCGTGTGGGTAAAGGCCTGCGAAGAGCTTTTTATGAATATTGAAGTAAGTGAAGGTTGAGAAATTGAAGGTGGCTTCGCCCAATAATTTAGCAATGCGAGACGCAACGATATCTGCCTCCCGCGTGTTGGCTGAGTCCTGATTATGTCTTGCTTCCTTGGTCTGGTAATACGAGTCGATTCGGGCTTGAGCCTCGTCGATGTTGATCCGTCCCTCAATATGCTCTTTGGCAGTTTCAAGCAAGTATTTGGATGTGGCCAGGCCGTCGACCTGCTGTAGACCTATTGCAGTTTGCCAGGCTTGAGACTTCTCGGCTTGATCCGGCTCTCCAAGGCGCTCGTACTCTGCTAACGCAAGTGTCAACTGACGGTTCTTCCCGTTAGGCATGTGAAATTACTGACTCTTAAGGTTTGTGTTATGGCTCATCTACTGTTTTACATATGATACATTAGCGGCGTTGTTAGTGCCTGTGAAGGGAGTCCGTGTTTGATGTGAAAAAGACGATGTTTGTCTGTGAGACAGGAAATGCTGCTGTCCTTAGGTGTCAGTTCAGGGGCGGGGCGGTGTGTTGTGCAAAGGCACGGGTGACGTGCGAAATGTTCTTGTCAGTGGCCATGGCCACTGCCGAAGGTGCCTCCATCCCCAAGGTGGCTGAAGAGCTCGGCATCAGCGACCAGACGCTTCGCAACTGGATCAAGCAGAAAACGACAGGCACCCCCTTGGCACCAACGAACGGTAAGGTCGACGACGAGTCCATGAAGTTCCTCGGCTTGGAGACTGAAAACCGCCGTCTCAAAAAAGAGATGCTGCAGCTAAAAAAATGGCAGGCGTATCTCACCAGCGGAGTTCTTGGTAAAGTTGTACTGTCAGGTGCCGAATGTCGGCACTGGCTTTCCAAACAAATTAGAGGTACGCCCATGAAGGCTCAACACTTTGCCCGCAACATTTTCGCCGCTGCGGTTCTCTCCGCCTTGGGCGCCCATGCAGCCGTTGCCGCAGACTTTTCCGAAGGGGTTTATGAAAACCGAGGCGAACAGCAAGAATTCGAGAACTTCACCGTGAAGAACGCGGATGGGGCGGATCTGGACAACAGTGCCGGCGTCTTCATCCGTAATATGGGGACAGATAAAGGATCTCTGACCGTCAAGCAGCAGTTCAGGGGCGATGTTTCGTCAACTGAGACGCCCGCTCAGGTGCTCAAGGGCGTTCATGTTGAATTCGAAAGCCGCCTCGAACTGAAGGGTGATGCTGACATCACGGTGAAGAATACGGCGAAGCCATCCGATGCCGACGTTGAGGCGGAGAATGTGGCCCACACTACTTTTGGCCAACTTTTGTAAAAGCCGGGCAGGTGACTCTCAGGTATCAGCCTTCACGTCGCACGATTTGCGCCGCACCTTTGCAACGAGACTGCTGGAGTCAGGAGCAGACATCAACACTGTGCGTCAGGCCATGGGCCACGCTTCGATCATTACGACGCAGCGCTATGACAAGCGTGATGAGCACGGGGGGAAGAGGCGACAAGGAAGGTCGCGCTTTGAGCGTAATATGAGAAAAGCGCTATAATATTACACATAGATCATATTTGGAGATTCGCATGAGCAATCCTAGCCTCTCTATATCATCTCTAGTGTTCTTCCGTAAAAACGCGGGCTTGACGCAGGCAGACATTGCAACAGCTATGTCTATTACACAATCTGCAGTTGCACGACTAGAAAAAAGATTGCTGTCTGATTCAGATGTAACCTTGAAAACCCTGGAACGTTACGCAGAGGCAGTCGGGATTCGTATGCATGTCGATTTCGAACCTAAAGCCCATAAAGCAGGGGTATTCTCAACGGCTGCGGAAGCCATTAACTTTGCCATTCACTCCTCAGCATGTGAAGGCATGACAACGCCGAGTGAAGATATTGACAATCTCTGGCGCCTGGCCAGAGGAGAAATTTCTGCAGACACTTTGATTCAGCAATATATTTCTGAAGCTATTGAAGAGGATCAGAAAATACATGCACGTTGATTACAATTACAAGTACGACTGCATCGTGGATCCATACACCTATCCAGGCACAGCTATCTTAAGAAACAAATTCAACATTCGCGACTCTTCAGTGCTCAGCAAGGTAGAGCGGCGCATCACGGAAGCCAAGTTGGTTCTCCTCCAGACGTACCAACTCCCCAGAGGGCATTACGACCTGAAGCATTTGCAAGCTGTGCACAAATATCTTTTTGGCGATATTTACGACTGGGCGGGGGAAATCAGATCAGCTGGATTCATCAGCAAGGGTCAGTCCATCTTTTGTCATAGCGATTTTATCGTTCCATATGCGCAATCGCTCTTTAGCCGGATGCATCGAGAAGATTTCAAAGGCATGACAACGGAACAGTGCGCCAAACGGATGGCGTTTTATTTGTCGGAGGTGAATGCCCTTCATCCATTTCGTGAAGGAAACGGTCGCACAACGCGTCTTTTCTTTGATAGCTTTGCGAAAGTAAACGGATGGGATCTCGGAATTGCTCAAATTCCTCATGATGAGTTTGTCGCCGCTATGATCGAAAGCATGAACAGTTCTTTGGAGAGACTAGAAGACGCAATTGGCAAAGTCCTCACAACTGCTCAGCGTTAACGTTTCCCTATTGAAAATCGGGCAAAATATCGGAAGCAGGGAAGTTGCAACCATCCCTTCCGTCCCACAACTCCGGCCAGGCTCACGAAATTCTCGATGTCGAGCCTTCGGCGTCGGAATGTGGGCCCCGCAAGGGGTTCAGACACGACAAAGCCCGGTGTTTCCAGCACCGGGCAGAGTCTTCTTAAAGGAAATCGGGATGCTCGCAACATTCATTTCCTTGTTAGGAAGTTTAGCACAAGCGCAAATCGTTTGGATTGGCGACGTCAACACGAATTTCGCGTCCCAAAGAGTCTCTAATTTGGGTAGAATAATAGGACATGGTCATTTTTGTTGTTTTTTTGGTGCAAACAAAATTATAGCAAGGATGACCATTCTTTTTGGTTACCACACAGCCGTTTACAAGAAAAACCGACCTGCTCGCAGGTCGGTTTTTTGTGGCTCATGCAAAATTCGGGTTAAGAGGCAGACAGCACGAGATGAGCGATGTATCCCGAACGAGTATCCCCGTTTCTGGTCGCCAATCCGTCCAGGCGGTGAAGGACTCGCCTCGGGAGCGTGATGTTGACCCTCTCCGACTTGTCAGAGAGCTTGGAAAGATCCACATCAACCGTACCCAGAATCCATCCTTGGTACTCATCAATCTTCGCGACAGATTCCATGCTTGAAGGCTCAGGGATCGCCTCCCCGTCGTCAATGGCGCATTCAAGCCATCCTTCTACAGCTTCCTTAGCCATTACATAGGCTTCATCCAGCGTATCCCCAGCTGAGAAGCAACCGGGGAGATCAGGGACAACCACGCCATAAGCATGAGTATCGTCGCCTCTTTCGATTACGATTGGATAACGCATAGCGTCCTCTGTTAAGAGTGGGACGGAGTTCCAGAGAACTCCACCCCAGTTCAACATCACTTGAAGCGTATCCCGGCTTGCTTTTCGATACTTCTCACGGTACCGATCGGCAGATCTTTTTTGGGTGCGGAACACACACCGTCATCTTTGACCCAAGCCGTTTGAAGTAGTGATGGCTTCCTCGTACGCGAACTTCCGTCCATCCTTCGGCCTCAAGCTTGCTGATAATCGCGGAACTATTCATATTTGCCCCTTCATTATCAACGCCTCAATTATACACACCGCCACACATTAGATAAAGGCTCACAATCGGATAAGGGGTGAGGACTTTCGGTCTTCAGCCCCTTACAACGGAAAATCTCGAGGCGGGTAGGGTATAAAAAACAACCCGTACTCAAACTAGGGAAGCTCTTCAAAAGCCCTCTCTAATTTTGCGCCCCGAGAGCTTTTATCTATTACACAGGCTAAATTTCTGTGCAAACGATTGTTCAGGGTACTTTTAAGAGCTTCCCTAGTCTCATAGACAGCTTGAGAACAGCCTGTGGTTTCGAAACGGTCCTCTTTGGACGAGCAGATGTCGCGTTTCGTCGTGGGGCGCGGCGCGGCTCGAGCTCATATAGCACGAGAATGCCTGTAGGCAACAGGGCAAAACGGCAGACTTGTCCCGAATAAAGGTATGCCGGGCAAAGACGGTTTGTGGGGAAGAATGATGATAAAAAAACTTGAACGCATCCAATGTCGGCCCTCTGCAGAAGCTCGATCTCACCTTCGGTCCTCGCCTCAATCTGATCACTGGGGACAATGGGCTCGGGAAGAGTTTTTTGCTGGACCTCATCTGGTACGCTATGACCAGACAGTGGCCTTCTGAAGCCAACCCTCAGCTGGTCAACAGCTCCGTTACCCGTCCTTCCTCTCCTTCTCAAAAAGCCGTCCGCAAGGCGGAAATTCAGGGGGTGCAAAAAAGTGCCTGCGTCGAGGCAGCCTTTTCTGTCGACTACGATCGCTGGATCCTCAAGCAAGGCGATCTCGCATCGCCCGGCCTGGTTTTGTATTTGATGGCTGACGGTAGCTTTGCCGTATGGGATTCGGAACGCAATCGCAAGAGCAGGGAGAAGGAAGCTCCTCCTCCCGCCTTTGTGATGACCTTCAAGGAGGTTTTCAATGGCCTGGTGGGTGAGGGAGATGCCAGGTTGTGCAACGGCTTGATTGTCGACTGGGCCGCCTGGTCCGATAGTCGCACCTACGGGTTTCTGGCTGAGCAGTTGAGTGACGGGAACCAGGTCTCTCTTGTCCACCGAGAGGACATCCGAACAAAGTGAGTCGGTGCTTGTCGCCGACGGCATGATCGAAGACCATCGACGTACATCTGAAAGGGGAGGAGCACCGCAGCACACCGCCTGGGGAGCTTAGCAACAGGGGGCAGCGGGCTGTTTCTTTGATGAACGAAATTTCCATTTCGTTCATCTGGCGCTCCGAAAAGGCGTTCTTCGGGACTGAATCGGCACCTGCTGCGGGCGTTATGGGCAGTCGAATACGTCAGCAGGGGCGTCTGCTCGAGCTCGACGTTTTGACCGGCTGAAGACCCAACAGAGTGACAGAGGAACAGCAACGACTGCTTACAATTGTAAGCACCCTATCGGGTGGTTTGCCGATAAATAGTCCGAAAAAAAGCCCCCGGCGGTTGCCGAGGGCTGTGGTTGCAACTTAACTCAAGACAGCATCAGCTCTGAAACAGGGCTAGTGGTAGCTTGAGAGCTACGAGTTACGCAATCGCGTGTTTAAGCGAGGGCTGTTGATTTCTAGAGGCGATCTCTCTAGTCGCTCTCTGCAAGATTTCATAGGTTTTAAGGGTTCCTCGTGAGTCGCCTAGAAATTGGCAGGCTCGAAGGTATACGCGTCCTTCAGGGTCTTCATTGTAACAGTCGACGATAAATTCAATGATTTCCTCGTCTGTTTCCATGTGATCCACGGGGTTGAAGGGCGATGCTTTGACTTTATCTGTGCTCATCTCACAACTCCAAATTTTCTGCCAATCGGGTTGCAGTATCGATATCAGCTTGTTGTGTTCTCTTGTCACCACCAGCGAGAAGGAAGATTATCTCTCCGTTCACTGTGGTGAAGTACACGCGATAGCCTGGTCCAACATCAATACGCATTTCTGAAATTTTTCCCACGCGGTTAACGTCTCCGAACAGGCCAGCCGCGACTCGGGCAATTCTTCGGTCAACCGCTTTCTTTGCGATCTTATCGGTCAAACTAGCGTACCAGTCATCAAATCGCTTTGTAGATTTGACCTCTAAGTAACCTAACATGCAAGACTCCAATGTGTTTGGACAGTATCGCTGCGCAGCAGTTTTTCTGAAACCCCATCCAAGCGCCCTCACCTGCATGGCTGTGTCAAGTGAGGAACGGGCAAGGGCGTACGGGCGTTTAGCCTCTTTCGCAGAGAGGAGGATGGGAGAAATGCTCATGTCGCTCATGGGCGACGGTCCTATACTCAAACGAGTGCCCGAGTCATTCGGGCGCGTTTAGAATGGGAGGTCCCGAGGGAAAGGGCGCACGGCTGCATTGGACCCCGCAGCCGCCCGAGGATTCAGGACTCTTCCCTGCATGACTTTTTGAGGAGATGAGAAGCATGCTTTCACGACGTCATTTTCTGACAAATACGGCCATGCTCGGCTCTGCCGCCGGGTTTGCGGCCACGCCCTTGAGCAGCGCCGTTGCGGCTGCGGTCGACGATCTTGAGACGACGACTTGGTCGTGCTGTTCGATCAACTGCGGCTCTCGCTGCCTCTTGCGCTGCGTCTCGAAGAAGGGCCGCGTCATCCGCATCGAAACCGACAACACGGGTGATCCGGAGGCCGGCGCCTCCGCGACGTCCTGCCCGCAGGTGCGTGCCTGCCAGAGGGGGCGTTCGATTCGCCAGCGCCTCTATTCGGAAGAGCGCCTGAAGTTTCCGATGAAGCGCGTCGGGCGCCGCGGCGAAGGAAAGTTCGAGCGCATTTCCTGGGAACAGGCGCTTGACGAGATCGCCGCAAGGCTCAAGAAGACGATTGCCGAGCACACCAACGAATCGATCATGCTCATGCACGGCTCGGGCAGCTATTCGCTCTTCAACAACCGCAACTGCACGTTCCGGTTCTTCAACATGATCGGCGGCAACATCGGCTGGTATTCGGACTATTCGGCCGCCTGCATACAGCATGCCTGGCCCTACCTCTACGGCGGCTTCGGCTACGGCGGCGTGCGCTCGACGAACGACGGCGCGGGCTCGTACATGAATCAGGTGAAGAACGCGAAGCTCTACGTCACCTTCGGCAACAATCCCGCGGTCACGCGCGCCTCGGGCGGCGGCCAGTCGTGGGAGCTCTACGGCGCGCTCCGTGAAGGCAAGACCCGCATGGTCGTCATCGATCCGATCTGCACCGACACGCTCGCGGGCCGTGACGCCGAATGGGTCGCCATCCGTCCGGGCACCGACGCCGCGCTCTGCGAAGGCATGGCCTGGGTGATGATCAACGAGAACCTCGTCGATCAGGCCTTCCTCGACAAGTACTGCGTGGGCTACGACGAAAAGACGCTCCCGAAGTCCGCTCCGAAGGGCTCGGACTACAAGTCCTACATTCTGGGTCAGGGTCCCGACAAGACGGCCAAGACGCCGCTCTGGGCCTCCCGTATCACGCAGGTGCCGGTCGAGACGATTGAACGCCTTGCCCGCGAGATCGCCACGACGAAGCCCGTCTTCATCTCGCAGGGCTGGGGTCCGCAGCGTCGCATGAACGGCGAGACCCAGTCGACCGCGATCGCCATGATGGCGCTCCTCACGGGTCAGGTGGGCCTGCCCGGCACCAACTCCGGCGCACGCGAGGGCGACTCCTACGGCATCGACACGGGACTGCCGACAGGCAAGAACCCGATCGGCAAGTCCTTCCCGATCTTCCTCTGGCCGCGCGCCGTGAAGGACGCGAAGGGCATGACCGCGTTGAATGCGGGCGTGCGCGGCTGCGACAGGCTCGAGCACAACATCAAGTTCATCTGGAACACCCAGGGCAACACGCTCGTCAATCAGCACGGCGGCGTCAACCAGATCCGCGAGATCCTCGAGGACGAGAAGCTCGTCCAGACGATCGTCGTGGTCGACAACCAGATGACGCCTTCCGCACGCTTTGCGGACTACGTGCTCCCCGACACGATGAATCAGGAAATCGACGACATGCAGGGCGACGCCTATGCGGTCGGCGACTACAACTACATCGTCGCCTGTCCCAAGGCCGCCGACATCCTCTGGGAGCAGAAGCCCAACTATTGGATCATGACCGAAATGGCGAAGCGCTTTGGACTCGAAGAGAAGTTCACCGAAGGCCGCACGCAGAAGGAATGGATCCGCTGGGGTTACGAGCAGACGCTGGCCAAGGCCGCCAAGCAGCCCGATCCGATCAAGCTCCCGGGCTTTGACGAATTCTGGGCGAAGGCTTCGTGAAGTACCACATGGGTCGCGATTCTGGCATTGTGCTCAAGGCCTTCCGCGAGGATCCGGAAAAGCATCCGCTCAAGACGCCTTCGGGCAGGATCGAGATCTACTCCGAGCGTCTGGCGAAGATCGCCGAGACCTGGGAGCTCCCGAAGACCAAAGGTCAGGAAATCCATCCGATCCCGCGCTTCATCGCGACGGCCGAAATGCTCGGCCAGGGTGATCCGCTCGAGCAGAAGTATCCGCTTGAGGTCTACGGCTATCACGGAGCAGGCCGCACGCACTCGACCTACCACAATGTACCGTGGCTCCGTGCGCTGCATCCCGACGAGCTGATGATCAATCCGATCGACGCCGAACCGCGCGGCATCAAGACGGGCGACAAGGTCCGCGTCTTCAACGACCGCGGCTCGCTGGTCATTCCGGCCTTCGTCACCGCCCGCGTGATCCCGCATCTCGTGGCGATGCCTCAGGGCGCCTGGTACAGGCCTGATGAAAAGGGCGTCGATCAGGGCGCGTGCTTCAACGTCCTCACGACGCTCGAGGCCACGCCGCTCGCCAAGGGCAATCCTTCCCACACGAACCTCGTGCAGGTTGAAAAGATTTGATGCGGAGGCAGATCATGAAGCAATACGGATTCCATTTCGATGCGACGCGCTGCACCGGATGCAAGACCTGCGTGGTGGCGTGCTGCGACAAGAACGGGCTTGAGGACGGCAGGCAGTTCCGCCACGTCCTCGCTTATGAAAACGGCGGTTGGCGTCAGGACCGCATGACGGGCGCCTGGCATCAGGACGTGACCCACGGCTATGTCTCCGTCTCGTGCAATCACTGCGACGATCCCGCATGCATGAAGGTCTGCCCGACCAAGGCGCATGCGAAGCACGACGACAAGGGCGGACTCGTGCTCATCGATCCTGCCAAGTGCATTGGGTGCGGCATGTGCGCGAAGGCCTGCCCCTACGGCGCACCCGTGCTCGACGAGAAGGCGCACAAGATGACGAAGTGCGACGCCTGCGTTGACCGAGTCGTCAAGGGCGAGCTTCCCGTCTGCGTCGCGGCCTGCCCGCAGCGTGCACTCGACTTCGGGTATGTCGATGACCTCAAGGCGAAGTACGGCGAAGGCGCGCACATCGAGCCGCTGCCGTCTCCCGCCATGACGAAGCCCAACCTGCTCGTGACGCACGGCAAGTCCGCAAAGGTCGTGAAGTAGGAGAGTCGGAAGGGAAGGGCTTCCGGAATGCGGAGTCCTTCCCGGGATTCTTTTGAAAAGAAGGCCCGCCGGAACTTTGATTCCGGCGGGCCTTCGGTCATTCAGGCGTGATGGGTGTCATCGTGCGTTGGTGCGCGCGACGAATCCCGTGAAGACGCCCCAGCCGACGGGGAGCGAGGTGCGGTCCTGGATCTCGAAGTCGGGGCGGTGATGACCGTGGTGGTCGCACCCGAAGTAGAAGAAGGCGCACTTGCCGCCGTGTGCCTGGATGCGGCGGATGAGCATGGTACAGTCTTTGCTACCGACCTTGGCGTTCATGTCGGTGACGAGCGTCACGCCTTCGGCGTCGCGGGCGGCGGCCTTGACGAGCTCGACCGCCTCCTCGTCGCCCTTGTAGGTCACGGCCTCGCCCATGCGGGTGAGCTTGTACGTGCACTCGTAGGCTGCGGCGAGGCCCTTGACGGTCGTCTCGACGTTGGCGGCCATGTAGTCGTTGATTTCGGTCGACTCGCCTCGGACCTCGAGGACGACGTAGGCGTGGCCTGCGACGATGTTGCGGGCCGTGCCCGAGACGATCTTGCCGACCTGCACGCGGGTGATGCCCTTGCTGTGGCCGGGCAGGCTGCCGAGCGCCATGACGGTGTTGCAGGCGCACATGAGGGCGCTGTGGCCCTTTTCGGGACTGCCCGCCGCGCAGGGAAGGCCGAAGATCTCCAGGTCGAACTTCGTGGTGGCGAGATAGCCTTCGTGAGAGACGCCGACCTGGCCGGGTTTCGCGTCGCAGCCGATGTGGCCGGCGGTGAACCAGTCGACGTCGTCGAGAACGCCCGAAGCGGCGATGGCGGCTGCCCCGCGAACGCCTTCCTCGGCGGGCTGGAAGACGAGCTTCACCTTGCCGCAGAGGGTCTCCTTGTTGTCGGCGAGCCACTGCGCGACGCCAAGGCCCACGGCCGTGTGGCCGTCGTGCCCGCAGGCGTGGGAGAGGCCGGGACGCGTGGAGGCGAAGCCCTCGCGGTTGGGCAGATGGTTTTCGTCCTTCGTCTCCTCGATGGCGAGGCAGTCGATGTCGAAGCGAAGCGTGGTGACGGGACCGGGACGGCCCGTGTCGAGCACGCCGACGCAGCCCGTGTAGCCGCCCATGCGCTCGAGGAGGGCTTCGGAGACGCCTGCGGCGCGGGCGAGCTCAATGGCGGCCTCGACCTCTTCGGGCTTGCGGGCCATGACGGCGTCGGGATTGATCACCTGAAGGCCGTCGTTTCGAATTCGAGCCAGCCTTGTTCCGGATTCATGTGGAAGCTGCGGCGGTCCTCGACCATGCGGTCAACGTATTGTTCGGTATGTGCGGTCATGTTGATGTCTTTGAGACCCCGGTTCACGCGGATAATAAAACTCAATCGGTTTTGACACCTGTCGATTTTAGGCGGCACATGCTGAAGAACTGAATCGGTTTAACCCTTTGGGCGGGCCTTTGTGAAAGGTTCGGACAAATGGATGCAGGGTCTTTACGTACCCTATCCCGACGAAGCCGCCTGAAATCGATCGATTGAAGCACAAAATGCCTGATTCGGGACGCAACCTTGGTTCAAGGTCTTGCGGCGCAATGGGTCGGGGAACGGGGAGGGCGTTTTGACGGTCAGACCCTAAAAGTCGTCTAATGCGGCCACGATTCAACTGACACCAAGCAGCTTGAGGAATAGCTGATCGCGTTTGGTTGTT
>ENA-UPWO01000558-UPWO01000558.1-human-gut-metagenome-genome-assembly--contig:-NODE-558-length-21990-cov-9.280518_pt1 | contig 21990 bp, 17 predicted proteins | sample MGYA00250056_ERZ773388 | MGnify/ENA primary metagenome ERZ773388 (study PRJEB29103, sample SAMN06112004) | human gut metagenome | biome: human gut; feature: ankylosing spondylitis patient; material...
GCTGCAACAAGCGCTGGATGCCGCGCTGGAAGCTGCACCCTATTACCGGGTGCGGCTGGTGTGGGAAAAGCGCAAAGCCTTTCTGGAACCGAACTCGGAACCCTGCCTTGTCTACCCGGACAGCGTGATGCGGGAGATGCCGGAGCAGACGAACGGCTACTTCTTTGCCCTGCACTGCGCACAGAATACCGTGTACTTTGACTGGTTCCACTTCATCGCGGACGGCCACGGGGTATCGCCCTTCCTCACCCGCATCCTGGAGCTGTACTGTAACCTGCGCTACGGTACTGCCTTTGTAAATCCGCCCATCCCCTGCAGCCCGGCCTACGACATCGCAAAGCTGGTGGAGCAGTACCCGCTGCAGGTCATGGACGAGACTACGATGCAGCGGGAGGTGGTGGAGACCTGCGAGGAGCCCATGCACCGCATCCGAATCCGGTTCGCCAAAAAGGATCTGGTGGCCAAGGGCGTACAGAACGGCGTCAAGCCCTTCTGCGCCCTCATGGGCCTGCTGTGCATCGCGCTGGGAGAGTATCTGGGCAAGGACACCATCCAGTATTCTTACTCTGCCGACACGCGGGACGCCATGGGTGCCCCCAACGCACGGTACAACTGCGTGTGTTCCTTCCAGGACGGAGTGACCCTGCACGAGGGCGTCCGGCTGGAAGAGCTCGTGCAGCAGATGGACAGTGCCGTGAAGGACAGCCTGACGGCGGAGCGCAAGCGCCGCAAGATGGCCGACCAGATGGGCTGGGTCTACAAGGTGGACCAGCAGAAGGCCCCTCTGCGGATCAAGCAGCGGGTGTTCCAAATGGGCGAGTACATCAGCGGCATCCCGGCGGATTTCTGGTTCAGCTATCTGGGCAATCCCCTCATGCCGAACACGCCGGAGCTGGCGCAGTACATCACTGACTTTGGCGTGTGGGTGCCGCCGGAGGGCGGCTCCCTGTGCGTGGAAGCCTCCACCCTGAACGGCATCATCACCCTGTGCATCGAGAACAAAGTGCCGAAGGCCGGCCTGCCCGGCATCCTGCGCCGTGTGCTGGAAGCCGAGGGCATCCCGGTGCTGGAAGCCCAGGCACTGGACGAAGTATAAACAAAAGGCAAAAGCAGCCTTACCGGAACCATTCCGGGAAGGCTGCTTTTTTGCATCTTATTCGGTCCGGGCCGGGCGGGTGGTCACCTCGCCGCAGCGTAATGCCTGCGGGCGGCCGTTCTCCCGCTGCACCACCAGCCGCCCTTCCTCGTCGATGGCAAGGGCCTTTGCGGCGTAGGTCTCGGTGCCGGTGCACACGGTGACCCAGTGCCCGGGCACAAAGCAGCGGGCGCGGTACTCGTCCAGACAGTCAAAGGCGGGGCAGAGGGCCAGCAGATGCCGGGCGATGGCCCCGGCCAGCGCGGCCCGGCTCACGGGGGCGGGGCCGCCCGGGTACAGGCTGCCGGCCTTTTCGGCCAGCTCCGGGGGCCAGTCGGCGGCGGTGGCGGTCAGGTTCAGGCCGATGCCCACCACCAGCCACTCCAGCCGCCCGCTCTCCAGGTCGGTGCCGGCTTCGGTGAGGATGCCGCACACCTTTTTACCCTGATAATACAGGTCATTGACCCACTTGATGCCCAGTTCCAGCCCGCACAGCTCCTGTACCGCCCGGCACACCGCCACGGCGGCCCCGATGGTGGCCGTCTGGGCGCTGGCCGCCGGGCGCAGCAGTACCGAGAGGTACACGCCCTTCCCGGCCGGGCTTTCAAATACACGGCCCAACCGTCCCCGGCCTGCGCTCTGGTGGGCTGTGAGCACCAGCGTGCCGTGGGGCGCACCGTCCAGCGCCAGCAGCTTGGCCGTCCGGTTGGAGCTTTCCAGCGTGTCGTACACCTGCACCGGGGCGGGATAGGGGCCTACGGCCTCGGCACAGAAGGGGTCGCCGCCCAGCAGCCGATACCCCCGGCGGGAGACGGCTTCCAGTGCGTAACCCTGTGCGGTGAGGGCGGCAGCCGCCTTGTGGACGGCGGCGCGGCTCACGCCCAGCTGTCCGGCCAGCTGCTGGCCGGAGATATAGGCACCCCCGGCGGCACTCAGTGCCTGCAGAAGGGCCTGACGGGTGGTAGAAGGCATGGCGGTAAGGCTCCTTTCGTGCTATACTATAACCACATTGTAGCATGGAACGGGCAAAACACAATGTTTTTGAAAAAAATCTGCGGTTTGTGCAGGGAATGCGGCGGCTGTCTCGTTTGAATCAACAGAAGGGCCGTGCAGAGCACCGCCCTCCACAGCCGAAAAGGAGGATGAGCAGGTCGTTGACAACACTGGAATTCAGCGCGATGGTGCAACAATATCAGTCTCTGGTCTACACGGTCTGCCATCAGCTGGTGCCGGACGTGGGGGATGCGCAGGATCTGACCCAGGAGACCTTTCTGGCGGCATGGCGGGCCATCGACCGCTGTCCGCCCGGCTTTGAAAAGCAATGGCTGGCCCGCATTGCGGCCAACAAAGCCAAGGATTACTTACGCAGCGCATGGGTGCGCCGGGTGAACACGCCGGGCGACGAGGTGCTGGCGCTGGAGGGGGCACCGCCCGGCCTGGAGCCGGAACAGCAGGTGCTGGACACGCTGGGAGCGGAAGAGCTCACCCGCATGATCCTGGATCTGCGGGAGCCCTACAAGACACCCTGTCGTCTGGTGCTGCTGGAACAGCACACCATGGCCGAGGCGGCACGTCTGTGCGGCCGCCCGGAAAAAACCGTGAACGCGCAGATCTACCGGGCCAAAAAGATGCTGGTACAGCAGATCCGGGAACAACAGGAAGGGAGGAGCGTACATGGAACTGTTTGATCAGAACGGATGCCTGACCGAGGAAGGGCTGCACGCCGTCATCGGCGGGCAGCTGGACGAGCTGGGCAGGCTGGAAGCCGCCGAGCACCTGTCCTACTGCGACAAGTGCATGGACCGGTACACAGCCCTGCTCACCGCCGATGTATTGGAAGAGCCGCCGCGCTCCGCCCGCGGGGCGGTGATGGGCACCATCTGGGTGCGGCTGATGCAGAACACCTGGGGCCGGGCCGCCGTAGCCGCTGTGGCGGCGGTGCTGGCGCTGACCATGTGGCGCTCCGGTACCCTGGAACAGATCCTGTCCACCGGCGAAACGGTGCGCAGCTGGCTGCCCGAAACCACCCAGACCACGGAGCCGGAACAGCTGGGCAGGCCCGTGCAGGACGACGAACGCACCCCCACCCAGCCGGAACAGCTGGGCAAGCCGGTGCAGGATAAAGAGCTTGCGCCCACCTTGTCCCAGAAGCTGACCGGCACGCTGGACAGCCTGCTGTTCGGTAAAAACGAATCTGCGGCAGAGCCTGAAGCTGCCGTTTCCAACCAGAAGAAATGAGGGAATCGACTATGAAGAAAAACGGAATCCTGACCCTGCTGTTTGCCTGCATCCCCGGCGCGGGCCAGATGTATCAGGGCTATATGAAGCGGGGACTCTCGCTCATCACCATGTTCTGCCTGTTTATTATCGTAGGCAGCGCCACGGGGCTGGATGCGCTGGTAGTCGGCTGCATCGTGGTGTATATGTACAGCTTTTTCGATACCTTCAACCTCCGCGCCCAGATCATCGCGGAGAATGCCCCGGCAGACGACTATCTGGTGCACATCAACTGGAAAGACAAGCGGATGCAGGACTTCATGATGGACAGCCACAAGCTGCTGGGCTGGGGCCTCATTGCCCTGGGCGGCCTGGTGGCCTACGAGAACGTCATCATGCGGGTGTTCGGCGATGTGATGTGGCGCTGGGGCCAGAACAACCCTGTGTTCCGCGCCTTCTATCTGATGCTGGATGAGCTGCCCCAGATCGTGACCTGCGTGGCCCTCATCGTCTGCGGCCTGTGGCTGGTGCGCGGCCCCAAGGGCAAAAAGGTGCACCGCAAAAAGGCAGAGGAACCGGAGGACGAGGACTTCCGCGAGTACACCGCAGCCGAAGCCGATGCACCGGAAGCCCCGGAGGAAACCGCAGACTTTGCCATGCCGAAGCTCAGCGCTCTGCTGGGCGACCCGGTAACCCCGGAGGACCTCGAAGAGCCGGAACAGCCGGAGAATGCGGAGGGCGACGATGGACGAACTGAATAAGACGGCAGCGACGGAGCCGGAAACCCGGCCGGAAGCTGCAAAGCTGCAGGACGCCCCCCGCCGCCGGGTGGGCAGCCTGACGCTGGGCGCCTGCCTGATCGCAGCAGGCATCTTCTTCCTGTGTTATTACTTTGTGCCGGGCTTTGACTGGCAGCTGGTGGTGCGCATCGCCCCGGCGGCAGCCCTGGTGCTGCTGGGATGTGAGGTGCTGTTCTTCGCCGCCCGGCCGGGCCGCTGGAAGTATGATTTTGTCTCGGTGCTGGTCTGTCTGGGGCTCATCGCAGTTTGTATGTGCCTGAGCTTTCTGCCCATGGTGTGGAGCAAGATCGACCCTGCCCGCGGACAGAACGAGATGAAGCTGAGCAAGGCGTACACCACACAGGTGTATGAGGCCCTCCGGAAGGAAAACCCGGACCTCCGCCTGCGGGATGTGTACACCGACCTGCATCTTTACGCCAACAGCGTGGATGACCTGCAGGAGCTGCAGCCAAGTGATGGGCACCTGAGCCTGACCGTGATGCTGTATGGCCCCTACGACAGCACCGGAGCCTTTGCGCAGGACTGCCGCAGCGTGGCCGGTACGGTGCGGGCTGGCACCCTGCAGCCGGATGAACTGCGCATCACATGGTCGCCGGACAACGACCCGGGCCAGAGCCTGGATTCCGGTACCCTGCAGCGTGTGGAACAGTACACGCTGGAACTGGACGGCACGGTGCAGCTGGACTGGACCGCGGATGAGATGGAACGGCAGGTCGAAGTGCAGTATCTGCTGGACGAAGAAAATGAGCCGGAAGAGGACACTGCGCCCGGCGAAGAGGCCGAGCCAGAGGCGGCTGTATAAAAACTGAAAACGCGCCCGCTGCGGAGTTTTCCACAGCGGGCGCGTTGCTTGTTGAAAAAGAGCTTAGAGCTTCTTGCCGGTGAGCAGCTCGTAGGCCTCCAGATACTTGGCGATGGTCTTGTCGATCACGTCCTGGGGCAGGTCGTAGTTGCTGTCCGGATGGGCCTTCAGCCAGTCGCGGACAAACTGCTTATCAAACGAAGGCTGGCCGTGGCCCGGCTCGTAGCCTTCCAGCGGCCAGAAGCGGGAGGAATCCGGGGTGAGCATCTCGTCGCCCAGCACCACGTTGCCATCCTCGTCCAGACCAAACTCGAACTTGGTGTCGGCAATGATGATGCCGCGGGTCAGGGCGTACTCAGCGCACTTCTTGTACAGGGCGATGGTGTAGTCCCGCAGCTTGGTGGCGTACTCTTCGCCGTGGCCGGGGAACTGCTTTTCCAGCACCTCAATGCTGCGCTCGTAGGAGATGTTCTCGTCGTGGTCGCCGATCTCGGCCTTGGTGGAGGGGGTGTAGATGGGCTCCGGCAGCTTCTGGGACTCCTGCAGACCCTCGGGCAGCTGGATGCCGCACACCTTGCCGGTCTTTTGGTAGCTGGCCCAGCCGCTGCCGGTGATGTAGCCGCGCACGATGCACTCGATGGGCAGCATGGTCAGCTTGCGGCACAGCATGCTGTTGCCGTCGAACTGGGGCTGCCGGAAGAACTCCGGCATATCCTTCACGTCCACGCTCAGCATATGGTTGGGCAGCAGATCCTTGGTATAGTCGAACCAGAACTTGCTCATCTGGGTGAGCACGGTGCCCTTTTTGGTCACCTTGTTTTTCAGGATGACATCAAACGCAGAAATGCGGTCGGTGGCAACCATGATCAGGCTGTCGCCGTTGTCGTAAATCTCGCGGACTTTTCCTTCTTTGATGGGCTTGAATGCAGTCATAGTCAAACACTCCATTTCCCTTTTTCCGGCCGCCGGGCGCGGCACATCCTTACAGCACTATTGTACCATGCCCGCTGCCGGTTTGAAAGAAACAGATGGGAGAGATTTGCCCCGGGTTTTGCAAATTTCTCGTGAAAAATGTGCAAAAATCATCGGATGAATTCGTCGTTTTGACGATAAAAGTCGTACTTTCAGCGCGAATGAGACAAAAAACGACCCGCTTTTTTGTGGAATGCGCAGATGGACACAGCCCGGCGGATAGGGTATGCTGAAAGGCGGCAGCTTTGCTGTACAGAAAGGAAAATTCTGCTTATGATACCTCAGATCATTGCGCACCGTGGTGCATCCTACCTGGCACCGGAAAACACGCTGGCGGCTTTCCGCAAGGCGATGGAGATCGGGGCCGACGGTGTGGAAATGGACGTACAAAAGACGCTGGACGGCGGCCTTGTGATCCACCACGACTATATCATCGACCTGCACACCGATATTTCCGGCCGTATCTACGATATGACCGAAGGCGAGCTGAAGGACCTGGACTTCGGCAGCTGGAAGGACGCTGCCTATAAAGATGAGAAGATCGCCACCCTGGCCGAGGCACTGGCTCTGTGCAGGAGCATGGAGGGCTGCGCGGTCCAGCTGGAAATGAAATCCACCATGGACAACGACCCGGCTTTTGTATCCGGTGTGGTGGATGCCATCCGCGCGGCAGACATCGCCGACCGACTGGTCCTTATTTCGTTCAACCACGACCTGCTGCGGCAGGCCAAGGCGCTGATGCCGGAACTGCGGGTGGGCGTGCTGCTGTACGGCGCATTCGAGAGCATGGTGCTGCCGCCGCCGGTCATCTGGAAGGACCTGGGCCTGGTGAACGGCATGGAGGATGAGGAAGCGGCGCTGGACGAAGAGCTGGCCGCCCTGCCGGTGGATGCGGGCATGGACCCGGATGAGGAAAACGGCTGGATGACCCGCTGGGTGAACGACAAGGTGAGCATGCTGCGGGCAAACTTCCCCGGGGAGAGCCTGCAGGCGGTGGCAAAGCATCTGGCCGACCAGCACAACCCGGTGGCCTATGTCAAAAGCCTGGACTTTGCGCCGGAGTACGTCAGCTGCGAATACCACACCGCCTACAGCAACCCAGGCTTCATCGCCAAGCTGCAGGCCATGGGGGTCAAGGTGGCCCTGTGGACCGTGGACACGGAAAAGGCTGTCCGGAGCCTGCTGCCCCTGGGGCCGGACTGCCTTGTGACCAACCGCCCTGACCGCGTGCGGGAATGGGTGGAAGAAAATCAGTGACACAGAGATCGGAAAGGCTTCTCCTTTGGGAGAAGTCTTTTTTGCTGCCCTTGACAAACAGGGACAGTGGGATTACAATAGTCTCATATCGAACAGTTTTATAGAAAACAGTTTGAGCAAAAAACAATTCAGAAGGAACCGATCGTATGTGTGACGAAAAACAGAACGAATGCAGAGACCACGGGGATCCGCCCTGGGAGGGGCCGCAGGTCATCCCGGCCCAGATCCGCCGGGTGGACAACCTGATCTTCCGCAAGATCAACCAGTTTGCCCGCGAAAATGACGTGGAGCAGGCCACCCCCATGCACGGGTGGATCATTGGGTATCTCTACCGCCACCGGGACACCCCCGTGTTCCAGCGGGACATTGAGCGGGAGTTCTCTATCACCCGCTCCACCGTGACCAACATCCTGCAGTTGATGGAGCGCAAGGGCTATATCGAGCGGCGCAGTGTTCCGCAGGACGCCCGGCTCAAGCAGCTGGTGCTCACCGAAGAGGGCATCTGCTTCCACGAAAAGACGATGCTCTGCTTCCACCAGACCGACGACTATGTGGCCGGGCTGCTGACAGCGGAGGAAAATACCGAGCTGCTGCGGCTTTTAAACAAGCTGCGGGATGCACTGAAATGAACCCTCTCAAGCTCGCCTTGCTCGCCAGCTCCCCCGAAGGGGGAGCTATGTGCACCATAATACAAAGGGTGATGCGTCCAATTCAAAGCAGGTCGTATCGTTCAGAGCAAGAAAAGCTCCCCCCTTTGGGGGAGCTGGCAAAGCCGACAGGCTTTGACTGAGAGGGTTTGTCAACTTGCCTAAAATCGGCTTGCTAAATTAGTAATTATGAACATTTTTTGAAACGTCTTGACAATTAAAATGTTTTGTATAAAATTGTTCTGTACCAAACAAATAAAAAGTAACAGGAGGTAACTCAGATGATCAAAAAGTTAGTGTCGCATCTGGGCGAGTATAAACGCGCCGCAGTCCTGACACCGCTCTTTGCCGCTCTGGAAGCCGTGATGGATGTGCTTTTGCCCACCATCATGGCCTTTATCATCGATCAGGGCATTGAAAAGGGCGATATGAACGCCATCCTCAAGTACGGCCTGCTCACCTTTCTGGTGGCTGTGGTCGCGCTGGCGCTGGGCGTTCTGGCCGGCAAATACGCCGCCGAGGCATCCACCGGCTTTGCCGGAAATCTGCGCGATGCCATGTATGAGAACATCCAGCATTATTCTTTTTCCAACATTGATAAATTCTCCACCGCAGGCCTTGTCACCCGTATGACCACCGACGTGACCAACGTGCAGAACGCCTTCCAGATGATCGAGCGCATGTGCGTGCGCGCCCCGGTGCATCTGGTCTTCGCGCTTCTCATGGCTTCCGCCATCAGCGGCACCCTGTCGCTGGTGTTCGTGGTGGCCATCGTCTTCCTGGTGGCGGTGCTGGCCTCCATCATGATCCCCACCTTCAAGATCTTTGACCGCGTGTTCAAGAACTACGACAACCTGAACGCCTCGGTGCAGGAGAATATCTCCGCCATCCGCGTGGTCAAGAGCTTCGTCCGCGAGCACTTCGAGAATGAGAAATACACCACCGCCTGCGAGAGCCTGTACAAGCAGTTCGTCAGCGCCGAGAGCCGCCTGAGCTTCAACAACCCCGCCATGCTGATCTCCGTCTACGGCTGCAACATCGCCCTGAGCTGGTTTGGTGCCCACTACGTGCTGAACGGTGCTATCACCACCGGCCAGCTGAACGCCCTGTTCGGCTACATCATGAACATCCTGATGGCCCTGATGATGCTGAGCATGGCCTTCGTCATGATCTCCATGTCCGCTTCCTCTGCCCGCCGCATCGTGGAAGTGCTGGACGAGACCACCGACCTGCCCGCCCCCAAGGCTCCGGTGGACACCGTGGCCGACGGCAGCATCGCGTTCGACCATGTCACCTTCAAGTACAAGCATGGTTCCGGCCAGCCTGTCCTGAACGACATCACCTTCACCATCCGGCCCGGCGAGACGCTGGGCATCATCGGCGGCACCGGCAGCGCAAAATCCAGCCTGGTGCAGCTCATCCCCCGCCTGTACGACCCGGAGACCGGCTCGGTCAAGGTCGGCGGCGTGGATGTCCGCGACTACAATCTCGATGTGCTCCGCCGCGAGGTCTCGATGGTGCTGCAAAAGAACGTCCTGTTCTCCGGCACCATCCTCGACAACCTGCGCTGGGGCGATGAGAACGCCAGCGAGGAAGAGTGCATCCGGGTGGCCAAGCTGGCCTGCGCCGATGAATTCATCGAGCGCTTCCCCGACAAGTACAATACCTGGATCGAGCAGGGCGGCTCGAACGTTTCCGGCGGCCAGAAGCAGCGCCTGACTATCGCCCGCGCCCTGCTGCGCAAGCCCAAGGTGCTGATCCTGGACGACTCCACCAGCGCCGTGGATACCGCCACCGACGCCAAGATCCGCAAGGCGTTCCGGGAAGAGATCCCCGGCACCACCAAGATCATCATCGCACAGCGCATCTCCTCCGTGCAGGATGCCGACCGCATCCTGGTGCTGGACAACGGCCAGATCAACGGCCTGGGCACCCACGAGGAGCTGCTGAAGACCAATACCATCTATCAGGAAGTCTACAACAGCCAGACCCAGAGCAGCGGCGACTTCGACAAACAGGGAGGTGAGCAGTAATGGCACAGGTGAAAGAAGTTCGCGGCCCCGGCCCGCGCGGCGCAGGCCAGCCCCGGCCCAAGGTCGAAAATCCGGGTCTGCTGCTCAAGCGGATCATGGGCGAAGTGTTCCAGCACTATCTGCCCCACTGCATCTTCGTTCTGGTGTGCATCGTGGTCAGCGCGCTGGCCAATGTGCAGGCCAGCCTCTTCCTCAAGACCCTCATTGATGATTACATCGTGCCCATGACCCAGCAGGCCACCCCCGATTTCGGCCCGCTGGCCGCAGCACTGGGCCGCATCGGCTGCGTTTACGCCGTCGGCGTTCTGGCCGCGTGGCTCAATTCCCGCATCATGGTCAATGTGACCCAGGGCACCCTGCGCAACCTGCGCACCAAGCTCTTCACCCACATGGAGAGTCTGCCCATCCGGTATTTTGACCAGCACCCCCACGGCGACATCATGTCCGTGTACACCAACGACGTCGATACCCTGCGCCAGATGCTCAGCCAGAGCATCCCGCAGCTGACGTCCAGCGCCATCACCATCGTTTCCGTCCTCACCAGCATGGTGCTGATGAGCTGGCAGCTCACCCTCGTGACCCTGTGCATGGTGGCTCTGATGCTCTTCTGTACCAAGAAGGTCACCTCCATGAGCGGCAAGTACTTCATCGCCCAGCAGAAAGACCTGGGCAAGGTGAACGGCTACATTGAAGAGATGATGGAGAGCCAGAAGGTCGTCAAGGTCTTCACCCACGAGCAGAAGACGCTGGACGGCTTCCGTGCACTGAACGACAAGTTGAAGGACAGTGCCAAGCAGGCCAACAGCTACGCCAATATCATCATGCCCGTCACGGCGCAGCTGGGCAACACCAGCTACGCGGTCTGCGCTCTGGTGGGCGCTGCCATGGCCGTCGGCAATGTCGGCGGCATGACGCTGGGCACCGTCATGGCCTTCCTCTCCCTGAACAAGAGCTTCAACATGCCCATCAGCCAGGTGTCCATGCAGGCCAACAGCATCATCATGGCTCTGGCCGGTGCCGAGCGCATCTTCAAGATGATGGACGAGACCAGCGAGACCGATGAGGGCTACGTCACCCTCGTCAACGCCAAATACGATGCGAACGACCAGCTGGTCGAGACCACCGACCGCACCGGCCTCTGGGCCTGGAAGCACCCCCACCACGATGGCACCACCACCTACCACAAGCTGGCAGGCGACATCACCTTCACCGATGTCGATTTCGGCTATGTGCCGGAGAAGACCGTCCTCCACGACATCAACCTCTATGGCCGCCCCGGCCAGAAGATCGCTTTCGTCGGCTCCACCGGTGCCGGCAAGACGACCATCACCAACCTCATCAACCGCTTCTACGACATCTCGGATGGTAAGATCCGCTACGACGGCATCAACATCTCCAAGATCAAAAAGGACGACCTCCGCCGCTCTCTCGGCATCGTGCTGCAGGACACCCACCTGTTCACCGGCACGGTCATGGAGAACATCCGCTACGGCCGTCTGGAAGCCAGCGATGAAGAGTGCATCGCCGCTGCCCGTCTGGCCAACGCCGACGGCTTCATCAAGCGCCTGCCCGATGGCTACAACACCATGCTGACCAACGACGGTGCCAACCTCTCGCAGGGCCAGCGCCAGCTGCTGGCCATCGCCCGCGCGGCGGTCGCAGATCCGCCGGTGCTGATCCTGGATGAGGCCACCTCCTCCATCGATACCCGCACCGAGGCACTGGTCCAGCGCGGCATGGACGGCCTGATGTATGGCCGCACCTCCTTCGTCATCGCTCACCGCCTGTCCACCGTCCGCAATGCAGACTGCATCGTGGTCCTGGAGCAGGGCCGCATCATCGAGCGCGGCAGCCACGACGAGCTGATCGCCAAAAAGGGCAAGTATTACCAGCTCTACACCGGCAATCTGGCCGAGGACTAAGCGTTTTTCTGCCTTCTCAAAAGAGCCGCCGCACCGGCACACCGCCGTGCGGCGGCTCCTTTTCTCTTCTCCGCTCTGGACAATCACCCCCTGTTCGCGGTATACTGGACCTTGAATGAATTGCAGGAAAACGAGGTCAGAACATGGCATATCCGGAAAACGCCCTTACATTGGACATCCTGCCGCTTTCGGCAGACACAGCCCGGCTGGTGCGGGTGTACGGCACAGAGCCGTGTATCGCGCTGCCCGGCACACTGCCAGCACCGGAGGGCGGCAGCTTTGCTGTTACCGAACTGGGCGACTACTGCTTTTCCGAAAAGCCGCGCAGCCTGCCTGCGGCAGACAAGACCTGCCGCTACGAGGCGGCCCCGGACGGCACGGCGCGGCTGACTCGGGCCTTTGGGCAGACGGTAGGCGGCACCTGCCGCCGGTACGACTTCGACTTTGACGCGCCCGCTGCCGGTTCGGATGCAGACGACCTGCACCCGGTGTGTGGGAACTTTCTCGAAGAGCTGATCCTGCCGGACAGCTTACAGGTCGTCGGCAGCTGCGCATTCTACAACTGCCGCAAGCTTCGTCTGCTCACCGTGGGCACGGGCAGCCTGACCATGGGCAGCGATGTGTTTTTGAACTGCTTCGCGCTGGAGACCATCCGGGTGCAGGCAGGCCCTGAAGAACCTACCGGCCTGTTTGCCCTTGTGAACAACATCACCGAAGCGGTGCGGGCGGAGTTTTGCCCTGCCAGTGCCGCCGCGCCGCTGGCGGCGCTCTGGTATCCCGCCTACTGGGAGGATATCGAGGAGACCCCCGCCCACATCCTGCTGCACACCTTTTCCGGCCAAGGATATCATTACCGGCAGTGTTTTTTAGAGAACAAATTCCTCCCCGCAGAATACGACGCGATCTTCCCGCAGGGCCACGATGCCGACGATGCCAATGTGATGGCAATGCTCTGCTTTGACCGGCTGCGGTATCCGTGGCAGCTGACCGAAGCCGCCGCCGGGCACTACCGGGCATTTCTGGCAGCCAACACCGACCGGGTGCTGGCCCGCCTGCTGAAAGCGCAGGACCTTGACGGCATCCGCGCCCTGCTGGCGCTGGATGTGCTGGACAAAGACGGCTTTGCCGAAGCTTCAGCCCTTGCCGCCAAGGCCGGAAACGCCGCTGCCGCCGCTCTGCTGGCGGATGCGGAGCACAAAAAGTATGCTCCTCAGCCCAAAAAACAGCGGTACGATTTTGATTTTTAAACAGCAGAAAACTCCTTCCGTCGCACTTCGTGCGCCAGCTCCCTCTAAGAGGAAGCCTTTGGCAGTAAGGGTAAGCTTCCTGTTTCGCCAGAGGCCCCATCCCTGAGGGGGCTGGCATCGCGCAGCGATGACTGGGGGAGTTTGCAGCGAGGCTGAGAGGGTTCCAAGTGAGGTGACACTTTTGCCCCAAACGATCCAAAAAGAAAAATTTTTTGACCCGCGCAAGCCGTTCCAGTCCCAGCGGCCGGAGACCCACGAGGAGTGGCAGGCACGCATGGGCGGCGAGGTGCTGGCGGTGGTGCGCAGCGGGCTGTATCTGGACTTCCGCTTTCTGGATATGGCGCTCAGTGCCTTGTCCCCCGCCCCGGACGAGCGCTGCCGGGTGCTGGCTACGGACGGTCAGGTCCTGTTTTATCAGCCCAGCCACCTGCTGCGGCTCTATCAGGACAATCCAAAATATCTCAACCGGTTGTATCTGCACACCATATTCCACTGCGTATTCCGACATTTGTGGCTGAAAGGCCGCCGGGAGCCGCAGCTGTGGAGCCTTGCCTGTGATATCGCAGTGGAAAACGTTATCGACAGCCTGAACCGCACCAGCGTCAAGCGCCCGCTGACCTATGTGCGCCAGAACGCCTACCAGCAGATCACCGCCGAGGAAACCGTGGTGGCAGCCGCGCCGGTGTATCGGTGGCTCACCCGGCAGACCCCTGGTGTGCTGCGCCAGCTGGAGCGGGAGTTCGTGACCGACGACCACCGTCTGTGGCCGAAGGATGCGCCTGACCAGCCCCAGCAGATGCCCACGCCGCTGCCCCAGAAAACGTGGCAGAAGATCGGGGAGCGGATGCAGACAGAGCTGGACCTGCGGGATAAGGAAGCCGGGGACGGTGCCGATGCCCTGAAGCAGCAGGTAAAAGCCGCCAACCGCAGCCGCCGCAGCTACCGGGATTTTCTGCGCCGGTTCTGCGTGCTGCGGGAGGAAGTAAAGCTGGACCCGGACGAGTTCGACCTGAACTTCTACACCTACGGCCTTTCGGTGTACGGAAACCTGCCCCTCATCGAGCCTCTGGAAAGCCGGGAGAGCAAAAAGATCGAGGAGCTGGCCCTTGTCATCGACACCAGCTACTCCACCTCCGGTGAACTGGTGCGGGCGTTCCTTGCGGAGACCTACACTCTGCTGAAAGGACAGGAGAACTTTTTCCACCGGATGAACCTGCACCTGATCCAGGCCGATAACGCCATCCGACAGGATATCCTGATCCACAACGAGGACGAGCTGATCCACGCCATGAACCACTTTGAGCTGCGGGGCGGCGGCGGAACGGACTTCCGCCCGGCCTTTGAATACGTGAACCAGCTGTGCGCCGAGAAGAAGTTCTCGAACCTGCGGGGCCTTTTGTACTTCACCGACGGCATGGGCACCTACCCCGCCAAGCGCCCGGCCTACGACACCGCTTTTCTGTTTCTGGGGGAGCGGTTCGACGATGCCAATGTACCACCGTGGGCCATGAAGGTGGTTCTGGATGAAGAGGAATTTACCGGTGCAGCAGCCCGCCCGCAAAGCACCCTTGCCGACGCGCTGGCCGAAGAGGACGACCTGTACCGTGACCTGAACAATTCGTGAGGGAATTTGTTATGAATATCAAACGAGCCAAAGAAGAAATTGAACACACCGTAAAAGCCTACCTTGCCAAGGATGCTCTGGGCGAATACGCCATCCCGGCCATCCGGCAGCGTCCCATTCTGCTCATGGGGCCTCCGGGCATTGGCAAGACGCAGGTGATGGAGCAGGTAGCCCGGGAGTGCGGCGTGGCGCTGGTGGCCTACACCATCACCCACCACACCCGCCAGAGCGCCGTGGGCCTGCCCTTCATCCGCCAGCGCAACTACGGCGGCAAAGATGTCTCCGTGACCGAATACACCATGAGCGAGATCATTGCCAGCATCTACGCCAAGATGGAGGCCACCGGCCTCTCCGAGGGCATTCTGTTCATCGACGAGATCAACTGTGTGTCGGAAACGCTGGCCCCCACCATGCTGCAATTTTTGCAATGCAAGACCTTTGGCAATCAGGCCGTGCCTGCGGGCTGGGTGATCGTGGCGGCAGGCAACCCACCGGAGTACAATAAATCTGTGCGCGACTTTGATATCGTTACGCTGGACCGCGTGCGCCGCATGGACATTGAGCCGGACCTGCCCGTGTGGAAGGACTATGCCCGCGCTGCCCACATCCACAGCGCCATTTTGAGCTATCTGGAGCTGCACCCGCAGAACTTCTACCAGATCAACGCCGATGTGGACGGCACCCAGTTCGTGACCGCCCGCGGCTGGGAGGATCTTTCCAATCTGCTGGACACCTACGAAACACTGGGTCTGCAGGCTGATGAAGACCTGATCCGCGAGTACATCCAGCACCCGAAGATCGCAGAGGACTTCTCCGCCTACCTCGACCTTTACTATAAATACCGCGACGACTACGGCGTAGAGGAGATCTTGGCCGGACAGGCAAAGCCCGCCGTGTTCGCACGGCTGCTGCAGGCCCCCTTTGACGAGCGGCTTTCGCTGGTCAGCCTGATCCTTGCAGGCCTCGGCACCCGGTTCACGGCCTCCCGTCAGGCAGATGCAGTAGCCGACAGCTGCTATGCCTTTCTGCGGGAGACCAAAAAAGCCCTTGCCACCGTTCCGGAGGATATCCCGGACGGCTCGGCAGAAATGTTCCACCAGCAGATCATGGATCACGACACCGAAACACAGCAAAAGCGTGCCGCCGGGCTGCTGAGCAAAGATGCTCTGACCACCCGCCTGCAGGTGCTGGCCGTACTTCGTCAGTGGGAGGGCGAACTGCGCCGTGCCAACGCCGCCGGTACACAGGAAGCCTTCGACCTGCTGCGCGGGCAGTTCCAGTCCCTTGCCGATGCGCGCGAAAAGGCCCAGCAGACCGCCAGCGCCGCGCTGGAAGCCGCTTTCGACTTTATGGAGCAGGCCTTTGCCGAAAGCCAGGAGATGGTGGTGTTCGTCACCGAGCTGACGGTGGACCCGGTGTCCCACGCCTTCCTCACCGAGAACGGCTGCGAACGCTACTTCAAGTACAACAAAGACCTGCTGCTGGACCACCGCAAAGCTGCTCTGCAGCAGGAGCTTTCAGCGGAACAGCGCCGTCATGGCGGGGTGTGAGCCATGCTGGAAAATATTCTGTTCAGCATGAACAGCACCATGCCGCTGTTCTTTATCATGCTGCTGGGCTATGTGCTGCACCGCACCGGTTTTCTGAGCGATGCGTTCGTGGCCGGGGCCAACAAGTTCGTGTTTTATGTGGCACTGCCGGTGCAGCTGTTCCGCGACCTTGGCAAAAACGATGTCCGCGCCACCTTCGATGGCCGGTATGTGCTGTTCTGCTTTGCGGTCACACTGGCGTGCATCCTTGTGATCTGGGCGCTGGCAAAGCTGTTTTTAAAGGGCACCGGCCTTGTGGGCGAGTTCGTTCAGGTGTGTTACCGCTCGTCGGCTGCCATCCTCGGCTCGGCTTTTCTGCAGAGCATCTACGGCGATGCCAGCATGTCCAGCCTGATGATCCTTGGCAGTGTGCCGCTGTATAACATCATGGCAGTGGTCATTTTGATGCTGGAAGCGCCCACTGCGCAGGCTCAGACCGGCAATATGGCTGAAAAGCTCAAAAAGAGTGTGAAAGGCATCCTGACGAACCCCATCCTTCTGGGCATTGCAGCGGGCTTTGCGTGGAGCATGCTGCACATTTCCATGCCTGCCATGCTGGATAAGGCCCTTTCCAATGTGGCCGGTCTGACCAGCCCTCTGGCCCTGCTTGCCATTGGTGCAGGCTTCAAGGGCAAAAAAGCTCTGGGATACCTCAAGCCTACCGCTGTGGCTACTGTGGTCAAGCTGATGGTGCTGCCTGCGCTGTTCCTGCCGCTGGCTGTGCGCTTTGGCTTTACCGACGAAAAGCTGGTGGCCCTGCTGGTGATGCTGGGCAGCATCACCACCCCGGCGTGCTACGTTATGGCAAAGCAGATGGGCCACGAAGGTGTGCTTACCGGCAGCGTGTGCGTTACCACCACCCTGTTCAGCGCATTCAGCCTGACCTTCTGGCTGTTCGTGCTGCGGAGCCTCGGATATATTTTATAACATCTTTTGCATAGCACAACAGCGGACGGCCTGCAGGCTGTCCGCTGTTTGCTTTTCAGATGTTGCTTGGGGAATCAAGCCGCACCGAAGGGATGCAGCTTCTGCCTTTTATTCTGTCATTCCCAGTTCAGAGATCCATTCCCGCACGCGGTCCGGGCGGTTTGTGACGATGGCATCCGGCTGCAGGGGCCAAAGGTCTTTCACGGCCTGTTCCCCGTCCACCGTCCAGTATGCCGCCTTGATGCCCAGATCATGCAGCTTCTGCACCATGCTGGGCTGCTGGTAAGCGGTGTGATATTCGCAGCTCACCCAGTCCGGCTTGAAGTCCAGCGTCTGCACATACTTTACCGGGTCCCGCTGTTCCAGCAGGCGCTGGGCTACCTCTACCAGACTCTTGCCCGGAAAGTTCGCCTGCAGCATACTGATCTGATTGCCCATCCAGCGCAGGGCCCAGCTGCAGTTTTCGTCATCCACATTTTCCACCGACAGCGGCGGCAGCTGTGGAAAATCATCCTCTTCCAGCCCGTTCTGCAGGCCAAGCATTTCCCATGTGCTAGTGGGCAGCGCCATGGTCTCCAACGCACCGTAGACCAGCACGCCCACCTTCAGCTCCGGCATCAGCTGTTTTGCCTGCCGCAGCAGGTCGTGGTTGAACGAGATCACCACCAGCCGGTCGGTAATGTTTGCTGCACGCACCTCCTCGATCACGCGGGGGACAAAATCCGGGTCGTCATCGATGGTGGCCTTCATTTCCAGCTGAACGATGGTACCTTCCATTTCCCTGCACAGAGCCAGTGCCTCCTGCAGGGTAGCGATCCTCTCGTTCCGATAGTTCACATCCTTCCAGCTGCCAAAGTCCAGCGCCTTCAGCTCGCCCTCGGTCATGTCGTAGATCTGGCCACGCATATCGGTGTGCCAGTCAATGACAAAATCGTGGTGGATCACCAGCTTTTTATCGCTGGTCTGCTGTACGTCCATTTCCACGCCGTCCGCGCCGATCTCCATCGCCTTGCGGAACGCAGAAAGGGTATTTTCCGGCGCAAGATAGGACGCGCCGCGGTGTGCAATAATCTCAGGTGTCATAAATTCCAATTCTTTCTCACAAATTTATTTTTTCGCAAATTTCAGGCAAGGTCGGTGCCGTTTGAAGCAATGACCTTTTTGTACCAGTAGAAGCTGTCCTTGCGGCTGCGGGCCAGTGTGCCGTTGCCGTCGTTGTCCTTATCCACATAGATAAAGCCGTAGCGCTTTTTCATCTCACCGGTGGATGCGCTCACAAGGTCGATAGGGCCCCATGTGGTGTAGCCCATCAGCGGCAGGCCGTCCTCGTTGACGGCCTTTTCCATCTGCTCGATGTGGGCGCGCAGATAATCGATGCGGTAGCTGTCGTGGATGGAGCCGTCCGCTTCCACGGTATCCACCGCGCCAAGGCCGTTCTCCACAATGAACATGGGCTTTTCGTACCGGTCGTAGATGGTGTTCAGGGTCACGCGCAGGCCCACCGGGTCGATGGCCCAGCCCCACTCGCTGGCCTTGAGGTACGGGTTCTTCACGGCTTCCAGCACCGCATTGCCGTCGGCCTTTTCTTCTGCCAGGATCTCCTGATCCGTGGTGATGCAGCGGCTGGAATAGTAGCTGAAGGAGACAAAATCCACGGTGCCTTCTTTCAGAACCTGCTCATCGCCCGGCTCGGTGTGTAGGGTGATGCCGGCCTTCTCCATCCGCTTTTTTGCCCACACCGGGTAGGCTCCCCGGGCCTGCACATCGGTAAAGAAGTAGTTGTCGCGGTCCGCTTCCTGCGCGGCACGGATATCCTCCGGTGCACAGGTGCGCGGGTAATACTGGCCTGCCGCCAGCATACAGCCCACCATGGCACCGGGCATCTTTTCATGGGCCAGCTTGACCGCCTTTGCGCTGGCCACCAGCTCATGATGTGCCGCCTGATACTCCACCTGCTGCACATTCTCGCCCGGATAGAACACTAGCCCCGCGCCGGTAAAGGGCAGATGCAGCAGCATGTTGATCTCGTTGAAGGTGAGCCAGTATTTCACCTTCCCCTTGTAGCGGTCAAACAGCACTTCACAGTAGTGCACATAGGCATCCACCATGCGGCGGTCTTTCCAGCCGCCATACTTTTTTATGAGGGCAATGGGGGTATCGAAGTGGCAGATGGTCACAAGCGGTTCAATGCCGTATTTGTGGCACTCATCAAACACATCCTCATAGAACTTCAAGCCCTCTTCATTGGGCTGGGCATCGTCGCCGTTCGGCAGGATGCGGGTCCATGCGATGGACAGCCGGAAGCACTTGAAACCCATCTCGGCAAAGAGGGCGATGTCCTCTTTATAATGGTGATACAGGTCAATGGCTTCATGGCTGGGATAATAGTGCTTGTCGTCGCACTCCAGCATTTCCAGCCGACCCAGCGCCACCGGGAAGCGGTCCGGGCCAAACGGGGTCACATCCACGGTGGCAAGGCCCTTGCCGCCTGCCTGCCATGCGCCCTCGCACTGGTTGGCAGCGGTGGCACCGCCCCACAGAAAATCTTTGGGAAAACTGCCCATATGTAAACCCTCCCTATTTTAATTTGTTGATTATAAGATACCGCACAATCGCCGGAATGTCCATGCCTACATTTTACAAAAAGGTGCTTCATTGTTGTGAAAGTACGACTTTTATCGTCAAATCGCCGAATTTTGATTCTATTTTTCGTACATTTTTCACGAGAAAAATGCAAAAACGGCCTGATTTTCCTTTCATTCTGTTTCTTTCAAACTGTCCGCAGACATGGTACAATAATCAGGTAAGATACACCGCCGCTTTTTCGGCATTGGAAAATGGAGTGTTTGATTATGACTGAGTTCAAGCCCATTAAAGAAGGCAAGGTTCGTGAGATCTATGATAACGGTGACAGCCTCATCATGGTTGCTACCGACCGCATTTCCGCGTTTGATGTCATCCTGAAAAACAAGGTCACCAAAAAGGGCACCGTTCTGACCCAGATGAGCAAGTTCTGGTTCGATTACACCCGCGATCTGCTGCCCAACCATATGCTGAGCGTGGACGTGAAGGATATGCCTGAGTTTTTCCAGCAGCCGCAGTTCGACGGCAACAGCATGATGTGCCGTAAGCTGACCATGCTGCCCATCGAGTGCATCGTGCGCGGCTACATCACCGGCAGCGGCTGGGCCAGCTACCAGAAGACCGGCAAGGTGTGCGGCATCCAGCTGCCGGAAGGCCTGAAGGAGTCCGACAAGCTGCCCGAGCCTATCTACACTCCCTCCACCAAGGCCGAGATCGGCGACCACGACGAGAATATCTCCTACGAAAAGAGCATCGAGGTGCTGGAAAAGCAGTTCCCCGGCCACGGCGAGGAGTACGCCACCAAGCTGCGCGACTACACCATTGCCCTGTACAAGAAGTGTGCTGAATATGCGCTCTCCCGCGGCATCATCATTGCCGACACCAAGTTTGAGTTTGGTCTGGATGAGAACGGCAACGTGGTGCTGGGCGACGAGATGCTCACCCCGGATTCCTCCCGCTTCTGGCCGCTGGAGGGCTATGAGCCGGGCCACAGCCAGCCCTCTTTTGATAAGCAGTTCGTTCGCGACTGGCTCAAAGCCAACCCCGACAGCAACTACGACCTGCCGCAGGACGTGATTGACAAGACCATTGCCAAGTATCTGGAGGCTTACGAGCTGCTCACCGGCAAAAAGCTGTAAGATTGACCGTATAAACGTATAAAAAATGCTTCCGTGCGCCGCACGGAAGCATTTTTTGTTTCACTCACTCAACTCTGCGCTTTCCTCGGAAGCATCTTTGGCATCGTCCGGTTCTTCGTTTTCTTCGTCCAGCAGGTACTGCACCTCGGTCTGCTTTGCCATCTGGTCAGCCGTCCAGTCCAGCTGCGCAATGCCCACCAGCTCCAGCGTGTACTGCTCCACATTCTGCAGGCTGCCGGAGCCAAGGCTCTCTTCCGGGTCGTTGTCCGGCGACCATGCAAAGATCAGCGTATCGGGTTGCGGGCGGCACTGCTGCACCGCATCCGTCATGCTGCGGCAGGCCTGTGCAAACTGCTCTGCACTGCCGTAGCTGCCGGACAGCTCCACATCGAGGGTCACATAGCCGCTGCCGCCATCTATGTCCTCCAGCGTTTTCACCGCTCCGGTATAGAGATACACGTTCCCGCTGATGTCCTTTACCGGGGCATCCGGGTCAGATTTCCGGATCTGCGCATAGGCATCGGCGGTGTACTGCTGGCTGAGCTGCAGCGCGGTCTGGCGGCGTTCCGGGTCAAAGTCATCCCACCATGCAGCCAGAATCGTAAAGCCGAAGCAGACGCCCATGAGCACAAGGCAGATGAACACCGACCAGAAATCGTATTTCCAACGTCCCGGGCGGCAGGCAAAGAACAACACCTCGCACCCCAACAGTACAAGACCCGCTGCCGGCGCGATCTTCAGCACCAGCTGCCCGTCAAAGCCCGGCACAAAGTAATAGCACCCGAAAAAGATCCCGGCCGCAATCAGGCAGACGCCCAGCGTCAGGCTGCCCACCCGGCGGCGGGGCTGCTCCTGCTGCGGGGCGGCAGGGGCCGTGGATGCCGCTTTATTCTCCTCGTCCATCGTTGTCCTCCGTGTCATCCGCATTGTCCTCCGGTGTCACCGGCTTGCCCAGCAGATGGGACAGCTTCGGCATGGCAAAGCCCTCCTTCTGCTCCGGGGCGGTATCTTCCGCCACATAGGCCGGGAACTCTTCCTCCGGGGCAGAGTCTTTTTTCTGCTTTTTGCCCTTGGGGCCTTTCACCAGCCAGACGCC
>ENA-UPWO01000563-UPWO01000563.1-human-gut-metagenome-genome-assembly--contig:-NODE-563-length-21709-cov-6.766596_pt1 | contig 21709 bp, 10 predicted proteins | sample MGYA00250056_ERZ773388 | MGnify/ENA primary metagenome ERZ773388 (study PRJEB29103, sample SAMN06112004) | human gut metagenome | biome: human gut; feature: ankylosing spondylitis patient; material...
CTGCATCTGCCGTGAAGTCGTCACTCAGCTTGACACCGCCCAGCGTGGTGGTGGTGGCGGCGGGGAGGGTGTAGATCTCGGTGGTCGCCGTATCATTAAAAAACACCAGTTCTCCGTTTTGCAGCTCTGCACTCTTCAGGTAGTCACCGCTTCCCTTTTCCACCGCACCCACGTCGTCCGCAGTCAACGGGGTATTCTTTCCGGTGCCGCCATGTGCTGCGGGCAGGATGCCGGTCATGTTTTCCAGTGCCGTGGTGTCCTTGGTCTGCATGGTCTTCGTGCTTCCGTCGCCGAAGGTCAGTGTCAGGGTGCGGTCTGTCAGCGAAATGCTCTTCACGTAGCCCGCGCTGTTCGCTCCCACCGCACCAAGATCCTCCGCCGTCAGAGTCACAACGCCGCCCCTGCCGTTCACACTTACCACCGCGCCATCTTCGGGCGGCGCAAAATTCTCGGCACGATCTGCAGCCCGCTGCGCCCGCTCCGCATCGCCTTGGGCGCTGCCTGCCGCTTCCTGTGCCATTTTTGCCGCCCTTGCCGCGTTCGCTCCGGCTGTCGCTGCAGTGTCTGCGTCCTGCTTTGCTGCTGCGGCCGCGTTCCGCGCTTCCTTTGCGCTTTCCTGTGCCCCGGTCGCATATCCCAGCACCCGCGCCACAAAAAGCTCGTACTGCGTCGGGCTGATCTCTGCATCGCCGTCTGTGTTCAGTGTTTCATAGCAGTCATACCGGGCCGGTCGGGTCAACGCCCGGTATCCGTCCTCACCCAGAGCCAGCAGCATCCAGCTGCCGCAGGGGCTGGCGGTAAATTCCTTGCCCACTGCTGCGCTGTGCTCCTCGTCCAGCAGGATCGGTGTCGGCAGTGTGCCGTCCTGCCGCTGGATGTGCAGCGTCACGGCACATCCGGCCCACTCCTGCGGCAGCTCAAACTTCAGCCTTTCCACATTGGCGCTGCTCTGCCCGCCCAGATGCAGCACCCGCATCTCCGGGCCAAACTCCACACCGCCAAAGTTTTTCCGAATAATTTTCACCCGCATCCCGCTGCCTCCTTCCGTCCTTCTCAGCCTATCACACAAACGTCCGTAATAACACTGCGGACTTTTTTCAAACTTTTCCATTTCAAAAGAACCACATATACAAATCCCACGGCGTGAAATTCATCGCGCCGGGGGATTTTTCTTTTCTTACCTCACTGCCGCATACGGGTCCGGTTCCGGTCCTTCCTCTGCTTTCTTTTCTGCCTCCTTCACCCACTGGGCAAAGTTTTTCTCCGTGTACAGCTCTTTGCCGTCCGCGTCCTTGAGCGCCAACAGCATTTCTTCCATCTGCTGCCGGTCTGCATCACTGCCCGCAAGGTATTCCGGCTTTGCCGTCTCGGTGATCTTGCTTTTAAGTGTCGTCGCGCTCTTGCCCGCCTTCGCCAGCCTGTCATATTCTTCCTGCACAGCACCTGCGTCCCAACTGTCCACAGCTTCCACAAGGTCATCTGTCGCGCTGGCGTTGTCGCCCTTCAGCTGCGTTTCGGCCAGCTGGTTCACCGCGCCGGTCACGCAGTCCACCACATCCCCGCGCTTTCCCTTCGGCAGGCCCAGCACTTCGCTCAGCTGTTCGATCATCTCGTTTTCCAGCTCGTACCGCTTCTGGTCGTTTCCTGCATTCTGCTCTTCAGCAGCCTGCCGCACCCGCACGTCGTACTTTACAAGGCGGCTCTTCAGCTGGCTGTACATTTTGTTTTCCGCAATGGTTCCCGCTTCCACCATAGCGTTCAGCTTCTCCACTGCGGCCTTTGCTTCGTCGCTGTCGCCGCCGGCATAGGCGTTGTACAGCCGGTCATACTGGCCGGTGGCGCTTTGCGGCACAGAATTAAAGCTGAACTGTCCTCCGTGCGCAAGATTTTCAAGGTCACCATAGTAGCCCTTTACCGCTTCTACAATCTTCCGTCCATTGCCGTAGGGTACACCCGCCACTTCAAAGCTGTCCTCCAGCAGCGTCATGCTGCGCTGCATCAGCTTATTGTGGTGCTTTTGCAGCTGTTCTTCGTCCATTTCACTGGTGTCTTTCCGGAACTCCGCAAAAAACTTCTGCACATCTCCGGCCAGATCATTCACCACGCTGATGCTTGCTGCACTCAGCACGTCGTAATCCTTACCGTTCACAGCATTGTCGATCAGACTGTATAACTCACTTCCGTACAAAAAGTTTCCCGCAAAACTTTCTGTGTACAGGCTTGCAAACCGTTTCCACATGCTCTTCACGGTCACATCGCCGTTTTCGTCCTGCTCCCGGTCCCACCGGTGCAAAAGGAAATCTGCGCCAATCTTCATGATCGCAAACACCGCCGTCTGTGCCGCCTGGCTCACAACAGCCCGGTTTCGCTGTGTTTTTGCCCGCTGCAATTCCGCTTTGTTTTCATCGCTCTGGTTCTGCCGGTAGCGTTCCGCCTGTGCCCTGTAATCGCCAATGGCATCCGCCAGAATGCCGTAGTTCTGGAAACGTTGGGTGGTGAACATGGTCAGCTGCTTCAGCAGTTCGTTAGGGTTGCGCTGAATGCCCGCCCGCTGCATCACGGTGTAGTTGGGCTGTGTCTGCTCGATCACCTTCTGATAGGTGCGGTTCACCGCTTCCCAATAGGCCGGGCTGCCTGTCACCTCCGCGCCTTCAAACTCGGCCGTGTGGTTCTGCACGTATCGCTTGCTGCCTTCCCACAGGGCTGCTACCGTCACTTCGTCCATCCCGTTGATCCAGCCGGTCAGCCAGTTCGGCAGCTTGTCCATGCCCTTTTCCGCCAATGTTTCCTGCTTGCCAATGCTGGCAAGCTCGCCGTTCTGGCTGCCGCGCTTGCGCCAGTCCAGCAGCACGTCTCCGTGCTCTTTGATCTCCGTTTCCAGCGCTGTCCGCGCCTTGGGCGAAAGGTTCTTCACAAAGGGTACCACTGCCGCCATGGTGTCGCCGCCCAGTACGGCCGCTGCTGTGGGCAGGCTTGCCGCCTGCGCAATGGCAACGCCCGGGTTCAGCGTCAGCACTGCGCCTGCATAGTTCCCGCGCAGGTTTCCCAGTACTTTGTTAAAGGTGCTGGGCCGCTTGCGCTGGGTAGTCTGCAGGTCGGTCAGCAGGTCATCGATGTAGCTCACCGCATCCTTGCCCCACTGTTCCTTGATGATGCCGTTCTTCAGGTTTGCAAGCCTTTCCCGCGTCTCCACGCCGCTGTTCAGGATCTTCTGCACGTCCCGGATGGGCGCGGCCAGGCCCGCATACGCCGCCGTGTCCCGCAGGCTGCGCTGCACCACATTTGCGCATTCTTCCAGCAAAACGGGCTGTCCGCTCTTCACGCGGTTCTTCAGGAAACCGCGTCCCTCAATGGTCGCGTCCAGATTCAGGCCGTCGATCTGGGTCGCCAGCACCGATTTATCCACCGCAATGGGATAGTAGTTTTTCACGGTTGCCCGCTGGTAGCCCACCAGCTGCAGGCTCGTCTCGTTGATGAGCTTCGTGGTGTAGTTGTCGAAGAACTCTTTCATGTCCGCGCACCATGCCCGGTCATAGTCAGTCATGGCCGCTTCCACCGTCTGCAGGATGCTATCCGCTGTCGGGGTCCCGTCCGCATCCGTCAGCATTCCCAGATGTACGGTCTGTCCCTTCTGGTAAGCCTGCTCAATGTCACCTTTGTTGTACAGCTTTGCATCCGGAATCACAAGTCCGCCGTTCATCAGGTGGTTCAGGCTGTCGGTGTTGTGCAGGTGCATGTACAAACTGCACAGCTGTGCATGGGTCAGTTCGGCTTTCTTTCCCTTCACATCGGTCAGGCCCACGTCCACAAGGTCTGCGCCCGGGCCTGCAAAGTTCTGCATTTCCTTCACGTGTTCTTTTCCGGTCACGTTGGCAAACAGCTTTTCGCCTTCCACGGTGATCTTCGTCTGCCGGTACTGGCCGTCGTTCAGCATTTGGGCCATCTTTTCCATCTGGCCGTTCTTCGCGTAGCCGCCCAGCATACGGAACACCCGCTCCGCGCCCAGCATATCCAACTGATACTTTGTCAGCAGATTGTGCACGCCGTCCAGCTTTCCGCCGGGGTGGTTGCCCTTGCTGGCATTCACCTCGCTGGCTGCGCCTTCTGCGATTGCGCTCACTTCTTCAGCCTTTGCAAGACTCACCGTCTTGTTTGCATTGCGGATCACATGCAGCGTCGAGCTGGTAATAGCCTTCAGCATCCGCATCTGATCCACCGTCATGGGCAGATAGGTGCGGTTCTCCGTCTCCTTGATGCGTTTGCGCAGCCGTTCCTGCAGTGCCCATGCTTTCTCGCTGTCCGGTAAAACTTCTGCCTCGGCCAGCTGCTCGTGCAGTTTGGTCAGCTTTGTGTCCTTTGTCGTCTGCAGGTCGTCCCGCAGCGTCTGGATCAGGGTATCCACGCCGGTCTGCTTCCATTCTTCGGTCATGGCGTTGGGGCTGTTCTCGCTGCCCGCACTCTGCCGGATCCGGTCCTGCAGCCTCGTCAGCTGGTTCACGGCCCGTTCGTTCAGAATGGTCATGTCCGCCAGCTTTGCCACCTGTGCTGCCGCATCGATCAGCCCCGGCTGTACATACTTGTCCTTGCTGGGCCGCAGCAGCATCTGGTTCAGCTGTGCCGCGTTCTGACGGATGCTGCGTTTCAGTTCATCCATCTTCCGTGCATCCCGCGCCCGCTGCACTCGCTTTTCCGCTACTGCCTTCGCAACGGCAATATCTTCGTCCCGCTGCTGTCGGGCTGTTTCAATGGCAAGGGCATTCCGCTGCGCCTGTTTCTGCTCCCATGCGGCCCGCTTACGTTCGTTATCCGCCTCCCATTCCATGATCTCATTTTCCTGCACGATCAGGCTGTATTCTGCCTTGTCCGCGCGCCGCTGCTCTTCCCGTAGCCGCATACTCAGATCTGCATTTTCCTCCCGCAGTTCTCCCATGCGTTCCCGATACCACAGTTTTGCTTCATCCAGCATTTCCTGCCGCTCGGCCTTCAGGCGTTTCACTTCCTGCTTCATTTCCCGCTCATAGCTTTCCCGCAGCACTGTCAGCTTTTCGTTCAGGTTGCCCACATTGGAAACATCCACACCAAAGGTTTCAAGGTTCTGGTCCAGCAGCTTTTCCGCTCTTGCGTTCTGCCGTTGCAGTTCGGTCATCTGCTGTACTTCGGCGTTCTGGTTTGCAGTGCGCCGGTTTTCCTGCATTCTGCGGCCAAACTCCCGCTGCTGTGCTTTCTGTACGCCGCGCAGTTCCTTTGCCACCTCTGCAGCACGTTCTTTGCTGCCTGCTGCGGCTCTTGCCACATCCATATTGTGTCGCTGGATGCCCTCAAAGATAGCCTGCACGTCAGTCATCTCCGGTGTCGCCATAATGTCACCGATGATCCTGCCCGCCAGTTCGATCTTTGCATCCTCATACTCTGCATCGTCTGCAAACCGGCTCATAGTCGCAGGCTTGATGGCATCGTGCAGGTTCATCAGCACATTCAGCCACTCGGTGCTTTCCATGCTCATTGCACCATCCACACCCGCCTGCTGCGCTGCAGCTTTCCACAATGCCTTTGCACCGTCGCTGGTGCCGTCCACAGCGCGGTTGTCGTTGATCACGCTTTCGTACTGCTGTGCCGGGTTGCCGTCCCGCACGCTTTCGGCCTGCCGCAAGGTCACGCCGTGCCTGCGCGCTTCGGCCACTGCTTCGCTCCAGCTGCCGTATGCTTTCACCAGTTCTGCCTTTGCCTGTCCGCTTCTGTTCACGGTATATTCCAGCTTGTGCAGTTCCGGGTATTCGTCCCACAGCTCACTGTTGCGGTAAACTGCCCCGTCCAGAATTTCTCCCGCCAGCGTTTCGGCCAGCGCATTGGCTTTTTCCATGTCCGCACCGTCGGCTTTCAGGTAGTCCACCAGTACCTCGGTCTCCCTCGCAAGCTTGGCCCGGTCCGCCTTACTGCCGTTCGCCTTTGCCCAGCGGCTGGCCAGTCCTTCAATGGCCGTCCGGCTCACCTTCACACCCCGTGTCAGCCCAAAGAACTGGCTCAAGGTGTCCAGTGCTGCAGCCTTGTCCGCAATGGTGCGGCTTGCCATCTGCTGGTCGTTCCGTTTTGCATCCCGGTCGGCCTGCTCTGCCAGCTGATAGCGGAACTTTGCAAGGTCGCTTTCTTGTGCCAGTTCACCGGTCTGGTAATATTCCCGGATCTCCCGCACTATGCGGTCAGCATCCACACGTCCGCTGTATTCCTTGCCGGCTGCCACCCGACCATCTGCTGTGGAGATGTCCAGTGTGAACTGCCGTTTCTCGCCGCCCAGCTCCTGCACCATTCGCCAGATCTGTTCCAGCTGCTGCGTGGTGGGTGCTGTGTCTGCCGAGAGATCCACTCCCGGTGCTTCAGCCATCACGCTCACATTGCCGTCCAGCAGAAATTCGTTCAGCGCTTCTGTTCCATTTTTCACCTCTGCCGAACCGAACACGCTCATGATCTCCCGGTGATCGGTATCTCGGGTTCGGTCATTCTGGGCAAAGTCCAGCATCTGGCCGTCCGGCAGAATGTATCCGGCTCGTCTGAAGTCCTCTGTCGTGCCAAACCGTTCTTTTGCCAGTACGCGGCGGTATTCCGCCTTTCCGCCGTGGGCTTCGGCCTTGGCATCATATACCGCCTGTTCTGCTTTGCCTTTTTTTGCGTTCTGCTGCTGCATCCGGGCACCGGCCTCTTTGATCCGGCCGTTCAGCACAGCGCTCTGGTCTTCCAGCTGCGCCATACGGGCATTGTAGTCTTTGCGCTTTGCAAGATAATTCTGGTATTCTTCGCTGTCCCGGTAGGCTTTTGCTTCTGCAGAAAAAATCCCCAGTGCCTTCTTCTTCGCCTCGATCTCTTTCACGGCGTCGCTTCCCAGCCAGGCACTGCGTTCTTCCTTCAGCTCCCGCCGCTGCTCGTCCAGCCGCTGCTGTTCGTCGCGCAGCTTCGTCAGCTCGTCTGCCTCGCTCAACTGATATCGTACATTTTTCTTCAGCGTCCCGTCATTTCCCTTGTTTTCAGCGGCTTCCTGTGCTATACTCTGGTTAGAGATCTTCGACCCGCTGCTCCCCGAATCTTCGGATTCCATGTGGGCTTTGCCGAAGGTCTCCGTAAAGCTCTCCGGCAATCTACTCCTTGAATCTTCGGATTCTACGTGGGTACCACCGGAGGGCTTTATTTTTGTTTCTTTGATGTTAACAATATCATAAAAAATCTCCCGTGTATCCGGTTTGATGGCTGTCAGCACATCTGCCTCATACGCGTTTTCGCCCACGCGGATTTTAATTCTTCCGCGGTTGAAGGCTTCCGCATTTTTGTGATTTGCGGGCTCGCGGTACACCTCATCCGCAGTTGCAATGATTTCATCAAGATTGGCAGCCATGCGCATCTTGTCCGCATACGCTGTGGCATTTTCCCACTGTAATGCCTTTGAATACTTCGACCAGACAAACTCATTGCGTCCATCTTTGCTGTTCAGAATTGTCCAGCCGTTTCTTACAAAGCCATCCGGGAAACGTTCTCTGATTGCCTGCTTGACTACCGATTTCCAGTTTTCCTGCGGGATTCCTTTCAGAATATCCTCGTCGATCTGAATGTAAGTTTCTCCCTCGGCATCTTTCTTGATTTCAACCCTTGTCCCTTCCGCCGCGCCCTTGTTCTCAAGGGCTGCGGCGTTTTCTTTTGCGGCGCGCAGGCTGTCCATAGCCCTCTCCGCATGGGCAAAGTATTCGTCCTGCAGCACCCGCTTTTCTGCCACCGCAAGGCGCTGTGCTTTCAGAGCGGCCTTGTTCTCCGGGTCTCTTGCCAGCACTTCCTTTGCGCGGCTCACGATGTCGCTCAAAAGCTCCTTCACCTTGGTCATCACCTTGTGGATGCTGCCTGCCTTGCCTGCGTTCTTTTCAGCCTGCCCGCGCTGGAACTCCACCCAGCGCTTAAAGCTCGCTTCATCGCTGAAGATGCCGCGCCATGCGTCCGCCACAAGTTCTTCTGCGGCTTCCTCGTAGCTCAGCCCCTGCTGTGCATAGTCGGAAAGCTTCCCCCGGATCATCTCGTCAATGCCTTCAAAGCCCTCGCTCTTTGCCAGAAATTCCAGTGCATGCTGCTGCAGTGCCTGCGCACCCTCTGCATCAAGTGAGTTGTACCAGTGGTAGTCCTCGTGCAAGATTGTGCCAAACACATCCTCTGCCCGGTCGCTGAAGAAAATGCGCGCCGTCTCGGTGTCCACATAAGCCCTCACCCGGTCGCTGCCCTGCAGTACCGTTTTCAGCACCGCATCGGTGTTCGTGGCCTTCGCATTCAGTTCGATCAGCTGCGTGCCCACCTCGTTTGCCGTGCGCATCGTTCCCTTATACAGCACCCGGCCGCTGCCGCTGGTGCTTTCCGCCGTCAGCCTTCCGCCAAGGCTTGCGCGCTGCATCTTTCCGGCTTCCAGTTCTCCGTGTCCCTGCAGCCATGCCAGCTGCAGCGCTTCCCGTCCACCGTCCTGTGCCAGCACGTAATCGGTGTTCACAGCAAGGCCGCTCATGCCTTGCGCCAGCTCCATAGCCTTGTCAAAGGTGTGCACATCTTCCATCTGTCCCAGCCGGTACAGGCTACTGGCTGCAGCTGCATACCGCCCGGCATCTCCAATTTCTGTCGGCATGTTCCTGCTGATGGTCGCACTTGCCCCATCCGATACCTGCCATCGGGTCAGCTCATGCTGCACCTCCCGCTGCTTTGTGGTCAGGCTCTGCTGTTCAAGGCCGTAAGTTTCCCGCATCCCGCCAGACTGTTCCGCCGGGCTGCTTTCCACCCTTTCCCCGGTGTTCTCCACGGCAGCTCCGCTCCGGCCCAGCTCACTTTCCGTCTGTGCCTGCCGCGCAGATCTGTCAGCTTCCATTTTTTCTACAATTGCGGCCGTATTTTGTGCTTCAACTGTCGCATTTTCGGTAGCTGTGGCCGGAGCCTGTGCTGCCCGCTGCTGTGTTGTCATTTCCCGCAATACCTGCCGGGTCTTTGCTTCCGTTTCCGGCAGCTCAACACCGTATTCTTCCGCAAAGGCAGCGCGGTTCGCTTCATTGGCCGCATTCGGTGTAAATAGGTTGATGGTCTTGCTCGTAAGCTGCCCATCCTGCACAGCTGCGGCAAGCTGCTGCACAGCCGGGTTTTCGCTCTGTACCATCGGCGCAGTATCCTGCATGGTCGCAAATCCGCTTGTCGTCCCCGTCACTTCCGGCTGCACCGTTTCCTGTGTAGCAGCCGCAGGTTGTCGGGTGCCTGCCGCAGCTTCTTCCGGTGTCTGCTGCATCGCCGTTCCCGGCTCCTGTGCCCGCACTTCGTCCTGCAATGCCTGCCGTGCCCGTTCCATCTGTCCTTCGTAGTATGCCCGCTTCACATTACCCACAATGCTGGCATCGCCGCCGTTCGCCTTTGCAAGCCCTGTGCCCACAGCACCGCCCAAGGCACCGGATGCGCCGCCCGTCAGGCCGCTTTCCAGTGCGGTCAGAAAAGTGTCGCTTTTAAACAGGTCTGCCGCCGCTTCGCTGTCGCCCAGCGTCGCATCAATAGCCTTGTCTGCATAGGTCTCCACAAAGGCCTGCATGGCATTGTCCACGCCGCCGGAGATGGCATTTGCCACCGCCGGGTACCGCTGTGCCAGCGTGCCGTCCGCCGCCACGCTGCGCACCATGTCAGCCAGTTTGCCCGCCAGCGTATTCTTTGCGTAGTCACTGCCCATGGTCTTTGCAAGGTCTGCTGCGCCCACACTGTTAATGGCCCAACCCGCGCCAAATTTTGCAAGGCCCCCGGCCAGCGTCTTGCCTGCACTTTCGCCCTTTTCAACGCTCTGGCCCATAGCTTCCGCACCGCCCTGCGCACTCAGCACCGGCAGCACCCATGCCGGGTCAATAGCCGCCACCGCAAGGTTCTCGCCAGCACTGCTCACGATGCCCAGCGCCTGCTTTGCAATGGGGCTAAGGCCCACCTGTGCAGCTGCGGTCAGATCCTGTCCTCGCTTGTACAGCTGATAGCCAAAGCTCTTCTCCGGGTCTACGCTGTCATGCACTTCCGTTCCGGCAATGCGCGCCCGCATGTTGTCGATCTCCTGCTGCGTGTAACCTTTTTCAATCAGCTCTGCATCCGTGTAGGCATCGCTCTGCGTTGTTTGTGCCGCCGGGGCACTGGCCATTGCACCGCTGCTCTGTGCCAGCTGCAGCGTGTTGTCCCGTGCTGCATACCGTGTCTTTCCGCCGGTCATCAGGCGCAGCAGCTCCTGCTGCCGGTCGTCGCTCTGTACATCCTGCTGCAGCTGCTTCCAGTTGCTGCTGGTCGCTGCTGCATTCTTTGCGCTCTGTACGCCGGTCTCACCCGCCAGAAAAACCGAGGATGCCACCGTGTCTCCAATACCGCCAATGGTATTGGCCGCGCGCCGCGCTGCACGCTGTCCTGCAGGCAGCGCATCAAAGTCGGCAATGTACTGCCGCGCTTCGCTGATCTCCTTGCGGCTGTATCCCTTTGCCAGCAGTTCCGCATCGGTGTAGTCCCGTCTGCCCGCACTCTTTTCCGGCACTGCTGCGCTGGCTGCAGCACCGCTCACGCTCTGGGGCTGCATGGCGTTGTTTTTCTCGGCATAGCTCTGTCCGCCGGTGCCAATGCGCATCAGCGTCACAAGTTCCCGGTGCTTCGGGTCAGCGTCCATCCACTGGTTCAGCCGGTCAAAATCGCTGAAGTCGTCTGTCGCTTTCAGATCTTCCGTGTACTGCTTCACCTTCTGCGCAGTCTGTGCATACCAGCCTTCATCTCCGCTGGCAATGCCTGCAATGCGCTGGCGCTCAGTGGGCTGCACCGTTCCCGTCACCTTTGCCGCCGGAGCTGCAGTGCTCTTCGCGTTCAGCCATTCCGGCTGCGCAGTGCTGCTGCGTGTACCTGTACCGCTGTCGGTCACAATGCCGCTTTTGCCCGGATATGCCTGTGTTCTGCCTGTTTCCTGCGGCACTGCCAGCTGCAGCTTGTGGCCGCTGTCCGCGCCCGTCATCTGCGCCAGCACCCGTGCACCAAGGCCCGTGCCGGTGTTCTGCCTTGCAGCCGCAGCCGGGCTGGCAGCATTCTGTCCGCTGCTTTTCGCTTCCCAGCTTTCCCGCGCTTTTGCAATGCGTTCCGGTGTCCACTTGTCCGTAGTGTTTGCTGTTCCCGCAGCTGTACCGGTGCTTGCCGTCCGGTTTGTGGTGCGGCTGTTGTTTTTCGCTTCCCAACTTTCTCTGTCTTTTTTCAGTCTTTCCGGTGTCCATTTGCTCATAACTGCCGGTCTCCTTTATCGTTCCGCTTCCAGAATTTTCATAATGGACGACAGCGTGTTGTCCGTAATGCCGTCTGCAGAAAGTCTGCCCGCAATATCGTCCAGACTGTAACCCCTCGCCTGCATGCCGCGCGCCGTTGCAAGTCCGCTGCGCAGCGGACTGCTGCGGGTGTTTGCCTGCCCACTGGTGCCGTTGCTTCCCGCCGTGCTGTTTTTCAGCCACCCCGCGTCCGTCAGGGTCTGCTGGTAGAAGTCATACAGTGGGTCTGTCTTCTTCATCCCGGAGAATTTTGTTGCCATCGTCTGCAGCTGGCTGTTGGTAAAGCCGGTCGTTCCCGTCTTGCCGCTGCCAGAGCTTGTGTTTCCGCTCTTCGTTCTGCTCGTTCTGCTGCTCCCGCTGCCGGTCGTCCTATAACGGTTATTCAGTGCCAGCTGGTTTGCTGTGTAATTCAGCTGCCGCTGGTTCAGTGTGGGCGAATAGTCAATGCTGCCGGTATCTACGCCCGCCATCTGCAGGTAGTTTTTGGCTGCAGTGTCATTGCCACTTCCTGCCAGACTTGCACCCTGCAGCAGTGCCGCCATCTGATCCTGCTGTACACTGCTCATGCCCTGCCATGTATCCAGCATCGTCTGGTCCAAACCATATTTCGTCAGCACTGCTTTCGCTGCATCATCAAAGCCTGCCTGTTTGTATGCGGTGGCCTGCTGCAGCGCCGCCACCTGATCGCTCAGCTGAGTGCGTGCCAGACTGTCATTGTACTGTTTTTCCTTGAACTCGTTTTCCCACTTCTGCTGGCTGTACCCCTTGTACGCATCGTATCCTTCCATCACCGTGCTGCCAATGCCCTTCACGGCGTTCCACACATTGTTCCAGAAGTCGCTGTTCTCCTGCCGTGCCTGCTGGGTGCGGTCATAAAGGTAATTGCGCCAGTTTGCTGCATTGCTCACGCTGCTGTCATACTCGCCGCGTTCCAGTGCGCGCTGTCCCAGCAGGGTGTCCAGCTGGTCGCCCGCACCGGCAAGCTCCTGCTGCCACTGGGCCAGTGCGTCCGCCCGTGCTGCAGCAAGGGTGCTGCCGGTGTTTGCCGTCTGCGCCGCTGCTGCCTGATCTGCCGCGCTTTTTGCATAGTCCGCGCCATACCCGCCGGAAAGCGCATCTGCGGTCGCTGCTGCCGCATCTGCACCGGCATTCGCATTGCCCACCATCCGTGTCAGTGCGTCCTTGTAGCCGCTGTCTGCCGTGGTAAAGTCAAATCCCGCGCCGCTGGCCGTGCCCATCTTGTCCAGCGTGTCGGCAATGCCCTGCGCATACTGGTCATCGTAGGCCCCCGGCATGGCGTTTTCCGCGTCCTGCAGGCGCTGCTGCGCGTCGTTCAATCTCTTGATGGTTCCCATTCTTTTCTCCTTTCCTTAAATAAAGAACAGCGGCAGGATCTTCGCTGCAATGCCTGCCACCTGCAGCGCCCCGTTCATAAAATTCTGCCACCCGTTCTGCTTTGCGCTGTAAGCGTTGTCGTACTCGTTCTTTTTGTACTGTAGGCCTTCGGTCCAGTTGGCAAGGTCGTTCTGGTACTGGCTGTAGTCCTGCTTTTCCGCGCTCTGCAGCCCGCTCAGCTGCTGCTGCAGGCCGCTCTTCTCCGTGTTGTACTGGGCCTTGCTCTGGCTGTATAGGCTGTCCAGCACATTGTCCAAGCTGTTCATCGTGCTGGCATAGGCGTTCTGTCCCGCCTGCGTACCGTAGCTAGAGCCGTAGCCGCCGGTCATGGCGGCGGCATTCGCCTGCGCATTCTGGTTTGCCAGCTTTGCCTGCCGGGTGTACTGGTTCTTGTACTGCTGGTAGGCTGCATCTGCATCCGGGTCGTAATCAAAATCGCCCATGTTTTCCAGCTTGTCCATCACATCCTTGATCTGGCCCTGATACTTGCTCTGGTAGTCTGCAGGCTTCGTTTTCTCATACTGTTCCAGGTTGTACCGTGCCGTGTTCAGGCGGTCATTGTTTCCAAACAGTCCCATTTTTTATGCTCCTTCCCCGTTCATCCGTTCTAAAAATTCTTCCGAGCAGCTCTCCCGGTCCATGTTCGTCAGCACATAGTTCAGCTGTTCCGTCAGCTGGTACAGGTAATTCCGCAGCGCACGGGCATCTTCTGCCGGCATCTCACTGCTGAAGGAAGGCAGCGCAATGCCTTCCAGTCCCGCCAAACTTGCCATTTCTACGCTCCTTCTCTCATTTCCTCGGCTGTGCCGCGCTCACGCGCCCACCGGTCGCCGCCGCCAGCGTAAAGGCCACACTGCGCAGCACCATCTGCCCGGTGCCATAGATCTTCAGCTGCAGCGTATCTGCCCGCCGGGGCACAAAGGGCAGGTTGATGCGCTGGTGGTCCTTCCCTGCTGCGCAGGTGCCCAAAGTTTCAAAGGCTCCGCCGTCATAGCTTGCAGCCACCGTTACCACCGTGTGGGCCAGCGCATCCAGCCGCACCGTCACCCGGCTGATGTACTTGTCGTCCGGTACGCTCAGGCCAATGTCTCCGCTCACCGCTTCAAACTGCAGCGCCGTTTCCTGCCCTGCTTCCTCCGTGCCGCTTTCCCGGTCAGGATCTGCGGCCCACAGTACGCTGCCGTCCCACAGGTACAGCTGCTGCCCGGTGGATACCATCTCGGTGCCTGCAGCGCTTTCCTCGTGCCACAGGCCTTTTTCCGTGTCGTATACCAAAAGCCGTCCGGCCTGCGGGCCGCCTGCTTTCTGGTGCAGGTACAGGTAATACCGCATGTCCATGCTTCCCGCCATGGCCCAGTCCACCGCAGTCAGCCCGCTGGTGTCCAGCGCAGCGGATACCTTTGTCGGCAGGCTTCCGTCCCATGCCATCACCCCGTCCGGCGAAAGATAATACAGCGTCTCTGCGATCACGCACAGGCTGTTCGCTGCGTTTGCCGCCACGCCCCGGCAGCGCACGCTGCTCATCTGGTAATCGCTGGGCTTTGTGCCGTACAGTTTGTGGATGCAGTTTTCCTTGAAGAATAGCAGGTATCCCAGACAGCTTGCAGCGCCGGTAAATGCGCCGTCACTGCCTACGCTCACGGCATAGCTGTCCGCTGCAATGCCCTGATAGCTGTACCAGTTGGTCGGGTCGCCCAGAGCACAGGCGTAAATGGTGTTTTCCTTCCGGCTGCATCCCCACACCCGGTTTCCCTGTTCCGTCACAAAGTCCAGTTCCGGCACCCGCCGCTCCACCTTCACCGGTGCGGCCGCTGCGTCGTTCTCGGTCACGGTGCCGTCAGCGCTCTTCCATGTCACACTGGTCTCCGTCATAGTCCAGCTTCCGTAATACCGGTTGCTGTCCTCGGCCCGTGTCAGCACTGCCACCATCTCGTCGCCGTCCATGGTCTGGATCATCACCTCACCGTTCAGTCCTTTTGCCACTGCATTGCACACTGTGTCCGGCATCCCGCTTATGGTCACAGTGTCCCCCTCCCGGATCACTCCGCCGATCCCCGGACACCGGATCTTCACCGCGCTCAGCAGCACTTCCACCCACTTTTTGTTTTTTGCACTGTAGCGTAGCAGCACCGCATTGCTGTCATAGGCTTCGTTGCTGTCACTTTTCAAAAACAGCTGTCCGTCCTCCGGCTCTTTCGGTTCGGTCTTGCCTGCGCCCGCCGGGGTGTATGTCCGGCCTTCGGCATCGCAGGGGGTCACGGTCACGCTTTTCCCGCCCATCTCCCACTGTGCGCCAAGGCGCGTCAGTTCGCCGGTGCCCGTGTCAAAAGCCACCTTGTCAGGCCAGATCAGCACTTTCGTGCCCATGCCCGCCATGGCCTTGCGGTCATCGGTCAGCACGTTCTCCAGCACCACCGCACCGGTACGTACTTCTTCGTCCGGGGTGTATTCCAGCGTCTTTCCGCGGCAGATCAGCAGCCCATTCAGGTGGTACATTCCGTTCACACCCTGTACCGTCCGCACATTCCTGCGCATTTTCCGCGTCTGCAGCGCCGGGTATCCCCGGCTGGAAAAATTCATTTCCCCGCTGAACTCTGCCTCGCTGCAGCCGTATCCTTCGTTCAGCCCGCCAAAGGCCCGCAGCATCTGGCGGCTCGTCTGCAGCACGTTCAGGTTCGTTCCATCCATCATCCCTCAGTACCTCCACTGCGCACCAGCGGCCGGTGCGTACCGCTTCCGCATCCATACGGCAAATTCCTGCAGGTAGTCGCTGTACACCTGCAGCTCATTCATGGCCCGCGCTGTCTCGCCCAGCGCCAGATCCATCTGCGCACACAGCCAGTGCACATACAAAGGGCAAAAGGCTTCCGGTGCCAGCAGCACCGTTTCGTATTCCAATCCTTCGTTCCAGTTCACATCCGCACCCACAGCATCAAAGTCCGCCGTCCGGCTGCGCTGCACAATGCTCGTGCGCATCCGGGCATCGCACTGGTGCAGCCAGCTCTGTTTCAGGCTGTCCGTAAACTGGTTGTTCGGCCGCAGTTCATCGGCCTGTTCTATCGCCTGTCCGGCTGTCATCTTATCAAGTCTCCTTTCCGGTCAGCTCCTGCTGCGCAGGTCACGGCTCCCTGCGTTCTTCCTGCCGCAGCCAGCAGTCGCCTCTGCTGCAAAAACACCCGGCACAGCCATGTGCCGCTGTACCGGGTGTCTGTTTTCATTTTGCAAAATGCTCTTTTCTTTGCAAGAGCTGTGCTCTTCGGCCTTACACGCGCTGCGCCTGCTGCACAGCAGCGCTTTCCGCCGCCACGATCTTTGCCATTGCCTCGCCGTCCATCTCTTCGCTGTGGCGCAGCACCTCAGCAACCGCCTTCGGTACCTCCACGTCCACACCGCGCTGGATCAGGTAGGTCTCACCGTTCACGCCCACGAACACCGGCGTTTTGTAGCGCTGGTTGTCCTTGAACAGCCGGATCACCTCCGTGTCCTTTTCCGGTGCTGCCTGCACAGCGGCTTCGGTTTCCTGCTTCTTTACTGCCATGTTGGTTCCTCCTTAGTTTGCCAGCGCCTTTGCGCTGTAGCGTGCCGAGCAGCTCTCAATGCGCACCATGTACTGCTCGCTCAGCCGTTCCGCCGTCTTGGTGGCCTTCCAGCCCACAGAAGCACGCTGGTTCAGCGGGTCATCGCCGTAGCCCAGCTGCTTCACAATGTGCTGCATACCGCCGCCTTCCAGTTCGGTGGTCGCGTAGGCGTGGGCACCCAGTACCAGCGTGCTGTACACAGCCAGCCCCGCCGGGCAGCCATCGCCCTTCCACACCTTTGCCTCGCTGGAAACCACGAACCGCACGTTGTTGATCTTGCCGATCTCGCCGTTGAAGATCTCCTCCGGTGCCGCATACTTGTGCGCCTCGATCCAGTTCGGGTCCTTGCGGATATCGTAGCTGGTGTGCGGGTGCACAATGGCCACAAAGCTGTCGCCAATGGTGTCTGCGTTCTGGGTCTGCAGCAGCGCCACTGCTTGGTCGATCAGATCCACCGTCAGCTGTGCAGTGGCATCCAGATCCGCACGGCTGGTCACGGCGGTCTCCGCGCCGCCCGTTCCGATCTTCGGTGCATAGATCACGTTGGTGCCGCCGTTCAGGATATCGCGCACAATGGTGTCCATGGTACGGCCGCCCTGGCTTGCCAGCACATTGGTGGCCTGCACGATGTTGTTGTCAATGGCCGTCAGATCCAGCATGTCGGTCAGGGGCACCCAGCCGCCGTACTGGTGCACCTCGGCGGTCACGGTGGTCACGTTCAGCGCCTGACCTGCCGGGGTCACGCCCTCGGTCAGCGGCGTGGTGGCCTTGGGCAGCGCATCATACTTGCGGAACTCAATGGTCTTGCCGTTGTTCGCCGGAATCGGGTAACTGTCGCCGAACTGGTCATGCACCAGTGCAGGCTCTGCCAGATCCAGCAGGGTCTTTTCGTAGTAGGTCTTCATCTCAGCCGTCATACCGGCTGCGCCCGTGGTGTTCTGCAGCTGTGCGCTTGCATCCGCAAACATCTGCAGATCCAGTCTCTTCTTGCTCATTTGTTTATCCTCCTTCAAAAGGGTTTATCTTTCTCGCATTCTTCGCGCGGGAAATCTCTCACAGCACAATGCGTTCTCCGCGCTGTGCCCTGCGTGCCAGCTCTTTCCGCTGCTGCCGTGTCATGTGGGCCACATCCACCTTCATCTCGGCCGCGCCGCCGGGGTGTGTCCCGTTCTCAGCCGGGCGCTGGCTGCGCTGCTGGATGCGCGTCGTCACGCCCTGCTCCACCTGTTTTGCCGTGCGGGCCGTCTGGTTTTCCATCAGGCGGTCAAAGTAGGCTGCACGGTATGCCGCTTCCAGCCCCACGCCCCGCCGGATCATATCCGCCACGGCAGGGTTGTTCAGCACTTCGTCCAGCTCAAAGTCCGGGTAGCTGTTTTTCAGCTTTGCCGCTTCCGCTTCCCACCGGGCACGCACTGCCGCTGCACGCTGCTGGTGCTCCGCGGCCAGCCGCAGCTGTTCGGCCTGCTGCTTTTCAGCATTGGCGCGCTGCAGCTGGCCCTCCATGCGGTCCATCTCCCGCGCGGTTTTCACGCTGATGCCCCGCTGCGCCGCCAGCGTTTCATAATATTCATCGTTCTTCACCCGGCCGTTTTTCACGGCATCGATCAGCCCGTCCATGTCGCTCATGTCAATGCCGTAGGCTTCGGCCAGCACCTTGCCCAGCTCGTTCAGCTGCGGGTTTTCCCGGATGCTCTGCACCGCCATCCGCGCAGCATGCTGCATGGCCTCTTCAAACTCTTCCGGGTACTGCTGCATCGCCTTCGCAAAGGCATTCCGGCGCTGTTCCGGTGTCAGCTGCACGTTTTCTTCGGTTTCGCTGCCCTGCTCCTGCTCGTTGCCCTTGTCCGGTTCAGCTTCCTCCTGCGCCAGCCGTTCGGCATCGACTTTGGCTTCCTCATTGAGGGAGCTGCCGCCCGCAGGCGGCTGAAGGTTTTTTTCTGTCGTCACTTTTGCTGCTTTGCCCGGCCTGCTGCGCTTCGCAAGCCGCTCCTGTGCGGGCCGCAGGGCAGGCGGTGCCACCGGGCTGCTTTCGCCCTCTGAAGCTTGCGCACCGTCACTGGAACTGCCAGCTGCTGCACCGTCACCAAATAACTGCAGATCCATGTTGTCTGCATCGTTTGCATGCAGGTTTATGAGCCGCACATTCTCAGGGTACTGCTGGGCCAGCAGGTACAGCCCATCCATCACCAGCTCAAACTTCGCCAGAGTGTCAAGGCTCTGGCTCGCCTGTACACGCAGGATGTTGTCCCCGCCCGGGTCGCAGGTCACAGTGCCGCTATCCACGCTGTAAGCCAGGCTCTGCATCAGTGTGCTCACCGCCGCGCACACAATGTCCTGTCCTTTCGGCGCATAGCCCGCGTGTCCCGATGCCTGCAGGCTCATGTCCTTCCCTTTTTCGTCGTAAATAATGGTGATCATTCTGCTTTTCTCCTTTACTCCTTGTTCGGGTTGTTCACGTCCATGGCCCGCTTTGCGGCCTTGGTCGCCATGCTGTTGCTCCCGCTTTCGCCCACCACATCTCCCAGACTGTTGGTGGTGCTCTTCGCGTCCGCGGTCCCGCCGCCCCCTGTTCCGGCAGCACCGGCAGCCTGTCCGGCCGCGCTGGCTGCTGCGCTCACGTTGGTGCCGTTCTGCTGGTCAATGATGGCGGCCATCTTCTGCATCTGCTGTGCCATCTGCTGCAGCTGCTGGTACAGCGTGCCGTTCTGGCTCACCCTCTCCCGCACCTTCTCAATGCCTTCAAAGTCCATCATTTCCAGCGCCGCAAGGGCAGCATCGGCGTTGGCCGGTGCAAAGAATCCCAGCTGGTAGCACTCCTTTGCCGTCTCGTTCTGAGAAAGGCGGCTGAAAGTGCTTTTCTTTGCCGCGCTTACCGTAATGTCGAACACCGGCTCATGGTCGCCCAGCTGCACACCGCCCACATTGCCGCCGGGCACGGCCTGCAGCATCGCATTGCTGAACGGCACATACTCCACGCCGCCGCTCTCGCCGGTAATGCGGTATACCCGCTCTTCGTCGTAGAACTGCCGCATCAGCTCGATCACAAGGTAGCATTCCTTTGCAAACGTCCGGTACGCGCTTTTCAGCATATCGCGGCTAAGTTTGCTGCCCGCCTCCTGCAAAGCCGCAATGGCGCTTGCCGCTGTCAGGCCGCTGGTGGTTCCGCCCTGGCTCACATCCCGGTTGCCGCTGATTTCCTTCAGCTCGCTCACCCGTGCATCCCGGTAGCTGATGCAGTTGCCGCTCAGTACATTGGTCTGCAAAGGCCGGAAACTGTCGTCCGTCAGCCTGCCCACCACGTGCACGATGTCCTTGTCAAAGTCGGCCAGCTCTTCTTCGTTCACACCCGCTGTGTCGCTCAGCACATAACGGGCCTTTGCAGCCAGTTTCACGTTTTCGTCCATGGCGTGGTTCATCTCGTCAATGGCGGTCTGGGTGTCCTTCATCACATCAATGTATCCAAAGCCCGCCGGGCTGTCCTCTTCCCGGAACAGTGGGTCAAACACAAAGGGGTATTTTCCGTGGTCGTAAAAGCCACGCCGGGCATACTGCGGGTCATTCTCGCTGGCATACAGCACCACGCCGTTGCAGTATTTGCAGTAATGCAGCACCGTCTGCCCGCCCTCAAGGGCCTTTTTGTAATACCAGTCCACCACAACGCTTTTGTCGCTGGTGTCAATGCTGTCGTCGTGGATGTACTTTGCCACATCCATGCTGCTGCCCGTGTGCCCGGCCATCTGCGGGTATCGCCCTTCCAGCCGGTCATTGTCCATAAGGCTCAGGCTGAACAGGTGCGGCGTGTCCTGAATATCTTCCACGCCCGGCTCCCAGTACAGCATCAGCAGGTTCACGCTCCGGATGCAGATCTCGCCAAGCCCGCCGCGCGCCGCCGGGTCCCAGAACACGCCCTTCACGCCGGTGCCGGTCTTGAGCTTGCGCCACCAGGTGTCGCTGTAGGCCGTCTCATAGTCGCACTGCTCCAGCACCGTGGGCAGGATCTTCGACAGCACCTTGGCGGTCTCCTCGTCGTCCGCTGCGCGCGGCAGCACGTTCGGCTCCGGGTAGTTGTCCATGGCGTCGGCGTGCTTGTTGGCAATGCTGTTGAACAGCCACCCGCTGGAGGGCTTGGGCTTGCCCTCCATCATCTTGTTTTCGCAGTTCTTCCAGTGTCCCATGCGGAACCACAGCTCGTTATCCACAATGCGCTTGTCCAGCGACGCCTTGCCCGCCTTGTACTTCTGCAGCAGGTCGTTTGCCTGCCGCACCTCGTCCTCACCGATTGCTTCCGCTTCGTCAAAGGCTCCCTCCCCGAGGGAGCTGTCTGCGCCAGCAGACTGAGGGAGTCCGGTTCCCGGCATCGCTCCCTCCGGCCGTGCCGGAAGCAGCTGCATGCCCATCGGCATCTGCTGGCCGCTCTCTTCCTGTGGTGGGTATCGCTCCGACAGCTGTCGCAGCAGCTCTTTCTCGTCCATCGTCATCGTCTCAAATCCTCATCACCCTTGTGGGGCTCTTGCGCACGTCCATGTCCAACGGGTCATCCTTCAGCACCGGTACGCGCTCGGTCTTGCGCGGGCTGATGGGGTTTTCCATCAGCACATACCGGCACTCGTCGTAAATGTGGTCTTCCTGTGTGGTGTCGATGTCCTCCACGTTGCTCTCGTCATACACAAGGTTCGGGATGGTCCGGATAAAATGCTTGCAGGTGTCGAATACCTGGAACATCGGCCGGCCCTCGGCGTCAAAGGCCAGCCGGTAGTGGAACTGCATCTTTCCCGCAAGGCGGGTGTGGTCGCCCGGTGCCCAGAAAATATAGTTCGGGTGCTTCTCCTGCATCTGCGCAATGCTCTCGCCCTGGCTCTCGTTAAAGATCGCCGGGTCGGCCACGCCCTGGATGTGTCTTCCCCGCAGCATCGGGTCGTTTTCCTCCACCTCTTTGATCATCCGCGCCTGCTCCACCGGGTTGACTTTCGTGCCCTCGTTGGGCATCCCGGTGCAGCCGTACAGCTCCTTGATGCGGTACAGTCTGCCCTCTTCGTCCGCCGCGTACCATCCCACCGAGAACGGCTTTGCATAGCCAAAGTCGTACCCGCGCCAGATTTTCCAGTGCGCCGGGATGCGGAACGGTTTGATAACGTGTGTCCATCGCTGATCGTCGTAGTGGGCCGGGTCGTTCCGCCACTCGGTGAACACCTGGCCGGAAAAGCTGTCCCAGTCACCGTAGAGCAGCGCCTGCTTCTCCGCTTCCGGTAAGGAAGCCAGCGTGCCCAGATACCCCGGGTCGTTTTCCAGCAGCTTTTTGTTGTCGAACACCGTGCTGGGGATAAAAATGCGGGTGCGCCGCAGCTTTTCGCAGGTACCGTCCGGCTTCTTCACGTCCACCAGCTGCACCATCCGGGTGCCCGGCGGTGCCGGTGTGATGAACCG
>ENA-UPWO01000574-UPWO01000574.1-human-gut-metagenome-genome-assembly--contig:-NODE-574-length-21232-cov-45.059797_pt1 | contig 21232 bp, 15 predicted proteins | sample MGYA00250056_ERZ773388 | MGnify/ENA primary metagenome ERZ773388 (study PRJEB29103, sample SAMN06112004) | human gut metagenome | biome: human gut; feature: ankylosing spondylitis patient; material...
TACCAGAGTGGCCAAATGGGGCAGACTGTAAATCTGCTGGCTTACGCCTTCGGTGGTTCGAATCCATCTTTGCCCACCTGCTTCTTTTTATAGAAAAAACTTGCGGAAGTAGCTCAGTTGATAGAGCACTAGCCTTCCAAGCTGGGGGTCGCGGGTTTGAGCCCCGTCTTCCGCTCTAAAAAAACTTTTAACGTTTTTGCTGTTATAGCTCAGCGGTAGAGCACTTCCTTGGTAAGGAAGAGGTCGCGAGTTCAAGTCTCGCTAACAGCTCTCTTCTGAATTTTAAATCTTACTTGTTGAGATTGAATAACAAGGAAATTCATTCAAATAAAAAAAATAATACACAGCTATGGCTAAAGAGAAATTTGAACGTACCAAACCGCATGTTAACATCGGTACTATTGGTCACGTTGACCACGGTAAGACTACTTTGACTGCCGCTATCTCTAAGGTTCTCCACGAGAAGCTTGGTACTGGCGAAGATGTTAAGTCATTCGATCAGATCGATAACGCTCCTGAAGAAAAAGAACGTGGTATCACTATCAACACTGCTCACATCGAGTATGAAACTGAAAAGCGTCACTATGCTCACGTAGACTGCCCGGGTCACGCCGACTACGTAAAGAACATGGTAACTGGTGCTGCTCAGATGGACGGTGCAATCATCGTAGTTGCTGCTACTGATGGTCCTATGCCTCAGACTCGTGAGCACATCCTTCTCGCTCGTCAGGTAAACGTTCCCCGCCTCGTTGTATTCTTGAACAAGTGCGATATGGTTGAGGACGAAGAAATGCTCGAGCTCGTAGAAATGGAAATGCGCGAACTCCTCGAACAATATGACTTCGAAGAAGATACTCCTATCATCCGTGGTTCTGCACTTGGTGCTTTGAACGGTGTTGCAAAGTGGGAAGATTCTGTAATGGAATTGATGAACGCTGTTGATAACTGGATTCAGGAACCCGTTCGTGACGTTGAGAAGCCTTTCTTGATGCCTGTTGAGGACGTATTCTCAATCACTGGTCGTGGTACTGTAGCTACTGGTCGTGTAGAAACTGGTATCGTTAAGGTTGGTGACGAAGTTCAGATCCTTGGTCTTGGTGAAGATAAGAAGTCAGTTGTAACTGGTGTTGAGATGTTCCGTAAGATCCTCGACGAAGGTGAAGCTGGTGATAACGTAGGTCTTCTCCTCCGTGGTATCGATAAGTCTGAAATCAAGCGTGGTATGGTTATCACTCACCCGGGTGTAATCACTCCGCATAAGAAGTTCAAGGCTTCTATCTACGTATTGAAGAAGGAAGAAGGTGGTCGTCACACTCCATTCGGTAACAAGTATCGTCCTCAGTTCTATCTCCGTACTATGGACTGTACAGGTGAAATCCACCTCCCCGAAGGTACTGAAATGGTAATGCCTGGCGATAACGTAGAAATCTCTGTAGAACTCATCTACGCTGTAGCTATCAACGTAGGTCTCCGCTTCGCTATCCGTGAAGGTGGTCGTACAGTAGGTTCTGGTCAGATTACTGAAATCCTCGACTAATACGCGGGATTAACCGATAAAATAATATAGGTGCTTGCCTCCATCTTGAGGCGAGCCCTATTAAACGGGAATAGCTCAGTTGGTAGAGCACTGGTCTCCAAAACCAGGTGTCGGGAGTTCGAGCCTCTCTTCCCGTGCTAATAGATACATATATGTTCCAGAAAGTAATTGCATATTGCAAAGATTCATACGACGAATTATCTCATAAGACCACGTGGCCTACGAGAAAGGAGTTGACTCACAGCGCGATTGTTGTGTTAACAGCTTCCATCATCATAGCACTCGTGGTGTATCTCATGGATACGGTATTTGAGTCAATCATGCAACTTATTTATCCTCAAATTTAAGTTGATATGGCACAAGCAGAAATGGCATGGTACGTTTTGCGTGCTGTAAGCGGAAAAGAAATGAAGGTTAAAGAGTACATTGATGCTGAAATTAAGAATGGCCGCCTCGGTGGCCATGTTTCGCAAGTACTCATTCCAACCGAGAAGGTGAAAGCACTCCGTGGTAGCAAACAAGTTATCAAGGAACGTCTCTATCTTCCCGGCTATGTTCTTGTTGAGGCTAGACTAGTTGGTGAAACCGTTCACGAGTTGCGCAACACACCTAATGTGTTGGGTTTCCTCGGTGGAATGGATAACCCCACTCCCCTTCGTGAGAGCGAGGTGAACCGTATCCTCGGTAAGGTTGACGAGCTTGAGAATGAACCTCAGGAAATCGAAATTCCTTACATCGTAGGCGAGAACGTTAAGGTTACTGATGGACCGTTTAGTGGTTTCTCTGGTGTGATTGAAAAGATTGACGAAGAGAAGCGAAAAGTGACTGTCATCGTTAAGGTGTTCGGTCGCAGTACGGGCCTCGACCTTGGTTTTATGCAGGTAGAAAAGGAATAAGAGCGTACGGTCAATGTTACGTGTACTGTATCGCACATTATTCATCGTCACATTTTAATATTTTAATAAACAACAATGGCTAAAGAAGTTGCTGGATTAATCAAATTACAGATTAAGGGCGGCGCTGCAAATCCATCACCTCCCGTAGGTCCTGCTTTAGGTTCTAAGGGTATCAACATCATGGATTTCTGCAAGCAGTTCAACGCCAGAACTCAGGACAAGGCTGGTAAGGTATTACCTGTTGTCATTACTTACTTTAATGACAAGTCTTTCTCTTTCGTAGTAAAGACTCCTCCTGTAGCAATTCAATTGCTGGAAGCAGCCAAGAAGAAGAGCGGTTCTGCTGCTCCTAACCGTACCAAGATCGCTGAGATAACTTGGGATCAGGTTAAGGCAATCGCAGAAGATAAGATGCCCGACTTAAACTGCTTCACAGTTGAAAGTGCAATGCGTATGGTAGCTGGTACTGCCCGCAGCATGGGTATCACAGTAAAGGGTGACTTCCCTGGTGAATAATTTAAACTTCAATTTGAACAATGAGTAAACTGACAAAAAATCAGAAGTTAGTCGCTGACAAAGTTGAAGCAGGGAAGGCATATACATTGAAAGAAGCCGCATCTCTGGTAAAGGAAATTACTACTACCAAGTTTGATGCTTCAATCGATATTGACGTACGTTTAGGTGTAGACCCTCGTAAGGCTAACCAAATGGTTCGTGGTGTTGTTTCACTTCCGAACGGTACTGGTAAGACTGTACGTGTACTCTGCCTCTGTACGCCTGATGCCGAAGCTGCTGCAAAAGAAGCTGGCGCTGACTACGTAGGTCTCGATGAGTATATCGAGAAGATTAAGGGTGGTTGGACTGATATTGATGTTATCATCACTATGCCTGCCATCATGGGTAAAATTGGTGCCCTGGGTCGTGTGCTCGGTCCTCGTGGCTTGATGCCTAACCCCAAGAGTGGTACTGTAACGATGGATGTTGCCAAGGCTATCCGCGAGGTTAAGCAGGGTAAGATTGACTTTAAGGTTGACAAGAGCGGTATCGTTCACACTTCAATCGGTAAGGCTTCTTTCTCTCCCGAACAGATTTTCGGTAATGCCAAGGAATTTATGGCTACCATCATTAAGTTGAAGCCCGCAAGTGCCAAGGGTACTTATGTTAAGAGTATTTATCTTTCATCTACCATGAGTAAGGGTATCAAGATTGATCCCAAGTCTGTAGAAGAAAACTAAACTGAATTACAATCATGAAGAAGGAAGATAAAGCTATTATCATCGAGAAACTCGGTGAACAACTTAAGGAATATGCACACTTCTATCTTGTTGATGTAACGGGTATGAACGCTGAAGCTACTTCAGCTCTCCGTCGTAAGGCATTCGGTGCTGGCGTCAAGATGGTAGTTGTTAAGAACACACTTTTGCACAAGGCTTTTGAAGCATCTGATGTAGATTTCTCTGCACTTTATGATTGCTTGAAAGGCACTACTGCAGTATTCTTCTGCGAGACTGCTAACGTTCCTGCTAAGCTTCTCAAAGAAGTTGGCAAGGATGGCATTCCTGGTTTGAAGGGTGCTTATGCTGAAGAAGGTTTCTACGTTGGTGCAGATCAACTCGAAATTCTCTGCGCTATCAAGAGCAAGAACGAGGTTATCGCCGAGGTTATTGCTTTGCTGCAGTCACCTGCAAAGAACGTCATCTCTGCACTCTCTGGTGCAGGTCAGACTATCCACGGTGTGCTTAAGACTTTGGGCGAACGCCCTGAATAAAATCCCAGCGTAATACTAATTTAATCTTGGTTGGGTAACCCCAAATAATTAGAAAAATAAACAAAAAAATACATTTAAGAAAATGGCAGATATCAAAGCTATCGCTGAAGAATTGGTAAATTTGACAGTGAAGGAAGTAAACGAGTTGGCAACTATCCTGAAGGACGAGTATGGAATTGAACCCGCTGCTGCAGCTGTTGCTGTTGCTGCCGGTCCCGCAGCTGGTGGTGCTGCTGCTGAAGAGAAGACTTCTTTCGACGTTGTTCTCAAGAGCGCAGGTGCTGCTAAGCTCCAAGTTGTTAAGGCCGTTAAGGAACACTGCGGTCTCGGCTTGAAGGAAGCTAAGGACCTCGTTGATGGTGCTCCTTCTAAGGTTAAGGAAGGCGTTGCTAAGGAAGAGGCTGAAGCACTCAAGAAGGCTCTCGAAGAGGCTGGTGCTGAAGTTGAACTCGCTTAATAAGGTATTCCCTTCTAAGGGTTATGGTTATGAATCTTCTGGTAGAGGGTTCATAACCTTTTTGTGTCTATACATTTCATAGCACAACTCTCAGTTTATTGGTTTATTAGTTTATGAGCTTTTGGGCGTTTGAGCTTTCTCTTTTTCTTATTTTTTGCTCCGCTCTTGGTATAACTTTTAAACTCATAAACTCTTAAACTTTTAAACACTTATTCTTTCATCTCAACACAATTGACGAATGTCTTCCACCGTAATTAATAATCGTGTTAACTTTGCGTCTGTAAAGAATCCGATGCCTTATCCCGATTTCTTGGACGTTCAGTTAAAGTCTTTCAAAGATTTCTTGCAGCTCGACACGCCAAGTGAATTGCGTAAGAACGATGGCTTGTACAAAGTTTTTGCTGAAAATTTCCCGATTGCTGATACACGCAACAACTTTGTATTGGAGTTTATTGACTATTACATTGATGAGCCTCGTTATAGCATTAAGGAGTGTCTGGAGCGCGGACTTACTTATAGTGTGCCTTTGAAGGCCAAATTAAAGCTTTATTGTACTGACCCCGATCATGAGGACTTTGATACGGTGGTTCAGGACGTTTTTTTGGGCGCTATTCCTTACATGTCTGACAATGGCACCTTTATTATTAATGGTGCTGAGCGCGTAGTCGTTTCTCAGTTGCACCGTTCGCCAGGTGTATTCTTTGGTTCGAGTGTGCATGCCAATGGTACGCAGCTTTATTCAGCTCGTATTATCCCCTTTAAGGGTTCTTGGATTGAGTTCGCTACCGACATCAACAATGTGATGTACGCCTACATTGACCGTAAGAAGAAGTTGCCTGTTACGACTCTTTTACGTGCCATTGGTTTTGAAAGCGATAAGGAAATTCTTCAGAACTTTATTTCAGCTGAAGAGGTAAAGGTGAATAAGACGAACTTGAAGAAGTTGGTTGGTCGCAAGTTAGCAGGTCGTGTGCTTTCAACAAGCTTTGAGGACTCTGTTGACCCTGACACGGGTGAAGTTTATACGCGTAGCCGTGTTGAGGTAGTTTGCGAGCGTTTGACTGAGATTACTCCTGAGATTGCTGATCGCATTCTCGACTCAGGTGAACAGACTATTCTCGTTCTCTCAGAAGAGCCTTCTTCTACTGACTACTCTATCATCTTCAATACCTTACAGAAGGATACGGCCAATACTGAGCAAGAGGCTGTCAACTATATCTATCGCCAATTGCGTAATGCTGACCCTGCTGATGATGCTTCTGCACGTGAAGTTATCAACAACCTTTTCTTCTCTGAGAAGCGTTATGATTTGGGCGAGGTAGGTCGTTATCGTATCAATAAGAAGTTGCGCTTGAATACGGATATGGACGTTCGTGTATTGACACGTGAGGACATCATCGAGATTATCAAGTACTTAGTTGAGTTGATCAACTCTAAGGCTACGGTTGATGATATTGACCACTTGAGCAACCGTCGTGTACGCACCGTTGGTGAGCAACTTTCTAACCAATTTGCTATTGGTTTGGCACGTATGAGCCGCACCATTCGTGAGCGCATGAACGTTCGTGACAATGAAGTATTCACTCCGACTGACTTGATTAATGCTAAGACTATTTCAAGCGTAATCAATTCATTCTTTGGTACGAATGCCTTGTCACAGTTCATGGACCAAACAAACCCCTTGGCTGAGGTAACGCACAAGCGTCGTCTTTCAGCCCTTGGTCCTGGCGGTTTGTCACGTGAACGTGCTGGTTTCGAGGTGCGTGACGTACACTATACGCACTATGGTCGTCTTTGTCCGATTGAGTCACCTGAAGGCCCGAACATTGGTTTGATTTCTTCACTCTGCGTTTACGCAAAGATTGATGACCTTGGCTTCATCGAAACTCCCTATCGTAAGGTAGAGAACTCGATGGTTGACATGAATAATGATGACATTGTTTATCTCTCAGCAGAAGAGGAAGAAGGCAAGATAATTGGTCAGGGTAATGCCCCCTTGAACGATGATGGTTCATTCATTCGCGACAAAGTAAAGTGTCGTCAAGATGCTGATTATCCCGTAGTTCCGCCTTCAGAGGTTGAATTGATGGACGTATCACCTCAGCAGATTGCTTCAATCGCTGCCTCTTTGATTCCGTTCTTGGAACACGATGATGCTCACCGTGCATTGATGGGATCTAACATGATGCGTCAGGCAGTTCCTTTGATTCGCAGTGAAGCTCCTATTGTTGGTACGGGTATTGAAAAGCAAGTGTGTGAGGACTCTCGCACCATGATTACTGCAGAGGGTGAAGGCGTGATCGAATATGTTGACGCTAAGACCATTCGCATTGCTTACGACCGTTCGGAAGACGAAGAATTTGTAAGCTTCGACTCAAACGTTAAGGAGTACGACATACCTAAGTTCCGTCGTACTAACCAAAATATGACCATTGACCTTCGTCCAATTTGTGACAAAGGTCAGCGCGTTCACAAGGGCGATATCCTTACTGAAGGTTATGCCACTGAAAATGGAGAGTTAGCACTCGGTCGTAACCTCTTGGTAGCTTACATGCCTTGGAAGGGTTACAACTACGAGGATGCCATTGTATTGAACGAACGCATGGTTCGTGACGATGTGCTCACTTCTGTTCACGTTGACGAGTATTCACTCGAGGTACGTGAGACGAAGCGTGGTATGGAAGAGTTTACCAACGATATTCCTAACGTAAGCGAGGACGCTACGAAGGACTTGGACGATACTGGTATCATTCGTATTGGTGCGCGTGTTGCTCCAGGCGATATCTTGATTGGTAAGATTACGCCGAAGGGTGAAAGCGACCCCACTCCTGAAGAGAAGTTGCTCCGTGCTATCTTTGGTGACAAGGCTGGCGACGTGAAGGACGCTTCATTGAAGGCAAATCCTTCATTGGCAGGTGTGGTTATCAACAAGCGCCTCTTTGCTCGTGTACAAAAGACTCGTTCTGAGAAGACAGCAGACAAGCTCAAACTTCAGAAGTTAGATGACGACTTCCAGAAGGACGTTAACGACTTGAAGGAAGTAATGATTAATAAGTTGCTCTCACTCATCAGCGACAAGGAGTCAATGGGTGTGAAAGACAACATTGGTTCTGAGGTAATTGCTAAGGGTACGAAGTTTAACGAAGTAGTACTTAGCGCATTAGACTACACTTCAGTAGAGTTGCACGATTGGACAGACGACGAGCACGCTAACAAGTTGATTCGTCAGTTGGTAATCAACTACTTGAAGAAGTACAACCAATTAGACGCTGTTTTGAAGCGTAAGAAGTTTGCTATCACCATTGGTGACGACCTTCCTTCAGGCATCATTCAGCAGGCTAAGGTCTACATTGCCAAGAAGCGTAAGATTGGTGTCGGTGATAAGATGGCCGGTCGCCACGGTAACAAGGGTATCGTGTCAAAGGTAGTACGCCAAGAAGACATGCCGTTCCTTGCCGATGGTACTCCTGTCGACATCGTATTGAATCCGTTGGGTGTGCCTTCACGTATGAACATCGGTCAGATATTCGAGGCCGTGTTAGGTGCTGCAGGTCGCAAGTTAGGTGTTAAGTTTGCTACGCCTATCTTCGATGGTGCTAAGTTGGAAGACCTTTGCGAATGGACAGACAAGGCTGGCTTGCCCCGTTACTGCTCAACGCAGTTGTACGATGGTGCTACGGGTGAAGCCTTTGACCAGAAGGCAACAGTGGGTGTAACCTACATGTTGAAGCTCGGTCACATGGTAGAAGACAAGATGCACGCTCGTTCAATCGGTCCGTACTCGCTCATCACGCAACAACCTCTTGGTGGTAAAGCACAATTTGGTGGTCAGCGTTTTGGTGAAATGGAAGTTTGGGCCATCGAGGCCTTCGGTGCGTCACACGTACTTCAAGAGATTCTTACCATTAAGTCAGACGATGTTACGGGTCGTGCTAAGGCATACGAAGCTATCGTTAAGGGTGACCCCATGCCAACACCAGGTATTCCTGAGTCACTCAACGTATTGCTTCACGAATTGCGCGGCTTGGGCTTGAGCATCACGCTCGACTAATAGGAGGGAATGTTTAATAAGTTTAATAAGCTTATGGGTTTAATAAGCTTATGAATTATATCAAAACTTAATCTCATTAAACTTAATAAACTTATTAAACTCCCGCTTTCAACTTTCCACTCTCAATCAATCCTACAAAAATGGCATTTAAAAGAGATAATAAGATAAAGAGTAACTTTACGAAGATTACCATTGGTCTTGCTTCACCTGAAGAGATTATGGCAAATTCGTATGGTGAGGTGTTGAAGCCCGAAACCATCAACTACCGCACCTATAAGCCTGAGCGTGATGGCTTGTTCTGCGAGCGCATTTTTGGTCCGACGAAGGACTATGAGTGTCACTGCGGTAAGTACAAGCGCATTCGTTACAAAGGCATCGTCTGCGACCGTTGTGGTGTTGAAGTTACTGAGAAGAAGGTACGTCGCGAGCGTGCAGGCCACATTCAGTTGGTTGTGCCTGTAGCTCACATTTGGTACTTCCGTTCTCTTCCCAATAAGATGGGCTATTTGTTAGGTATTCCTACCAAGAAGCTCGACTCAATCATCTATTACGAACGTTACGTAGTTATACAGCCTGGTCCTTTGGCCGACGATGTAGCCGTTAATGATTTGTTGACTGAAGACGAGTACATTGACTTAACAAAGCGCCTTCCTAAAGACAATCAGTATCTTGACGATTCTGATCCTAATAAGTTCATTGCTAAGATGGGTGCCGAGGCCGTTTACGACCTCTTGAAGCGCATCGACCTCGATAGCCTTTCATACGAGTTGCGTGACCGTGCCAACTCCGACTCATCAATGCAGCGTAAGAATGAGGCTTTGAAGCGCTTGCAGGTAGTAGAATCATTCCGTGCAAGTCGCGATCGCAATAAGCCTGAGTGGATGATTATGAAGGTAATCCCTGTCACTCCACCCGATTTGCGTCCCCTCGTTCCATTGGATGGTGGCCGTTTCGCCACTTCCGACTTGAATGACCTCTATCGTCGTGTTCTCATTCGTAACAATCGTCTGAAGCGTTTGCTCGAGATTAAGGCTCCTGAGGTAATTCTCCGCAACGAAAAGCGTATGTTGCAAGAGGCTGTTGATAGCCTTTTCGACAACTCACGTAAGTCGTCGGCCGTTAAGAGCGATAGCAACCGTCCTCTCAAGTCACTCTCTGACTCATTGAAGGGTAAGGCAGGTCGTTTCCGTCAGAACTTGCTCGGTAAGCGTGTTGACTATTCAGCTCGTTCGGTAATTGTCGTTGGTCCTGAATTGAAGATGGGTGAGTGCGGTCTGCCTAAGTTGATGGCAGCCGAACTTTACAAGCCATTTATCATTCGCAAGCTTATCGAGCGTGGCATTGTTAAGACCGTTAAGAGTGCCAAGAAGATTGTTGACCGCCGCGAACCCGTAATTTGGGATATCCTTGAACACGTAATGAAGGGACACCCTGTATTGCTCAACCGTGCGCCGACACTTCACCGTTTAGGTATTCAGGCCTTCCAGCCCAAGATGATCGAAGGTAAAGCTATTCAGTTGCACCCATTGGCATGTACAGCGTTCAACGCCGACTTCGATGGTGACCAGATGGCTGTTCACCTCCCCTTGAGCAACGAGGCAGTGCTCGAAGCACAAATGTTAATGCTTCAGAGCCATAACATTTTGAACCCTGCCAATGGTGCGCCTATCACTGTGCCTTCACAGGATATGGTGTTGGGTCTTTACTATATCACCAAGCTCCGTCCTGGTTCTAAGGGTTCAGGTCTTACCTTCTATGGTCCAGAAGAAGCCCTCATTGCATTCAACGAAAAGCGTGTTGACGTACATGCTCCCGTAAAGGTGTTAGTAGATGATATTGATGAAAATGGTGCTAAGATTAAGCACATTGTTGAGACTTCAGTAGGTCGTATCATCGTTAATGGCATCATTCCTGACGAGTGTGGTTACATCAACTGCGTTGTAGCTAAGAAGTCATTGCGTGACATCATCTCAAAGGTTATCAAGACCGTAGGTATGGCACGTGCTTGCGAATTCCTCGATGGTATTAAGAACCTTGGCTATCGCAAGGCATACGAAGGCGGTTTGTCATTCAACTTGGGTGATATCATTATCCCTGACGAGAAGGCCGACATCGTAAAACGTGGTAACGAAGAGGTTGAGCAGATTACCATGAACTATAACATGGGTTTCATCACCGACAACGAACGTTACAACCAAGTTATTGATACTTGGACCCACGTTAACACCGATATTAAGAAGACATTGATGAAGCAGATGACAGAGGCCGACCAAGGTTTCAACGCTGTGTTCATGATGTTGGACTCTGGTGCCCGTGGTTCAGCCGACCAGATTGCCCAGTTGGCAGGTATGCGTGGTTTGATGGCCAAGCCTCAGAAGGCAGGTGCTGAAGGTGCTCAGATTATTGAAAACCCGATCCTTTCAAACTTTAAGGAGGGTATGTCGGTGTTGGAGTACTTTATCTCAACCCACGGTGCTCGTAAGGGTCTTGCCGACACCGCTTTGAAGACAGCCGACGCTGGTTACTTGACTCGTCGTTTGGTTGACGTATCGCACGACGTTATCATTAATGAAGAAGACTGTGGCACACTCCGTGGCCTTGTATGTACAGCTCTTAAGGATGGCGATGAAGTTATTTCATCACTTTCAGAGCGTATCTTGGGCCGTGTGTCAGTTCACGATATTATTCACCCCACAACGGGTAAGCTTATTGTTGCAGCAGGCGAAGAAATCACCGAACCCATTGCAGCTGAAATCGAAGCTTCACCCATCGAGAGCGTTGAAATCCGTTCAGTGCTCACTTGCGAGAGCAAGCATGGTGTCTGCATGAAGTGCTACGGCCGCAACCTTGCTACCAGCCGCATGGTACAAAAGGGTGAGGCAGTAGGTGTTATTGCAGCTCAGTCAATTGGTGAGCCTGGTACGCAGTTGACCCTCCGTACCTTCCACGCCGGTGGTATCGCATCAAATGCTGCCGCCAATGCTACTATCAAGGCCAAGAGCGACTGCCGCGTAGAGTTTGACGAACTTCGTACCGTTGAAGCTCACGATGATGAAGGCAACGCATGCAAGGTTGTAGTTGGCCGTTTGGCTGAAGTACGCTTTGTAGACGAAAATACAGGTATTGTACTTTCTAATCAAAACGTACCCTACGGTTCAATGCTCTTCGTTGAAGAAGGTCAACACGTTGATAAAGACACAGTCATTGCTAAGTGGGACCCCTTCAATGCTGTAATCGTTACCGAAAATGCGGGTAAGGTACAATTCGAGAATGTAACCGAAGGTATCAGCTACCGTGTTGAAGAAGATGAAGCAACAGGTTTGCGTGAGCGTATCGTGATTGAGTCAAAGGACAAGACCCACGTACCTAACTGTCACATTCTTGACGAGAAGGGCGAAATCATTCGCACCTATAGCTTCCCTATCAATGGTCACATTGTGGTAGAAGACGGTCAAGAACTCAAGGCAGGTGATATCCTCGTTAAGATACCTCGTGTAGTAGGTAAGGCCGGTGATATCACTGGTGGTCTTCCCCGTGTTACAGAGCTCTTCGAAGCGCGCAACCCGAGCAATCCTGCTGTGGTAAGCGAAATCGATGGTGAGATTACCATGGGCAACGTTAAGCGTGGCCACCGTGAGATTATCGTAACACCTAAGTTTGGTGAGGTGAAGAAGTACCTCGTTCCACTGTCAAAGCAAATCTTGGTACAAGAGAACGACTTCGTTCGTGCTGGTACACCACTTTCAGACGGTTCAATTACTCCGGGCGACATCTTGGCTATCAAGGGTCCCACGGCAGTACAAGAGTACATCGTTAACGAGGTACAAGATGTGTACCGTTTGCAGGGTGTAAAGATTAACGATAAGCACTTCGAAGTAATCGTGCGTCAGATGATGCGTAAGGTTCAGATTAACGAACCTGGTGATACGCGCTTCCTCGAACAGCAGATTGTTGACAAGCTCGACTTCGCTGAAGAGAATGATCGCATTTGGGGCAAGAAGGTAGTTGTTGACGCTGGTGATAGCGAAACGATGAAGAAGGGTATGATCGTAACAGCCCGCAAGCTTCGTGACGAAAACTCACAGCTCAAGCGTCGTGACCTCAAACTCGTTAAGGTGCGTGATGCTATGGCAGCTACTTCTACTCAGATTCTTCAGGGTATTACCCGTGCAGCATTGCAGACGAAGAGTTTCATGTCATCAGCATCATTCCAGGAAACAACGAAGGTGCTCAACGAAGCTGCTATCAGCGGTAAGACTGACTATCTTGAGGGTATGAAGGAGAACGTAATTTGCGGTCACCTCATCCCTGCTGGTACTGGTTTGCGTGAGTTCAGCAAAATCGTTGTTGCTGACAAAGACGAATATGAAGACGAACTCACCAGTAAGTAATATTTCTCTGTACTAATTATATAAAAATCCCCTACATACAACGTGCGTTGTGTGTAGGGGATTTTTGGCTTTAACATAAACTGCTATTTATTGAAATATATTGGTGTCCGATAAAACTCAAAAAGGCGCATACTTGGATAGAATGCTTACATTGTATATTGGGGGCGAAAAATTTCCGTAACATGATTTTTATGGGGTTTTGTGGGCGATGTAAGATAAAAGGTCTATTTTTGTAAAATCGAACTAAAACAATTTATAATGATGCAGATAAAAACGATTCTATTCATGATGATCTCAATCATTCCTTTTACTTGCTTAGCACAAAAATCTAAGCAAGTAAAAGCAATCAAAAAAGTAGAACCTATAGAAACGGAAGATGAAAATCATCCACCTATGAGATCGCCAATAGTCAATCTGCTAAAAGCTATTGATTATGCAGAAGTATGTGATGATTGTATCCTCACACCTAATTGCGCAACTGAAGGTGAAGAAGATGGGACAGTATCCACTGACGAAACCACTTTGGATGTTATAAAATATATTATCAATAGAGATGTCATTGGATACTTTGAACTTGGCGAAGAAGTTAACTCTCCACTGAAATTGAAGAAATACAAGGAGAGCCAAGATTACAAGGATAATCTGACTTTTCTCAATGAAGTACGTTCATGCGTAATGAACCATGAATACTTCATTGAATCCGATTTTGACTCAAAATTTGAACTTGATAGCCAAACATTTAAGTTTGAAATACCTGCTATCTACGAATGCGAGATTACTACAACAGACACACATTTATCAAACGATGGATACTTTACAACACCCATTCTTGATGAAAACCTTGCACACGAAATAGAAACGAACAAAGTGAAAACTTTCTTGTTCGTAAAAATAGCAGAAGATTGTGGAGAATACATTCAATTTATACCGCAAAGATTATATTTGGCAACTGTCAAAACTGGCAAGATTTTGTACGAATATGAATTTAAGGAAGAACCAACTAAAAAAGAAGAAATAGCTGCCTCTACTGCTGCAATTCCTTCTGAAGTTGTGGAAACGATGCCTCAATACCCTGGTGGAGAAATGGCAATATTCAAACACATATTTGAGAACATCAAATATCCAGTGGACGCAATGGAAAAGGGCATTCAAGGTAGAGTTGTAGTAAACTTCATTATTGAAAAAGATGGAAGTATTGGTAATGCGTCAGTTGAAAGTCCCTTGTATCCTTCTCTTGATGCAGAAGCCATACGAGTTATCAAGACGCTTAAAAAGTTTACACCTGGAACTCAAAATGGCAAGTCTGTAGCTGTCGGTTATCATCTTCCGATTACTTTCCGTATGCAATAAGCCCCCACCTTCGGGTAGTCCTTCATTCAGCCGCTTTGCGCATTGGCTTTCTTTGCCGTGCGTGAGGCGGTTTTTTTGGCTCGTCCTCCGCTCCCGAGCCAAAGAAAAAGTCTGCCAAGAGGCGCACAGCAAAGAAAGCCAAAGCGCAAGCCAAAGCGACTGAATGGTTGGACTGCCCGCCAAAAAAAGGCATTTCTGGTAAACTTCTTGCAGTCACCATTCAATGTGGCGCACGTTCGTTTTCGCTTTTCATCACTGACGAGCGATCCACGCTCCGCCTATACTACACAAACGAATACAACTACTCCGATGTGTTCCACCTCACGACTCAGACCAAGCGCAAACTCGCGTTCTCTCGTTCCACGGCTTTCTGCTGTGGCAAGTCACTTTTTAACGAAATAGTGAGCCATTCTAACTATTTCGTGAAATGTTATTATTAACTTTGTTGCAATTCATAAAGCAAAGTTTGAAACTGAACTGAATCAAAGTTGTGCTTGTTGAAAAAGACATGTCGCAAACGCAATTGGCTCAATTGCTGGGCAAGAGTTTTAGCTCGGTTAATGCCTATTGCAGCAACCGCACGCAGCCGTCGCTTGACGTGCTGAAGCAAATGGCCGACATACCTCCAAAAGAATACGAAGACGATTTTAATAGAAAAGCAAGTTTATTGTTAGATTATATTGATATCTTGTTCCAAGAATCCCACCACCTCCGCACCCTTCTCACCCTATTAACCTCCAAACTCTCATAGTCAAAAATGTATACACCTCCATTCACCATATCAGCCGAAGCTATCAACAAGATAGCCGACATATCACGCTTAATGGAACGTTATGCCATACGCATGGAACAGGAGGACGCTCTGTTGCTGCGCAAGGCCAACAAAATTAAGACCATTCACAGTTCGCTTGCCATTGAGGGGAACACCCTCAACGAAGATCAGGTGCGCGACATAGTGAACGGAAAGACCGTTGTGGCTCCCTTGCGTGAGATACAGGAGGTGAAAAATGCCATTGCCACTTACGAGCAGTTTCCACATCTCAACGCTTTCAAAGAAAAAGACTTGCTGCGTGCGCATGGCATCATGATGCAAGCATTGGTTGACAATGCAGGACACTACAGGCGTGGCAATGTCGGTGTATTCTCTGAAACAGGCTGCGTACACATAGCACCACCTGCTGACCGTGTGCCGCTACTCATGGGCGACCTCTTTGACTGGCTGAACCATAGTAAGGATCACTTGTTGGTGCGCTCGTGTGTTTTTCACTATGAGTTTGAGTTCATTCACCCCTTTGCTGACGGCAATGGGCGCATGGGGCGCTTGTGGCAATCACTCATTCTGACCAAGCTGCACCCCGTGTTTGAGCACCTGCCCGTTGAAAACATGGTACACGACAATCAGCAGAAATACTATGATGCCATAACCGCCAGTACCAATGGCGCAGACTCAGGACCATTCATTGACTTTATGCTTGGCGAAATACTCAAAACACTTGAATTGCACAAAGGGGAACTGATACAAAGTGTTCCTGATAAAGTTCCCAATATAGTTCCCAATAAAATTCCCAATAAAGTTCCCAATAAACTAATAGAGTCTTATCCCAACATTACGGCAAGTGCTTGGAATGTGTACGCACTGATTAAGCAATACTCACGCATGACCATTGCCCAAATGGCAGAAGCACTGTCCGTTAGCGACCGCATGATAAAGAAATACCTGACGGTGCTGAAAGAGAACGGATTGGTGGCACGCATTGGAAGCAACAAGACTGGATACTGGCAAATCACGAAAATATAGCATCTCTGCCTTATGCCCTACTTCAACGAAGCCTAACTGGAGGCATCTATACAGCATCACTTTGCTTGCGCCATTAAACGGAACATATTGAAAATCAATGAGTTGCGTATTTTTTATGGGTGATTCAGGGTGACGCATTGACGAAGTCAACATAAAGAAGCGACTTCAATTGCTATCTATTTAAAATAAATAGCAATTGAAGTCGCTCTCGATTGTTAGAATAAATTAGTTACTTTGTGGCAACGTAACGGTGTTGAACGCGCTTACATCGGGAGTGGTGTGTTGCTCATGAATGATTTTTACCAACTCTTTTACGATGTCGGGGTGAGCGGACGATACGTCGGTGTCCTCGTGAATGTCGGTAGCAAGATTGAACAACTTGCATTGGCCGTGGTTAACATAAAGTTTCCAATCACCCTTGCGGACGGCCATCTGGTTGGTTTCATGAAATTCCCAATACAAGAAGTCGTGTTCTACTTGCTCGCCTGTGCCTAACAATGTGGGGGCAAACGATATGCCGTCAAAGTAGTCGTGCTTTACCTTTTTGTTGCCAAAACGCTCTGTATAGTTTTTCTGCCCAATAAGGTCGCAGAAGGTGGGCATTATGTCGTAAAAGGCTAAGATATGGTCATTGACAGTACCCGCCTTAACATGCCCTGGCCAACGCACGATGAATGGTATGCGAATGCCACCCTCAAGACATGAACGCTTCTTGCCCTGCAACTTACCGTCACGGCCAAAGAAGTCGGGGTCAGCACCCCCCTCTTCGTGTGGGCCATTGTCTGATGAGAAGATAAGTATCGTGTTATCGTCAAGCCCCTTTTCCTTGAGTTTGGCCATAATCTCGCCCACATAAGCATCAAGGCGTGTAATCATGGCTGCAAACTGTGCGTGCGTGTTGACAGTAGCATGATAACGATCAACACCGGCAAAGGTCTTGTCGTTGCAGAAGCTGCCATAATAAGCCTTTAATATCGAGTCGTTGGGCTGATAAAGCTCGGCATGGGGTAAGGTGTAAGTAAAGAAACCATAGAAGGGGGTGTCTTTAGTTTGAAGATCAAGCCACTCAAGAGCCTCACGATGTATCATGTCGCCCGAATACTGAGTGCGCTTAGCGTAGTCGGGATTGGCGCAACCGTCACTATACTTAACGTTTTCGTCCATCGTGATGCGAATAACATCGGTATCGCCACGACGCGGACTATAACGATTTAAGAAATTAGGAAAGTATCGATGCGCCATATACTGACAGATGTAGCCATAATATTCATCTATGCCACGCGTTTTGGGCGTAGAAACGGAGCCTTCGTAGCCACCAGCCCATTTGCCAAACATTCCAGTAGTGTAGCCGTTGGCCTTCATTATCTCAGGCAGGATAACGTGGTTGGGGTCGTAGGGTTCTTGTCCTACGCGGTCGGGTTCTGAGGTTACACCATATTTTACGCTGGGGCGTCCCTTCCAATACTCATTGTTGCCACGCACATGAGTGTGACCCGTATGTTGCCCCGTCATGAGTGTAGCACGTGAGGGAGCACTCACGGGACTACCCGCATAAGCTTGTGTAAAGCGCATGCCTTCGCTGGCCATGCGGTCGATGTTGGGAGTGGCGATGTAGGGTTGTCCGTAGCAAGCTAAGTCGCCATAGCCCATGTCATCGCAAAGTATGAATATAATGTTAGGTTTGTCAGCGTGTTGTGCCAAAGCCGAAAGACTTGCCATAGCCGCTCCTCCTAAAAAAAGATTGCGCGTAAGATTCATAATATTGTATTGTGATGTTTGTTTAGAAAGATTATTTTATCAACTTTACGCCCCCTTGTATAAATACGCCTTTGAGTGCTTTGTTGCGTTGGGCGCGACGACCGTCGATGTGATAAATAGGAGCTGCTTTTTGTAGATTATCAGGGGCCACTACCACAGGACTAACCGAGGTCACCTCTTTTTTAGGGGTGAGGAATAACTGAAAGTCATAGGTTTGTCCGTGTACATCATCGTCGGCTCCCTCGAGAGCATTGTCGGTAATGCGTAAGCGCAAACGCGTTTTGCGCGCTTGAGCAATGGTGGAAACGCTTATTTCTGTTTGGCCTGAGGCTGCATTCATAAAGTCATGTTGCGACTCAAAGATTCCATCACCGTCCCAATCAAAGTAGGCCGTAACAGTATAATCTTTGCCTACGTTTTGTGCTTCGTAACTGAGCGTAAAAGTGCCTCCTGCGGTAACTGTCGCTGTGTCTTTTCGCTGTAGGAGATAATAGCTTGAGGGCTGAGCTGTTGCAACGTAGTTTAACTTTTGTGGCACGTCGTTGACACTGCCAGCAATCGTGAGCGAGGTTAAATAAGCATTGCCTCTTTCGCCACATGGCAACATATAAACACCCAACTGCTTGGCATACTCACTGCGCTCATAGAGTACAGGGGCTTCGTAGTCATATTTGGTCTCTTGGATATCCCAATAGGAGTTGCCACGATTGTAACGTATGTGATAGGCGACTACCTTTCCTGTGCTCTGCTGATAGTTGAGACCTAAGGTGCCGTCCTTTGAAGTGTCGATGGTTTGGTCGGTGCTACACATATAATAGTAGCCTAAAGGGGCAGCTCCAGCAGTTGTATTGGATTTGATTTCGTATTCTACGGGGGTGTTGCCTACCTTTATTTGTGAGTTCTCGGCTACGTGCGAGCTTTGAATGTACTTCTTCGACGTTACATTTTGGATGTAATAACAATTAGCATTGGCTGTGGGTATGAACTGCCAATATTGCTTTTGCGTGTTGGTGTTAGGCGATGCATTAAGCATGCCTGCATTTTCGTAAATGTAAGAATTGGTATTACTGAAACGGTGCAACAGATACACCTTTCCTTCGACAGGAAATGTGTGCTCCTCGTTGGTTTGTGCCACCAAGGTGTTTGTGGCACAAATGAACAAGAGGCCACAGAATAATTTTTTTATCATAGAACTTAAATTTAGGGAAAAATTAAACTGTCCGTTGCGAAGGTAAGGAATATTTTCTTTTTGTCAAAATATTCTTTTCAATTTAGAATTTTCATTTCGCGAAACGCACTCCAAGCTATAGGTACGCACACGGCAAAAGAGAGTACGTCGCTAACAGCTTGACACATCTCGACCCCTTGCAACCCACAAAGGCGGGGTAAAACAAATATTAAAGGAATGAAGAACAAACCGCTGCGCGCTGCTGCAACAATATTGGCACGAATGGGTTTGCGAATGGTTTGCATCAACATGTTGGTCAGTCCTATGGTAGGGAGCAGCACAAACGTAATCATCTGCCAACGTAAGGCTGCCGTACCCACACTAACGACTTCTGGGTCATGACGAAACAAGGTGATAATCGGTTCAGCAAAGCAATAGCCTACTGATGCACATAGGGCTAAGAAGATAGTGCCGATTTTAATGCAATAAAAGTAACCTTCTCTTACGCGATTATAGAGTTTGGCTCCATAACAAAAGCCACATAGGGGCTGAAAACCTTGTCCTAAACCTATGATTATGGCAAAGATGAAGAAGCAGAAGCGTGTAACGATGCTCATACCTGCTATGGCAGCGTCGCCATACGCACCAGCAGCAATGTTGAGAGCAGCAGTAGAGAAGGCTGTTAAGCCCTGACGCGAAAGCGACGGAGTGCCGCCAAAGATGATTTCTTTTACATACGATAATCGTGGCGAGTAATGGCGTAAGTTGATGCGTATGCCCCCATTTTGACGGGTCATATAGAGCAATACGAAGAAGCTACCCATCTGACTCAACACGGTGGCCCAAGCTGCTCCCGCAATGCCAAGGGCAAAGCCAAAGATGAGCAGGGGGTCGAGCACGAGGTTAATAATGGCTCCCGTTAGTATGCCATACATGGCATAGGCGGCGTTGCCTTGAAATCGCATCTGATTGTTCATCGTGAGCGAGGCAGTCATAAAAGGGGCACCTAAGAGTACTATGCCAAGGTATTGTTCGGTATAGGGCTGAATGGTGGGAGTCGAGCCTAATAGCTCGGCCAATGGACTGAGCCAAACGTGTCCTACGATGGCTAATAATACACCGAAACTAAGGCTATAAGTAAAGCCCGTGGCCGACATTGTACGAGCATCGGCCGTTTGACGTGCGCCAAGCTTGCGCGATATGTAATTGCCCGAACCATGCCCAAAAAAGAAGCCTACGGCTTGTATTACCGACATGACCGAAAACACAATGCCTACAGCTGCAGTGCACTGTGTATTGATTTTGCTCACGAAGAAGGTGTCGGCCATATTATAAAGGCTGGTGACCAACATAGAAATGATGGTGGGCAAGGCCATAGTGAGTATAACCTTGTGTACAGGAGCCTGAGTGAGAAATTTATAATTATCGCGCTTCGTTTTCATACGGCAAAGGTACGAAAAAGGTGTGTAATGTGTACGGACATATAGCAACGACTTATTGTAATCCTACCTTTTAAGAAATCTCTACAAAATGTTTCAGAACGCCTTAAATAGGCATTTCCGGCTTACATATATTTTACCTTTGCATATTTTATGTTTCATGTTTCATTTTTATGTTTCAACTCGTTGATTGTCAATGCTTTCGAAGGCTGAAACATTGAACTTCGATGTTTCATTTTTGCTTTCAATGTTTCATTCTCAAAAACACAGTGGGAGAAAAACAAAAACACTGAGGGAGCGATTCAAAAACACTGTGGGAGCGATAACGCGCTCCCTCAGTGTTTTGAAAAGTGAAACATGAAACTTAAAATGAAACATCGAAGCTCAATGTTTCAGCCTTCAAAAGTGTTGATAATCAATGAGTTGAAATATAAAAATGAAACATGAAAGCAAAAAACGCCATTGGTAAAATATGCGTAAGTTCAATGCCTATTTAGAGCATTCTGAAACATTTCGTAGAGGCTTTCAAACTGTAATTTGTCTGCCTAATTGGGGGGCGGGTTTGTAACTCGCGGCAGGAGCAGAATGTTTTGAATATCTACAACATGCTGCTGCCGCG
>ENA-UPWO01000586-UPWO01000586.1-human-gut-metagenome-genome-assembly--contig:-NODE-586-length-20938-cov-17.654667_pt1 | contig 20938 bp, 19 predicted proteins | sample MGYA00250056_ERZ773388 | MGnify/ENA primary metagenome ERZ773388 (study PRJEB29103, sample SAMN06112004) | human gut metagenome | biome: human gut; feature: ankylosing spondylitis patient; material...
AACACGCATTATAATCTGGAGATGCAGGTGAAAAACAATAAAAATCCCGATACGGATACCTACGTCCTGCCCAAGCGCTCACGCTATTATCAGGCGCTGCTTGATATTGATTTGCTGCAGAAGGGACAGCCGTATGACCTGCTGCCACCGACATTTATTATTTTTATCTGTGTTTTTGATTTCTTTGAAAAAGGTAATTATGTCTATACCTTTAAAAAACGTTGTCTGGAGAATTTGGAGCTAGAGCTTCCCGATGAAGCGACCACCATGATTTTGAACACCAAAGGTACGCATGGCGATATTTCTAAGGACATCAAGAGCTTTTATGATTATGTAAACAACCACATTGTAACTACTGATTTCACCAAGCAGATTGACGATGAAATCAGCTATCTCAAATTAGATACGAAAGTGAGGCGGGAATTTATGCTTATGGAAGCACGTTTGTTAGATGAAAGACGTGAAGGCGAAGCTGCGGGTATTGCCAAAGGTGAAGCTAAAGAGAAACTCGCTACTGCTAAACGTATGCTGACTAAGGGATGCTATTCTCCCGAGGTTATCGCTGAGCTTACAAATTTGTCTCTCGCTGATGTGGAGAAGCTAATGAAAGATTCTTAAGCACGTAAAGCAAGCCTAATACAAAAATAAAAAATTAAACACAAATTACTAAAACCCATGTCCCGCCGAAATCGGCAAGACATGGGTTTTCTGTATTCTCAGTGCATGCTTTAAGCGCGTGCGCTATTTTTATTTTATTATCTTCTGCAGTACGCCTGCATCCGCAAGCCTCTGCTTTACTCCTTCTGATACAAATTATAATAATGCCCCTTGCGCGCCAGCAGCTCCTCATGGCTACCACATTCCGCAACAGCACCTTCGTCAAGCACCACAATCTTGTCCGCATGACGGATGGTGGAAAGACGGTGCGCAATAATCAGCGTGGTGCGTCCTACCGCCAGCTCGTCGAGCTCCTTTTGTATCTGCTGCTCCGTAATATTGTCGAGCGCACTTGTAGCCTCATCCAGCACTACTACCGGCGGATTTTTGAGAAAGACGCGCGCAATCGCCAAACGCTGCTTCTGGCCGCCGCTCAGCTTCACGCCGCGCTCACCCACCTCGGTATCGTAGCCTGCAGGCAGCTTTTGGATAAACTCATCGGCCGCCGCAGCCTTCGCTGCCGCCTGCACCTCGTCCGCTGTCGCATCCGGTTTAGCATAGGCTATGTTGTAGCGCACGCTGTCGCCGAAGAGAAAGACATCCTGCTGCACCAGGCCGATTTGCCTGCGCAACGATTCCTGCGTAAATTCACGAATATCGCAGCCGTCCAGCAGAATTCTGCCGCTCTGCGGTTCGTAAAAGCGCAGTAAAAGGCTGGCAATCGTTGTTTTGCCTGCTCCCGTAGCGCCCACAAAGGCCACGGTTTCACCTGCTGCCACGCTCAGCGAAAGATTGCGGATAACAGGTCTGCCGTCCGCATAGGCAAAGCTGACGTTATCAAAGGTGATGTTCCCCTTGCAGGGCGGGCAGATTTTAGCATCCGGTGCATCGGTAATCTCAGGCTTTTCCTGCAGCAGCTCATAAAAACGCTTGAAGCCTGCCATACCGCGCTGATATATCTGAATGAAGCCCAGAAGCTGCATCAGCGGCTTCATAAACAAGCCCACGTAGAGGAAGAAGGCCACCAGCTCGCCGAAGCTCATCAGCCCCTGATTTATCAGCAGACCGCCAACGACTAATATCGCCACATTGATAAAGTTGCTGAAGAAAATCATGCTACCGACAAAATAGGAGGTTATTTTAAAGGATTTTTTACATACTGTCAGATAGGCATCCGCCTTTTCCATAAACTGCGCCATATCACTGCGCTCGCCAGCGAAGGCTTTGATCAGGCGCACGCCGTTGATGCTTTCCGCAGCCTTGCCAGTTACCTCGCCCATCGCTACACGATTAGCGAAGAAGGCCTTTTTCATGCGCAGATTGACGAAAACGGTATGCACTGCCTTCACCAAAAGCAGGAAGGCAATCAGACTGCCCAGCATGGGATTCATATAGACCAATATTACCATTGTACCTATCATCGTCAGACCACAAACGATAAGATCAATCGGCGCATTGCCTGCGAAGCCGTTAATTTCGCTCAGGTCGCTGGTGAGGCGAGACAGCAGCTGGCCGCTTTTGTTTTTATCGTAAAAGCCGAAGGACAGCTTCTGCAGATGGCGGAACAAATCATGGCGCATATCGCGTTCCATGGAATAGCTCATGGACTGCGCCCAATAGATGATGCTAAAATGCATGCCGAAGTTTACCAGATACATGGCAAGGAGTGCTGCCGACCATTTTAGAAGCAGCGGCAGATTTTTGAGCGGCAGCTGCTGTTCCAGCATCAGCTTCACTACATAGGGAAAGAACAGCTCGAGCAGTGCACGCAGCAGCGAGCCAATCACGAGAAAGAGCAGGATGCCCTTATATGGTTTATAATAGCTGAGAAATGTTTTGAACATAAAGCTTTCCTATCCTCTATTCATATATATTCTAAAGCGCGCACAACAGCTTTTGCCGATGCGCCTGGCGTAAAACGCTGCCGTAGCATAATAAACTTTCTTTTATGATGATACAGTCTACACTATATAGCAGGTATAAAGTCAATAGGATGTGTTCTTAAATAATATCACAAAGCGAGTCATTTGCCAACTGCTATAATGCAAACGCTTCACTAAAAAACTGCCTTTCCTAAAATCGGAAGGCAGTTTTTCATGTTATTTCAGCCTTATTCGGCAAGCAGTTTGCCTGCTTCCGCCAGCTTGGCTACTGCTTCGTCATCGGGAGCACCCAGCGCCAGTACGCCGTCAGCTACAAGTGTTGCGCCCGCGTCCTTAACGCGTGCTTCCCAATCCTGCATATAGCTTCCGCCCCAGCCATAGGAGCCGAAGAGCGCTACCTTTTTGCCTGCCAGCTTGCCTTCAAGCTCGGTGAAGAACGGCTCGAATTCACATTCCTCCAGCACCTCTGCGCCCATTGCCGGGCAGCCCAGTGCCAGAGCGTCATAGCCTGCAGCCTCGTCAGCAGTGATTTCGCTGACATTTTTTACAACAGCCTCCGCACCGGCAGCGTTAATTGCTTCTGCAACAGCGTCAGCCATCATTTGTGTGTTACCGGTACCGGTCCAAAAAATTACAGGAATTTGTTTCATAGTTCAATTGCCTCCTTATAATGTAGCCACAGCTACCTTGAGCGACATGCCTGCCGCCAGCTTTTGCAATATAATATCACGAAAATGCTCATAGGCCGCAAAGATGCTGCGTGCCTTGGGCACATCGCCATAAACTTTCCAATAGCCGCTGTACTTGCAGTCCGTTCCCTTGTTGAGCACAAAGCCCAAAATATCCTCGAGCGGATAGCCGAGGAAGACACCGATTTCATGTGGAAAGGTCTTCTGCGTATTCAGCCGCTGCTCAAGCCTATGCAGGTAAGCTTCTGCAGAAGCTCCGGCTTCATAGCCTGCTGCAATAAGATACGCCTGATAGCCGGGATTACTCAGTGCCTGCGCCAGTTGCTCCTCATTATAGACCAAAACGAGCACACGCTTAGTACACGCGCACAGACGGCGGAAGACTATTCCCTGCTCAGCGAACTGAGCGTTGTACTGCACAAGCAGCGCGTCTATTTCTTCACCATCGTCAGGCATCAGCGAAAGTAGATTCGCTGGTTTTATGCCTGCCAATACAGGTGCGCAGTTATACGCCAGCAGCTCGTCGAATGATGTAAATCCAAACAGCTTCATGAGCCTTCTCCTTTCGGTTAGATATTGCTAACTCCATGATTATTGTAGCACGCTTTATGATAGTTAGCAATAGGTAACGCGAGAAGTTTTTATGAAAAGGCGTTGAATTTTTCTTGACGCAGTCTGCTTATTGCTGATAATAACCCTGGATTTGCTCCAACAGGAAGTCTGCACCCTTTTCGCCCATAAACGGCAGGTGCGTTGCTGCCACACCGTTCATAAACGGCGCGCTGATGAGCACCTTCGTATTGCTTGCATCAGCCTGCGTAAGCGCCACATCGTCCGCAAAAAGCAGCGTGTCGCGCAGCTCACGGATTTTCTGCAGCCATTCGCCCTCCTCGGCGCAGGCTTCTACATCCGCCGCCGGCCCGGTGATGGCCTTCAAACTGTGCGCGCACATTTTGTGCGTCACGGTGATGCCTGCCTGCTCCAGAAAAGCGCTTACGCCCCGCACCAGATCATAATCACCCTTGACTGCGGCCTGCCTGGGCTTGCTGCCGCCCATCATGGCAAACATGCTGAGCATGGACATGCCCTTTTCCTTCATTTTGATGCGCATCAGAACCATGGGGTCCGGAGCCTTGCCAACCGCCGCACCAACCTGCTCCAAAAAGCTCACGGTGCCGCTGTAGCCGTAGGGAACGGCATAAACATAAGGCGTGCCGAACTTTTCTTCAAGGAATTTGGCAGCAGCAAGGCCTTCGTTGCCCAGCACAATATTTACCTGTGCCTTGCCCATAGCCTGCAGCTCGTCTACGCTGGTGTCGCAGCAAAGGCAGGCATTGCAGCGCAGGCCCAGTGCTTCACCCAGCAGGCTCTTTACCTCCCAGATGTCGCTTGCCATGCGGTAGCGCCACGCAGAGGCGCCGATGATGTTGTACACGCCCGCCTCCTGCACTGCATCCTTCTGCGGCAGATTGCGCACCAGCAGTTTGTAGGTTTCGGCCAGGCCGACGCTGTAATCACCGCGGAAGCCTCCCTGCTCGAAGGCCACAAGCTTAGCCTTGACCTCGTTTTGCATATAACGGCACACGCCCTTGATATCGGTGCCGATGACGGCAGTTACGGAGGAGGCAACAACGAAGATAACCTTCGGCGCATAGCTTTTATCCAGTTCGATAATTGCTTCCTCTAAGCGTGTTACGTCGCCCATGACAACATCATCCTCGCTCATATGCGTGGTGAAGAGGCGGTTTTGAAAGCGCAGGCCCAAGCCTCCGTATAAGCCCATGCTGTAGTGCGTGGTGCCGGCGGGGCCGTATTCCAGCACGATGGCGCCCTGTACGGCCAAAAGGCTCCAGATAATTCCCATTCTGTCCGACGGTGTCGGTAAAAATCTTACTAAGCTCACAGGCCGGCCTCCTCTCTGAATTTCTTTGCGTCGGCTACAGCCTTCGCCACTGCCTGCAGCATGAAGCTGCTGCATTCAAAGCCCAGCATTTTGCCTGCCTGGTCACTATGCAGCAGGGCAATGCCCTTGCGGCGCAGGCGTTCACCGAACTCATGGCCCATATAGAACCACGGATGCAGTACGTCGTAAACATATTGCAGCGGTGCGATATTTGCCGCCTTGCAGATGTACGGGTCGGTTTGCGCCAGAATGCTTTCGATATCAGCAAAATTAGCCTCACTCAGCTTATTGCTCTGAATCAGCTGCGGCACCAGGCCCAAGCTGCACAGATAGCTGTTGAGCTCAAAGCAGTCATACTGCGTATTGCCGTAGATATAGGGCACGCCCTTTACTTCAGGCAGCACCTGCTGCTCCAGCGCCTTGCATTCCTCAAACTTAGCGCCAATCTCCGCAGGCAGCGGCAGCTCCAGATAATTAAACAGATGCTGATAGGTCTGCAGGATTTTTTCCGGCGCTGCGAAGCGGTTGAAGTAAACGTAAGGAATGCCGTACTGCTCCTGCATAGTCTGCGCCAACGGCAGCGCGATATCATGCACGACGATGTTCACCTTCGCTGCGGGAGCACGGCGGATTTCCTCGGCAGTGCAGCCGCTGGGCAGCTGTACGCCCAGCTTGACGCCTGCTGCCGCTAAAAATGCGTGCAGCTCCGTGTCGGCAAAGTTGCCCATGCGCTGGCCTAAAACATTGACGCTGCCGTCGCAGTCCTGCTTTTGCATCATGACGGCGCAAGCAGTAATGGCGCGCTCCAAGCCGGGGAAATGGTCCTCGCACTTAAAGTGCTCGGTGTGCACCGCCATTACCGGAATGCTGTACTGCTTCGTCAGCTCTGCGGCAATGGCGTCGTAATCATCGCCGATTACCTCAATTACGCAGGTGGTGACGAGCATCACGCATTTCGGCTGATATTCCGCCACTATTTCTTTAAAAGCCTTGTGCATGCTTTCGGTGCTGCCGAAGGTCACGTCATGGCTGTCGAGCACTACGGAAACGCAGCGTCCCGCAATACCGCCGTAGCGCTCGTTAATAGTGAGGCTTTTGGTGTAATAGCTGCATTCATCCGTGCCTACGATTACCAGCAGGCAATCATCAATACCGCCTGCCACCATCGCCGCGCCCATCAGCGGGCAGTGGGTGCCGGGGAACAGCGCTGTCGTGAGCTGTGGCACGTCCTTAATCGTCTGCACTTTGCTCAAGCGGTTCAGACGGCCTAAGATTTCGTTGCCGTCCATGCCTGCAGCCTGCGGCGGCATGCCCATTTTCTCAGCCATTTTGCGCATTTCGTCCTTCTTGTCACCCTTCATGGCCTGCATCATGCTCATCATCTTGCCCATGTCGGGCATAGCGCTTTTGTCACCGTTTTTCTGCTTGGCCTTGATGGCTTCTATGGCGCTTTTGGGCATGCCCATTTTTTCGGCCATCTTCCACATTGCATCTTCCTTTAAGCCCATGTACTGCCTCCTATTCTTCTTCGTCCTCGCTCATAGCCAGCACGTGCTCGGCTAATTCGTTGTATACCTGTACCATCGGAGAGTCCTTGACAAATTCGCTGACGGTACCACCCTGATTTTCGGCGATTTGGATATCGCCGCTGCGCGGAACATATTGCACAACCTCGGTGCCGATTTCTGCAGCAGCCTTGGCTACCAGCTCCTGCTCATTCTCAATGTTTTTGGCGTTGAGGATGATGCCCTTCAAGCGTGCGTAGCCGCGACGGCCGAAGTTTTTGATAGCCTGGGCGATGTTGCTTGCCGCGTAGAGGGCCATCATTTCGCCGGAGGATACGATGAATACCTCGCGTGCATAGCCTCCGCGAATGGGCATGGCGAAGCCGCCGCAGACTACGTCGCCTAAGACGTCGTAGATGACGATGTCAGGCTTGTAGGTTTCAAAGGCTTCCAGCTCGGCCAGTTTTTCGAAGGCGGAGATGATGCCGCGGCCTGCACAGCCGATGCCGGGGGTGGGGCCGCCAGCTTCTACGCACAGGACGCCGCCGAAGCCTTCAAAGACTATGTCTTCTAATTTCAAGGCTTCGCCTTTTGCTTTCAGTTGTTCTAATACTGTGGGGATGCGTTTACCTTCCATGAGGTTTTTGGTGCTGTCGCTTTTGGGGTCGCAGCCTACTTGCATTACTTTGTAGCCTTTTAATGCGAGGGCTGCGGATAAATTTGAGGTGGTGGTGGATTTGCCGATGCCGCCTTTACCGTAGATTGCTATTTTTCTCATGTTTTTCTCCTTATGGGTATTATTATTATTTATGAATTGGTGTGCTTCCTTACGCTTGCGTGCTATGATACTTTTTGCCCGGGGCGGCAAAAAGTATCCAAAAAACGCCCTTAACGGCTGCTTCGCCGGATTCCGGCGACTAGATTCGCAAAATTTTTCACGTCGCTGATTTTTGCGTGGCGTTCATCCGCAGGGAACGTCAACGCTCCAGCGAAAAATTCCTGTGCCTGTCCATTGCGAGCACTGTTCGCTTAACATCGTGGTTCTGGCGAGCCCGTCGTCCGTTCCGGTCTGCGCAGCGCCGAGGGTGGTGTGCTGTTTGTTTGAGCGAAGCAAAGACTATCATGCTTTACGATAGTTTGAGCGTAGTTTAAGTGAAAATTCCTAATTACAAAGCCTATTATTTATATTCTATTACAAATGGGAAGCCTTGTACGAAGTAGCAGCGTACTTTTTGGCCGGCGTCGTTTTTGGCAGCACTGAAGCGCCATTTGCAAAAGGCGCTGAGGGCGTTGTTGTCCAAGGTGCTGTTGCCGCTGGAGCGCACTACTACGGCGCTTTCTACGCGCCCGTCAGTTCCTACAACGCCACGCACGACAACGCGCCCGCCGATGCCCGCATCACGCAGCGCCTGCGGATAAACCGGAGCTGCAGTTGAGACTACGCGCGGAGGCACCTTGGGATTACGCGCAATGCCTGGGCCCGCGCCGTCGCCAATGCCGCTACCGTGTCCCGCACCATGACCGCCGCCGGAGCCACTGCCGCTGCCTGCTCCCGTACCGTTGCCGCTGCCTGTGCCATGGCCGGTTCCGTGCCCGCCGCCGCTGCCACTGCCGCTGCCTTTTTTTGCACCTGCAGGCACATGCTTCACTACATGCTTCACAACCTGCTTATGCTCTATCTTGCCGTCAGGCAGAGTAATCGTTTCTTCTTCCACGACTTCCTCCACCTGCTCCTCGCCATCGTCGGCAGCATCAGCGACAGCTTCATCGCCGCCTCCGCCGCCTCCGCCGCCGGCATCAAAGAACACAACGGTGTCAGCATCCGCAACCGGCGGCTGCATAGCAAAGACGCCGGAAAACGCCAGTGCAACGAACAATATAAAATGTATTATCAGTGAACCGCAAAAGCCAAAGCGCTGACGTGCCTTCGCCTGCAGCTTTTCTATCTGCTTCATCGTTACTTACCGCCATCCGTTGCCAGGCCGAAGCGTGCTACGCCTGCGCCCTTCAGCTTATCTACCAGCTTAATCACCTCGCCGTACTCCAGCGCCTTTTCCGCACGGATGACAACGGCGAAGTTTTTGTTCTTCTTCTGCTCCAGGCCTGCCTGCAGCGTCAAGGCCTCCGCATCCGTTTGGGCATCGCCCAAATAAATGCTGCCGTCGGCCTTCATCGTCACGGCGAAGGTTGTCGTGGTATCCGTCGCCGCATTTTTAGCCTGCGGCAGCTTCACCGGAATCGTTTTCAGGTCAATCATATACATCGTGCTCAGCATAAAAAAGACCAGCAGGAAGAACATAATATCAATCATCGGGATAATCATCAGCGGCGGCGTTTTCCTGTTACGCACATCTCGCAGCTTCATGATCTTCCTCTCCTTGTTTCAGCCTCCAGCAGCGCGCTGAAGCACTGCTCCATATCCGTAATCATGTTGTCCATACGGTGAGCGAAATAGGAATGTGCGCACAGTGAAAGAATAGCCACGCACAAGCCCGTCGCCGTTGCAATCAGCGCTTCACCTATGCCGCCGGTAATCGCCATCGGCGCACCGGCTTCTACGTTGAAAATGCTGAAGGCACCGATCATGCCCACGATAGTACCCAGCAGTCCTAGAAGTGGGGACATCGTTACGATAATGCCCAGGTAATCCAGCTTATCGCGCAGCGTCGCCATAAAAATACCGGCACGGCTTTCGAGGAAGGCGCTCTTTTCTGCCTTACCGCCTGCAATTGCCGCCACATCGGCAAGCATCTGTGCGCACTGACCGCTACCCTTGCACGCCAGCTCCGTCGCCACAGCAAAATCACCGCTGCGCACAGCAGCACAATAGCGGGAGGCAAAGACAGCGCCGCTGTCCACGCTCTTATAATATATAAACCGCTCAATGGCGATTGCTATCACAGTTATAGAACAGGCGAGCAATGGCCACATAACCAGTCCGCCCTTATGAAAGTACATTATCAAATCTGTTATTGCCTGCATATTTTCCTCACAAATCTACAATTGCTGTCATACTTTTACAGGAGGTGCATACTGCTCCCCAAAGTACATAAAGGAGCAGTATGCTGTATATTATGGAATCAAAACTCTAAGTCAATTAAAAGGTCATTTCCGCGCCGACACGCCAGGTGCGGCCGTCGATGCTGTAGGTATGATAGGTATCATACAGGAAGGATTTATTAAAGATATTATCTACACCGGCATAAACGCGGTAATTTTTGTTGAACTGCTTGCTGACAGTCAGACCGGTGGTGCTGTAGGAATAATCCTGCTGATAGCCGTCAGTGTTGCTCTGATGATAGTTGAAGTAATATCTGTTATACAGATTTACGGTCAGCGGATTTTCCTTGGCATCAGTGTAGGTCAGCTGAATCAGGCCGTTGTGGCGTGCTCTGTAGGCCAGGCGGTCACCGGTTTCCAGATCCTTGGCATCCAGATAGTTGTAAACGCCTCTTACGCTCCAGTGCTCATCGAAGTTATAGCCAATTTCACTTTCCAAGCCTTTGATTTCTACCTCACCGCGGTTGATATATTTACTCCAGATAATATTCTGCGCCAGCTTATCTGGATCATAGTCACCGCCATCAATCATATTTTTAATCTTGTTATGGTAATAGGTTACCTTGCCATTGACCTTGCCCTTTTCGGCCTCAAAGCCAAAGTCAAAGTTGGTGCTTTCCTCCGGCTGCAGGTCGGGGTTACCGATAACATTTACCGGCATCGGTGCCATGCCAACCTTCTCCATCTGAGAATACAGTTCGTATAAAGTCGGTGCGCGGTAACCCTTGCCCCAGTTTGCTTTCACGCGGGCATTTTCGCTTAATTTGTAGGTTGCGCCCAGCTTCGGAGAGGTGTGGGTGCCGAAGGAATCATGGTGGTCAATGCGTACTGCGGGAATCAGCAGCAGCTTGTCGCCGATTTTCCATTCGTTCTGCAGATATACGGCAGCAGTTTCCGAGGATACCTCAGATGAGGTCTTGCTCTTGCCGTTGACGGTTACATCATGTTGGTCAGTGCCGCGTCCCTTCAGATGCGTACCGTTCATGATATCCTTTTTGTATTCGGCACCGAAGGTCATGGTATTGTTGTCATCCATTTTGTAGGAATCCTTGCCTTCGACAACGAGCTGCTTGTAATTATTTTGGTCAAAGTCAACAAACTTGTCGGCATTGGTATTCAGATTTTTATACCAGGAGGTATTGTCCTTGCGCAGCTCACTCAAATAGGTGCGGAAATTATAATCATGCTTACCTTCCTTGCCGTTATAGCCTAAGCTGTAATCGGAACGAGTATTATCATAGAAGTGAGAGGAAAGCATAGGATATTTTTCCGGCATAGCCATATCGCCGTATTTTTGCTGCATCTGCGCCAGCATCATGGGATACATTTTGTTATACATAGCCTTATAGGCTGCTGCATAAGCCGGCATATCGCTTGTCAGTCCCTGCTTGGCAAGAGCGGACGCAACTGCGCCTGCCGTAGCCTGCTTTGCTACAAAAGTAGCCATGCTGCCTTTATTGGTGTAATCGGAGCCCATGCTGTTCCAAGAGAAGCTTTTGAGTTGCTCGCGCATGAAGTTCATATCAAAATCCAGGCTATGGTTATCATCAAAAGCATAGCTCAGGCCGGTGTTCAAAAAGCGACGTGTGCCATACATATTGGTGCTGCTGGCATCGGTTGAAGTAACTGCACCGGTCGTTGTATTTTTAGAGTAGTTTTTATAGACACCGCTATCAAGCTTGCGTACTTTTTCGATACCGCCGCCGATTTTCAGGCTCAGCTTGCCCTGCTTGCCGGAGGAATACATAAAGCTTGTTGCTTCATCCTTCGTGCCGGTGTGCATGTTGACGCTGATGCTGGGAGTTGTAGATTTTTTAGTGATGATATTGATTACGCCGCCGATAGCGTCGGAGCCGTAGAGGGCGGAGCCGTTGCTGCGGATGATTTCGATACGCTCAACGTCGGAAATGTTGATACGCTTCAGCTCGTAAGCATTTTTGGAGCTTTGCGTATTTTCTGCTGCCATGCGCTTGCCATCAACAAGAATCAGGGTGTGCATGGTGCTGTTGCCGCGCATCTGTACCTGATTGCCGGTCATGCCGTTATCCTGCACGTCAATATTATTTGCCAGGCGCAAGGCATCCTGTACGCTGTAGGCACCCAGTTCTTTAATCTTCTGCTCGGTAATAACCTCAACGCTTTGCGGCACCTCTTTTTTCTCCAGCTGTGTCTTGGTTGCGGTCACAACATAATCCGCACCGCTGTATTCATCGTAATCATCTGCCTCTGCGGCAAAGGCCATATGGCCGACTGCACTGACAACGCAGGCAGTGAGTAAGGCTATCTTCTTTTTGTTTAAATTTCTCATAATGCACCTCTTTTTTCTGCTTATTTTATGGTATATTTCACACCCGCAAAGTCAGCAATTGCTAACCCACGGATAAAAAATATCGGTAAAATTATTTTCTATCGAACCAGACGACAAAATCTCCCGCCGGCTCAGTCCCCTTTTGCTTGCGCTCCAGCGGCGTGATTACTGCCACCTTAAGCTTAGGACGCAGAGCTTCTAATTTTTACGCTGTGCCCAGATGCCCATCAGAATGGAAGCAGCCATTGATGTGCAACACCTGCATGTTTTTATGCTCATCGCTAAAGGCAGCAATGCTTTCTGCCATCTTATCATCCTTCAGGCACTGCGCAGCATATACAGCAGCCAACCTTGCCGGCGGCATCTTCATAGGTGCCTCTGGCGAATTCATCTGCGCATAGAATTTATCCTTATACGCACCCTCAGGAGCATAGGTAGCCTTAGGCAACCATTTTTTATACTGCTCCTCAATGCCAGCGGCAGAAGCATTATTTTTGGCCACATGCGCTGCTAAAAAGCGAGGCACGTTGGCAGCGACAACAGGCATATTCTGTTCTTTGGCAAAATTTACCAGCGGAGCATAATCCGTCTTGTAATTTGGCCAAGGGCGACTCGTTGCCAGAAAATCCTCTTCACTAAGGCGGCCTGCTAAAAAGTCGTTAAGCTTCGTCTGGTTGTCCGCCTCAAACATTTCCATAGACAGTGCCAGCTTCTCGCCTTTAACCTTCTGTATTGCCTGCAATAGCTCTAATTCTGCCTGATGGATTTCTCCCTGGTCATGATATTCGCCAAAGAAAACTACGTCATATTTCGAGAGCTTCTGCGCCAACTGCCCGGCGCTAAGCTCTGCACCGCTTTTCACATCGCTAAACTGCGCTGCACTCGCACTGCCTGCGCCAAAGCAGAGCAGGGCGGTACTAAGTAAAATTGTTTTGATGTATTTGTTCATGGTATTACCTCATTCACTCTGCCGTCGTATACGGAAAGCACACGGGATATTTCGTTCCGTTGGCCTCCACACGCATAATCACAGCCTTTACATCGTAAAGCTCTTCAATGACGGACTTTGTGAACACCTCGTCCGTAGGTCCGTCTGCCATAATCGTGCCCTTTTTCAGCGCAATCAATCGCTCACTGTAGCGCGCCGCATGGTTCAAATCGTGCAGCACCATGATAACAGTCAGGCCCATTTCGTTATGCAATCGCACAACCAGCTCCATCAGCTCCAGCTGATGATGCACGTCAAGATAGGTCGTAGGCTCATCGAGCAGCAGAATTTTAGGCTTCTGCGCCAGTGCCATGGCCAGCCACGCGCGTTGGCGTTCGCCCCCGCTCAGAGTATGCACCAGGCGCGTACGCAGCGGTCCCAGCTCAGTAAATTCCAGCGCCTCTTCAATCGCCAGGCGGTCCTCCTGATTGAGGCCGTCGAAAAATTTACGGTACGGCATGCGTCCGTAGCACACCAGCTCCTCCACCGTCGTGCCGCCGGGAGCGTTCGCACTCTGCGCCATCACCGCCAGCGTGCGCGCCACCTCTTCCGTGGACATTTTGTTAATGTCCTTGCTGTCGAGATAAACTGTGCCTGTCGCAGGCTCCAGCAGGCGGCAGAGCGCCTTCAACAGCGTTGATTTGCCGCTGCCGTTCGGCCCGATAATCGTCACAATCTCCGGCCGGGAAATATCCAGCGTCAGGTCCCTGATTATCGTGTGCTCGCCGTAGCGCAGAGTAATTTTTTGTGTATGTAATGTCGGGATATTCATAGCTTAACGCATCCTCCGTTTCAGCAGATACAAGAAAAACGGACCGCCGATGAAGGACATGAAGATGCCTACAGGTATTTCCAGCGGACTGAAAAGCGTTCTTGCCGCCGTATCGGCCAATGTTACCACCGCACCGCCGGCAATCGCCGCACATGGCAGCAGGTATTCATGGTCGCTGCCTATTAGCAGGCGCATGATGTGCGGCACGATAAGGCCCACAAAGCCCAGCATGCCTGCTACGCTTACGGAAACCGCCGCCAGCAGCGCGGAAAGAAAGATTAAAATTGTACGCATACGCATCACGCGTACGCCCAAACTCTTGGCCAATTCATCTCCCAACTGCAACGCATTTAGGGAACGCGCACACAAAATCGTGCCGATAATGCCAATCGCGCTATAAGGCAAAAGCATTTCCACATGCCCCCAGCTGCGCCCCTGAAAGCCGCCGGCCATCCACATAACCGTGCCTTGGATTCTGTCGCTGTAAAATACGTTCAGCGCCGCCATACCGCCGCCGAAGAAGGTGGCAACCGCCACGCCTGCCAGAATCATTCGCAGCGGGTTGATGCCCTTTTCCCACGCCAGGAAAAAGACGATGCCTGTGGAAAGCACGGCGCCGACGAAGGCTGCCAGCGGCACCATGGCGGACTGCTCCGGGAAAAGCAGCATTATCACCATCGCAAACAGGCCCGCACCGGCACTCACGCCGATGATACCAGGGTCTGCCAGCGGATTGTGCAGCACGCCCTGCAGGTTGCATCCTGCCAGCGCCAGGTTAGCGCCTACCAGCACGGTCACAATCGTGCGGGGCAGGCGGATGAGGTTCACAATGCGGTCGGTGTCAGCATCAGCCTCGCCCAGCAGCGCTGCCCATGTTTCACCCACCGAAAGGCTCACCGTACCGCTGCCGATGCTCACGAAAATGCCTGCAACGAGCAGGATGCACAGGCCGCAAAAGACCGCTATACGCATTTTTTCTTTTGTTTTGGCATCATTGCTCATTACTTAACCTCTCCATAGATATATTCTTTCATAATCTTCATCGCGTCGATGGTGTGCGTGCCTGGGTTAACGGTAAACAGGCTCGGCGGCAGCTGGTACACACGGTTATTCTTCACGGCGTTCACGTCATGCCAGATGGCGTTGTCACGCATATTGGCGCGCAGCTTTTCCAGAATTTCCTTGCTGCCGCCCATGGTAATCAGCATCACGATGTCGGGGTTTTCCTTGGCTACGAATTCCATGCTCAGCGGAATGTAGCTGCTGTCCTTCACATTCTCGGCCTTGTCCGCAATGTTTATGGCGCCCAAACGCTCTGCCAAATCACCGCCAAAGCTCTTTTTGGTGGACATATTGAAGCTGTCCGGCGAGCCGAAGATAATCAGCACCTTCGGTCCCCTGCCCTTCTGCACGTCCTGTGTCAGCGCGGCATATTCCTTTTCTATCTGCGCACGCTTGGCGGCAGCTTCCTTTTCTCTGCCGGCAAAGCGGCCGAAGTCGTCTATGCTTTTCAGCACGTCCTCATAGGAGTTTATCATGTTCAGGTAAAGCGGCACGCCGGCCATTTCCAGAGGCTTGCGCAGCATTACGTGGAAGGGTACGTTCGTGCCTACAACCAGGTCAGGCTTCAGGCTCATGATTTTTTCCAGATTCGGCGCGTGAATCATGCCTACCTCTGGGATGTCCTTAATGCTTTCCTTGATGTCGTCGGGATATGAAGTGCTGGTAGGTCTGCCGACGGCCTTGCCACCGATGGAGGCGAAGATTTCGAGATTGGAGGCATTGAGAAAGACGATTCTTTTGGGCTCCGCGGGGATGTGTACCTTGGCGCCGGTGCTGTCGGTTACGCTGACGGCGGCGTTGGCTGCGAGCTTGTGCTGGCCTCTTGCCAGCAGGAAGTAGCCTGCCAGGGCTATGATTACGACAAATACGAGTAAGATATATTTTTTCATACGCAACTCCCTTTACAATATTAGCTAGTGCTATCTTTGAAATTAAATTAGCCTAGTCTAACTTTACTATGACATTATCTTATAAGATGGGGTTTTTGTCAAGATAAAATTAGCGTAGGCTAATTGACGGGATTAGTTTGCGATATAAAATTCTAGAGAAAGTTCCATTTTCAGCACTTCTTTTTCCTGCATTACGCTTTGCAAGCGCAGTTCCTTAACCTTACAGCCATCTCGTTCTGCCTGCCGCAGCCAGCGAAGCAGGGAATAAAAATCACCGACAGCACTTATTTGCAATTTCTGCATCTGCAAGCCATTCTGCAAAGCCACATGCTTACCCTCCATCTGCATGCTGTTTAGATGAATGCTTTGAGCTCGTGCCTGCTTTTGCAGGCGCTGCAGGATGTTGTTTAAGTTCAGATTATGCTCTACCTGCTGCTCTAATTTCTTTTGCTTCTCCAACAATGTAATCTGATATGTCTTATAATCACTGTGTTCATTAGCAAAACGAATCTGCTGTGTCAGTTGTCCCTGCAGCTTCTGTGTCTGTTCTACCGCCAGTTGTCGTTCATTGCAAAGCTCTAATGCCTTTACTCCAAAGCCTGCAGACAACACCAGCGCTATGCAGGCAAGCAGATTAATTGTTTTTTCTCCTGCTTTCATTGCTTGCCCTCCTTCATCTGCAGCTGCAGTTTATAAACAAGTACGTTACCCTGCTGCTGCGATTGCAGAAGCTCTACTCTGCTGTAATTTCCACATTTTTGCAGTTGCTCCACAAAACTTTCCAAGGCAAAATTATCCACCGCCTGTCCTTGCAGCACTAAAGGTTTTTTACTGCCGTTGTATTCCAGCAGTGTCAGCCAACAACCGGGCATCATCTGGCGGCAGATGCGTTCCAACTCACCAACGGCCTCTTTCGATGGTTTAGACGCTGCAGCCAACAGCTTTTCCAAACGCTGACAGTTACGCTCAACAACCTCGCTTTCCTGCATACGCTGTTCCCACTCCGCATACTGCTCTAATTGCTGCTCTACCTCCTGCAAATCGCGCTGCGCCAGATAACAGCCTCCCCAAGCACTAGCATAAGCCAAAATCGCTAACCCTAAAGCTGCACAGCCTGCTTTTGTCAGATAACGGCCAAAAGTGGCCGCTATCCCCTGTAAGCGCCACTGCTTCTGCCTGTATATTGATGGAAGAGACTTCCCGGCAAACCATTTATCTGCTGCTTCATCAATCGTTTTACTGCCTAACAAAATCCCCTGCAGCTTCAGCATTAAACTTCTGCACAGCTGCTCCAGTTCAGCACGCGACGCATTCTGTAAGGCTGCAAACATTACCTGATATTGCTGTTCATCTGCTTCACCGATAACATGTGCTTCAAAGCTATAAGTATAGTCTTCATGCATCCAAGGAACGCTCTGCTGTACCTCCCATTGCAGTGCAGCCTGCAGTTCACGCCGCCTCATTAAAGGCAAAAGCAGCTGTTCGGAGTACACCGTTGCTGCCGCAGGCAGCAACAAAACCGCTGCCCCCTCTTCTACATCACGTGCCAAAAGAATTTCGCGTAAAGCATCGGTAAGTCTTTGCTTATCTGCCAGACATTCCTCATTCAGCTGCTCCTGCCAGCTATGCTCACCATTCTGCCAATACGCAACCTCCCCCGTTTGCAGTGACAAAAGCAAAAGTGCCTGCTTACGGCGCAAACGGCAACGCAAAGCGCACCGTACAGGCTCAAACAACTCCTCAACACTAATACTTTTTCCATGCTTCATCATAAGAACATCCTCCAATACCATGTAATGATTTCTTTGCCACAAAAATACGCAGCAACCGCTCCTGCGCACAAAAACGGTCCGAAGGGAATTGCCTGTTTCAGCTTTCCACGCCTGCACAGCAACAGTAATGCCCCTACAATGCCACCGCTAACAAAGGCGAGCAGCAAACATAACAGCCCCTGCTCTAAGCCAAGCCAGATTCCCAGCACAGGCGCTAACTTGACATCTCCCTCTCCCATACCACCGCGACTAGCAAAATACAAAAGCAGCATAATTACCAGCAGTACTCCTGCACCACAAAGAGCTTCTAACAGCTGGTGCTCAAAAAAGGCACGCACTACACCTGCTGCCGCTAAAAGCAATGTCACTTTGTCATATAGCAGCATAGACTTCATATCCGTATAGGTGTGATAGAGCAAACAAAAAATGAAAATAATCGACAGCATACTTACCTCCTTAAAATCGTCTTTTACCTCAAAACACAAATAGGACTCCCATATTGTAATTTGTACTACAATACAGGAGTCCTAAAACTCTTTACTGCATATTTACTTTTTCTGCTTCCAGATAAAGCCAATGCGCTTAGCTACAGAGCTGAAAGTCTTTAATTGCCTCTTACCAGTTCAGGTCCTCAACCTCTTGACGGCCTTTGCCGGTCAGAGCATCCATCATGATGCGTTGCTCGATTTGAGCAGCCAGCTTCTTGGTGAACTTAACAGTATCCGGGTTAACGGACATACTGTCGATACCGCTCTTAATGAGGAACTCGCAGAACTCAGGATATACGCTCGGAGCCTGACCGCAGATAGAAACGGTCTTGCCATCCTTATGAGCAACCTCGATCAGGTGACGGATTGCACGGCGTACAGCCAAGTTACGTTCGTCATAGATATGGGAAACGGTGTCGTTATCACGGTCGCAGCCCAGAACCAGCATGGTCAGGTCGTTGGAACCGATGGAATAGCCATCGACAAATTTGTTGAACTGGTCAGCCAGGATGATGTTGGACGGAATCTCAGCCATCAGCCAAACCTTGAAGTCCTTACCACGGGACAGACCGCAGTCAGCCATGATCTTGGTAACTTTTTCGCATTCCTCTACATTGCGGCAGAACGGAATCATAACATTCAGGTTCTTCAGGCCGAACTCTTCGCGAACCTTGCGAACAGCCATGCATTCGAGCTTGAATGCTTCGATATATTTAGGATCATAGTAACGGGAAGCACCGCGCCAGCCCAGCAGAGCGGAAGGCTCGTTCGGCTCGAATTCGTCGCCGCCCTTCAGGTCGCGGTATTCGCTGGACTTGAAGTCGGAGAAGCGCATGGTTACCAGTCTCGGAGCCATAGCCTGGCAAACTTGGCGGATGCCTTCAGCCAGTTGGTCTACAACCTTTTCCGGTTGACCGATTTTGATCAGATACAGCGGATGTTCATGGATATAAGTAGTCCAGATGAACTCTTCGCGCATCAGGCCGATACCGTCGCAAGGCAGAGTAGCATATTTTTCAGCCAGCTCAGGATCGCCCAGGTTCATATAAATCTTGGTGCCGGTCGGCGGGAAGTATTCAGCAGCAGTAACTACCTGTTGTGCCGGTTGTTCAGCCTTCGGCTCTTCGATGATGCCTTCGTAAACTACACCATGAGTAGCATCGATGGTTACATCAATACCGTCAGGAATGGTGGTGGTAGCAGCTTCGCCACGGCTCTTGGTACCTACGATACAGGGAATGCCCAGCTCGCGGGATACGATAGAAGCATGGCAGGTCATTCCGCCGCTATCGGTTACGATTGCTTTCGCTTTCTTCATAGCCGGTACCCAGTCAGGAGCGGTCATTTCGGTTACGAGGATTTCGCCTTCCTTGAATTCGTCGATATGGGACGGATCCAAAATTACATGTACGCGGCCTGTTACATTACCAGGGCTGGCAGGCAAGCCTTTAACGATAACTTTGCGATCAGTAGTCACTTTCTTCTCCTCTTTCGGTGCACCATTTTCTTTGTTACGACGGCTCCATACGGTTTCAGGACGGGCTTGCAGGATGTAAACCTTGTTATCGCGCTCGTCAACGCCCCATTCCATGTCCATGTAGCAGCCATAGTGTGCTTCAATTTTCTTAGCGCATTCAGCCAATTGTTTGATTTGCTCATCAGTCAGCTTCTGCTCGTTTTGCTCATCCAGCGGAACAACAACTTCTTCGCAGTCGCCGTCAGCTTTGCGGATCAGCTTAATGTCCTGCGCGTTAACGTTCTTTTCAACAATCTCGCAGGTAGCTTTATTTACAGTATAGTTATCCGGAGTTACGGTGCCTTGAACAACATATTCGCCCAAGCCCCATGCGCCTTCGATGAGGATGTTCTTGTCGTCGCCGGTAGCAACGTTAACAGTGAACATAACGCCAGCAGCCTTGGAGAATACCATCATCTGTACTGCAGCGCTCAGTGCTACATCCAGATGATCAAAGCCTTGTTTTTCACGGTAATAAACCGCACGGTCGGTAAAGCAGGAAGCATAGCATTCCTTAACCTTAGCAACAATGGTTTCTGCACCCTTTACGTTCAGGTAGGTGTCCTGCTGGCCTGCAAAGCTTGCATCCGGCAAATCCTCTGCGGTAGCGCTGCTGCGAACAGCAACGAACGGATCAGCCTGGCCAACCTTTTCGCCCAGCTCTTTGTAAGCTTGGGCAATCAGATCCTGCAGATCCTGCGGCATTTCTTCGTCCATAATTGCCTGGCGGACCTTAGCGCAAACCTCGCGCAGCTGAGCGCTGTTGTCTACGTCCAGACCGGCAATTAAAGTTTTGATCTTTTCGTACAGACCGGTCTTTTCAAAGAAGTATCTGTAAGCGCAGGCAGTAGTTGCGAAGCCATACGGTACAGGTACGTCAACATGAGAAGTCAGCTCGCCCAAGGAAGAAGACTTACCACCGGCGATTGCTACGTCTTTTCTCTCCAGCTGGTCAAACCACAGCAGGAATGCTTTTTCTTTCTCCATAATAATTTGCTCCTTTTAAAATACTATACTTTTTTCTGGGGAAATCCTTAATATAGTGTATACTATATCACATTTAAAGGGCATATTCAAGCGATTTCTGCAGTTTTTTTTAGATTTTTTGTAGAAAATTCACCGGCATGCTATAATACAGATAATAAATAAAGAATAACAAGTATAAGTAAAGGAGAACGGAAAATCATGGCTGAATCAATGAAAGATTATGAAAAAGAACTGGAAGAGTCTATGAAAACAATAGAAGAAGGCGATATTCTTACAGGGACTGTAATCAGTGTAGATGAAAAAGAAGTAATCCTTGATCTGAAATATTATGCAGAGGGCGTGATTCCGGCAGAAAACTACAGCAGAGAACCGGGATTCAGCCTGAAGATCGGAAGAGCACACGTCTGAACTCCAGTCACATTCCTTTATCTCGTATGCCGTCTTCTGCTTGAAAAAAA
>ENA-UPWO01000588-UPWO01000588.1-human-gut-metagenome-genome-assembly--contig:-NODE-588-length-20905-cov-18.339639_pt1 | contig 20905 bp, 17 predicted proteins | sample MGYA00250056_ERZ773388 | MGnify/ENA primary metagenome ERZ773388 (study PRJEB29103, sample SAMN06112004) | human gut metagenome | biome: human gut; feature: ankylosing spondylitis patient; material...
TGCCCCGGAATCTTTCAAATAAAATAGCTCCTCACCGTTCTCCAATGATTATGATTCGCATAAATCCTTGCATTTCTCCCAATAGGCATCGAATTCCTCTTTGCTAACCAACATATTGGTTTCTATCGAATACAAGTCATATTGCAGGATGATAGACATCGGAGGATTGTGTTTGATGAAATCTTCTGGAAAGCAACTATCTACGTCGACATTAGCTACGCAATAGTTGCCATCTGCAGAAATTGTAATAGCCCTTGATACTCTCACGCAATCAAACTCGCCATAGCAAACCGTGTCGAACACCTTTATCTTGAAATAGAACTTGTATATCAATATTCTGTTGTTGCATGGAAGTTGTTTTCTCAGACGGATGCACAAATGAGCTAAGGACAACAAAAAACTTTTCTTGGCATCCTTTGGAGACATTATCAGCGTGAAGTCCTTGCCAAGCTGACCTACGGAATTCACTTCGACTTTTGTTTCTGGGGCTTTCTTGGAGACAAGTATCTTGACTTCATTCACCGCCTTGCTCCAAATCTCGACGTAATCAGGAAAAATAAGGTAATAGTAGCTGCTGAAAAAGAACTCCTTCGTCTCAGGCTTGTACTGTATGAAGAAGTTGGCAGAATCAAAAGATTCGGTAAACTTTTCTTCGGGCATGATGTAAGAATCATCGGGCGACTTCTCACAAACCGTACTAAGCATCTTGACTCGCCTCTTGAACCATATTTTGTATCTTTTGGCAAAGAGAACAAAAGCAATCGAGACAACAGCCAAAACGACAAGCACGACCACACCGAAAATATCCGAGCAGATATGAGTGATGACACCTATGCCATATATGATGACAATGCACCATAAAACGACCATTCCAAGTTTAGACATTATTTTTTCTATCATAAAGCTATTCGTTTTTTGTGTTTTTTTGAATCCACGATTTTCTGTTATCTATGATACAGGCATTAGTGTCCCGTTAAAATCAGGACACTAATGCTGTAAATTATTATTGTTATTCTACTTTGTTGTTACTTTCTTGTATTTTTGATTGCTTGCCGTAGGATTTTCAGGATTGGTCATCTGCAAATATCCTGCTGCAACAAGGGAGGTGATGTAACGTTCTCGGTTCTTGGAATGCATGCTGACTCCAATTCTGTCAAGTATCTCTTTGGTGGTTCGAGGAACAGAACAGAAATTTACTATGTCCCTTTGCTTGTTAGACAATGACACTTTTGGAGTGTCAGAGTGTCTAAGTCGAGTGTCTAAGTTGGTGTTAGAGTGTCTAAGTCGAGTGTCATGGTCGGTGTCAGAGTGTCTAAGTCGAGTGTCAGAGTCGAGTGTCAGAGTCTTGGACTTGGTTACTTTCCCCCTCGACTTGGTTACTTTCTTCTCTCCAAACCGTGATGACAAATTCCTGTGCCTTGTCATTATTCATAAACGTGACATTGATATCTTCGTCAAGTGCACGAGTGATGCCGCTACCTACACCAGTGTATGGCAGCAAGTATATGGCATTGTTAAAAAGGAACATATTGCGAGGCATAGAGGTTCCTGCCTTTATGTCATCATTTCTGCAAGTTCAGCATTATCGAACACTTTGCGCTTGTCGGCACCATTCTTCACCCATACGATTCCCTTGTTGTCATGATAAGTCATGTGAATTACTGAACATCAGTACGTTACGAGCAACCAGCAAGATTTCAATAAGTATATTAATAAGGTAGCGTCACTTTGAACAGCGGATTGTCTACATGCTCCTTGCGTATAACGTCCACAAGTTCGGCTACTATGTCGGGATGCGCAGCGCTCACGTCGTTGTCCTCGTGCAGATCGGTGGCGAGGTTGTACAGACGCGGCTTGCCCTTTACGACAATCAGCTTCCAGTCGCCACGGCGCACAGCCATTTGGTCGGTCTCGTGGAACTCCCAGTAGAGATGGTCGTGCTTCAGCTGCTTGGCATCGTCACCGAGGAGCGTCGGAGCGATGGAGAGTCCGTCGAAGCCGTCGCCCGCGAGCTGGCGGTTGGTGTAGCGCTTGCGGAAGTTCTTCACGCCGGCGAGGTCGCAGAACGTAGGCATGAGGTCGTAGAAGGCGAACTGCAGGTCGTTCACCTCACCAGCCTTGACGTGTCCGGGCCACCATGCGATGAACGGAATGCGTATGCCGCCCTCGTAGCACTGGCGCTTGAGTCCGCGCAGCTTGCCATCGCGTCCGAAGAACTTGGGGTCGGCGCCGCCCTCCTCATGAGGTCCGTTGTCGGAGGTGAAGATGACGAGCGTGTTCTTGTCGAGGCCCTTCTCGCGCAGCTTCGCCATCACCTCGCCCACGTACTGGTCGAGACGCGTTATCATTCCGGCAAACTGTGCGTGGGTATGCTCCACGGCGTTGTAGCGCGAGCCTTCCTGTCCGCCCCACGTCTTGTCGACGAAGAACTTCTTCTCGTAGCCCTCCACGATGCTGTCGTAGGGCTGTGCCAGTTCGGCGTGAGGCAGGGTGTACGTAAGGAAGCCCACGAACGGCTTCTTACCGTCCTGACGGTCAATCCACTCGAGCGCCTTGTCGTGTATGATGCGTGCCGAATACTGCTGGCGCTTATGGTAGTCGCGTCCGAACATGGGGTACTGTATGTTCTGCTCCATCACCTCGCGCACTACCGCCGTGTCGCCCATAGAGCGCGAGTAGCGGTTGAGGAAGTTGGGATAATACAGATGCGCCTGAAACTGGCAGATGTAGCCGTAAAACTCGTCTACGCCGCGCTTGTCGGGCGTAGAGGGCGAGCCTTCGTAGCCGCCTGCCCACTTGCCGAAGACGCCTGTGGTGTAGCCGTGGTCCTTCAGCATCTCGGGCAGAATCTTGTGCTGCGGATCGTAAGGCTCCTGACCCACAACAGCAAAATCTACGTTGTTGCCGTACATCACGGTATGCTCGGCAGACCAGTACTCGCGATTGCCGCGCACGTGTCCGTGACCCGAATGCTGACCCGTCATTATCGAAGCGCGCGAGGGCGCAGACACCGGCGAACCGGCGTAAGCCTGCGTGAAGCGCATGCCCTCCTCAGCCATGCGGTCGATGTTGGGCGTGCTGATATAGGGCTGTCCGTAGCAGGCAAGGTCGCCGTAGCCCATGTCGTCGCACAATATAAATATAATGTTGGGTTGTTTCGGTTGCACACGCTTTCCAGGCGCCTTCGCAGCCACGAGCATAGGCACTACGGAGAGGGCGGCGCTCGCTAAGAGAATATTCTTGTTCATCGCGAAATATGTTGTTTTAGAGTAATCGATTTGTTTTCAATGTATAAAATTACTGCAAATAATCCGAACGCCAAAATCATTTGACTACAAACGCATAAATTAAGCCGTTTTTACTCCGTTTTTCAGATAAAAAACATTACTTTTGCATATAGATTTTGCGCGGAAGCGCACATCTTAATCTAATAAAAGGACATTTACTAATAACTTTAAAGCAAACAATATGGCAGCAACAGTACTGAACGATGCGCAGATTGATATACTCAATATGATGCAATGGGTGAAAAGTCCCGAGGCTTTAGCTGACTTGAAACAAGCGATATCCGATTTCTTCGCAAAGAAAGCAAAGGAAGAGATAGACGCTATGTGGGCTAACGGAAAGATGAACGAGGCAAAGTTCGAAAGCTTTGAGAATCTTCACGAAAGAACTCCTTACAAACGATAGAAAGCTATGAACATTGTCTTGGATACCAACTGTCTGATTATGGCTATTTCGGCACAGAATGAATACTATCAAGTGTGGCAAGACTTTCTTGATGGCAAGTACGTTCTGTGCGTAACAAATGATATCATAGAGGAATACTCGGAAGTTATAGCGCGAAACATATCACCTTTAGTTTCCGAATTCATCATCACAGCCATTCTAAACAGGAAAAACATAAAACTTATATCACCTTCGTATGCTTTCCATCTTATAGAAGCAGACGAAGACGACAATAAATTTGTTGACTGCGCCATTATTGGCAACGCAAAGTATATTGTAACACAAGACCATCACTTCAATATTCTGAAACAAATATCATTTCCGAAAGTAGACGTGATAACACTGAAAGCGTTTCTTGCGGACTTGCAAAAACTATAAACAACAATGAGAGAGAAAATTGATTGCTTTCTGCCCTGCAACGATGTAGCCGAGATTGCCGACTCGCTGCAAACGCTGAGCCAAAGCAAGACTACACAGCATATAAACCTGCTCGTGAGCGACGCAAGCGACATCTGCGCGTGCGGCGACTCGGACAGCATCAGCGACTGCACCGTGATAACCATAGACGGACTAACGTCGACAAAGACGCTGCTCACCATCGAGGAGCATACCGACGCCGAATACGTGCTGCTGAGCCTGAAGCACACGCCGGTGAGCCTCGGACTGCACGCGCTCGACCGACTGCTGCGCGTGGCTACCGACAGCAATGCGGGCATGGTGTACGCCGACTGCTACATACAGAAGGACGGCGTGCAGGAGAAACATCCTACCATCGACTACCAGACGGGCAGCATTCGCGACGACTTCGACTTCGGACAGCTCGTGCTCATACGCGCATCGCTGCTGCACGAGTACGCGGCAAAGCAGCATCTCGCCGACTACAAGTGGGCGGGCTTCTACGACCTGCGCCTGTACATAAGCCGCAAGTCGCAGATTTTCCATCTTAACGAGTATCTGTACACGCAGGTGGAGACCGACTCGCGCAAGAGCGGCGAGCGCCAGTTCGACTACGTCAACCCGCGCAACCGCGAGGTGCAGATAGAGATGGAACAGGCGGCTACGAAGCACCTCGACAAGATCGGAGCTACGGTAGACACGTCGAAGTATATGAAGCCCGACTACAGCGAGCAGGACTTCACGTACGAGGCTTCGGTGATTATACCTGTTTTCAACCGCGCCAAGACCATCGCCGACGCTGTCGGCTCGGCTCTCGCACAGAAGACTACATTCAAGTACAACGTAATAGTGGTGGACAACCACTCTACCGACGGCACTTCAGACATACTCGAAGCGGCTGCTGCCGAGGACAAGCACCTTATACATATCATACCCGAGCGCACCGACCTCGGCATCGGCGGTTGCTGGAACGTGGCTGTCGACGACGCACGCTGCGGACGCTTCGCCGTGCAGCTCGACAGCGACGACCTCTACTCGTCGCCGCAGACGCTGCAGCGCATCGTCGACGAGTTTCACAAGCAGGGGGCTGCGATGATTGTGGGCTCCTACCGCATGTGCAACTTCCAGCTCGAGACACTCCCGCCGGGACTCATCGACCACAAGGAGTGGACCGACCAGAACGGACCGAACAACGCCCTGCGCATAAACGGACTCGGCGCGCCGCGCGCTTTCTTCACGCCTATCCTGCGACAGATTCAGTTCCCGAACACTTCGTACGGCGAAGACTACGCTCTCGGACTCGCCTTCAGTCGCAAATACCGCATCGGCAGAATCTTCGACGAGCTTTATCTGTGCCGCCGCTGGGACGGCAACAGCGACGCCGCCCTCAGCATAGAGCGCCAGAATGCCAACAACCTGTATAAGGACCGCCTGCGCACATTGGAGATTGCGGCGCGCCAGCAGCTCTCCGAAGGCACCGCAGACGCCTCAGCCGACAGTTCGCTGCAGCGCTTCTTCAACCGCCAGCTGGAGGTGTGGGAGGATGCCAGACAGCACTTCCACGACCTGCGCAACGTGAAGACGCGCGAGTTGTCGTGCGGCGAGATTACGCTCAAGCTGCAGTTCAACCCCGCACGCATCGTCTCTACGGGCGCAAACATCGACCGCAAGACTATCGCCGAGCGCCCCTGCTTCCTCTGCGAGCAGAACCGACCGAAGGAGCAGATGCAGAAACAGGTGGACAAGAACTTCACGCTGCTCGTCAACCCCTTCCCTATCATGCCGCAACACTTCACCATTCCGCTGCGCACGCACCGTCCGCAGAGCATCGGCATGAACTATGGCGAGATTTACCGACTGCTCAACGCCTACCCGACGCTGACGGTGTTCTATAACGGACCGAAGTGTGGCGCGTCGGCTCCCGACCACATGCACTTCCAGGCTGTATGTTCGGGCATGCTGCCGCTGCAGACCAACTGGCCCCGACTGAGCCGCGACACCGAAGTGCTCATAAAGAACGACGAGCGTGGCGCGATAACAGCCGTACGCGGCTTCGCCGTGCCCGTATTCTCTATACGCACCACCGACCAGCACACGGGCGAACAGCTCTTCCGCAAGCTCTATTCGGCGCTGCCGATGCACGGTGGCGACACCGAGCCGATGATGAACATCATAGCATGGCGCGACGGCGACGACTATCAGGTGGTGGTGATACCACGCACGAAGCATCGTCCCGACTGCTACTTCGCCGACGGCGAGCAGAAACGCCTCGTCAGTCCGGGTTCGCTCGACATGGCGGGCTTCATCGTCACACCGCGTAGCGAAGACTTCAACACGCTCAGCGCAGACGAAGCCGTAGCTATCTTGAAGGAGTGCGGCATGGACACGGCTACGTTCAACGAGACAGCCGAGAAGCTGCGCACACTTACAGCGGGCAACCTCGCTTCTAACACCCACTTCGCAGGCAAGCAGCCGAACGTATCGGTAGGCATCGTGAGCGGCGCGAAGATATCTTTCTCGCTCAACAAGCCGTACATGGCTAAGGGCAACCTGATTGAGGGCGAGCAGGTGGTTGAGTTTCATGAGGGCGGCATCCTGTGGAACGGCAACCAGTATCGCGAGCTTACTTTCCATCCGCAGCAGAACGACGCCTCGTTCTCGCTGCACGACGTAACAATCGGCGTCAACTTCCACTGGGAGCGTCAGGAGACGCAGACCTTCCTGGGCACGCTGCGCCTCGTGGTAGACTCAGACCGCGTCTGCGCCATCAACGAACTGCCCGTGGAGTCGTATCTTGAAAGCGTCATCTCAAGCGAGATGAGCGCCACATCGAGCCTCGAACTGCTCAAGGCGCACGCCGTCATCTCGCGTAGCTGGCTGCTTGCGCAGATTAAACAGCGCCACAAGCAGCAGACAGGCGCCGGAGGCAGCGGCTTCTTCTCGTTCATACGCAAGGACGATGAACTGATAAAGTGGTACGACCGCGAGGATCATACCATCTTCGACGTATGCGCCGACGACCACTGCCAGCGCTATCAGGGCATCACAAAGGCTACGAGCAAGCATGTGGCGGAGGCTATACACGCCACACGCGGACAGATACTGATGGACAACGACGAGATATGCGACGCACGCTTCAGCAAGTGCTGCGGCGGCGCGACGGAGGAGTTCCAGTATTGCTGGGAGAACGTGAAGAAACCATATCTTGCGGCGATACGCGACGTGGCTGACGCAAGCTCTTGCGGATGCAACAACGCAGCAGCCGCAGAACTGCCCGACCTGACCGTAGAGGAGAATGCCGAACGCTGGATTCGTACAGCGCCGGAGTCGTTCTGCAACACCGACGACAAGAAGATACTCTCGGAAGTGCTCAACGACTACGACCAGGAGACGACCGACTTCTATCGCTGGCACGTCACTTACACGCAGGACGAGCTGAAGAGCCTCATCACAGAGCGTCTGAAGATGGAGTTCGGCGACATTCTCGACCTCGTGCCGGTGGAGCGTGGCAGCAGCGGACGCATCTGCCGCCTGAAGATTGTGGGATCGGAGCGCACCTTCACTATCGGTAAGGAACTGGAGATACGCCGCGCGCTGAGCGATACGCATCTCTACAGCAGCGCATTCGTCGTAGACAAGGAGGACGTAAAGGACGGCGTGCCGCAGACATTCCGACTCACGGGTGCAGGCTGGGGACACGGCGTGGGACTCTGCCAGATTGGTGCCGCAGTAATGGGTGCCAAGGGCTATAACTACGACCAAATCCTGCTGCACTACTATCGCGGAGCGGAGATAAAGAGGATATATAAGTAATGGTGAAGTGGTGAAAGGATGTTGAGGTGGTGTGGTGTTGAGATGGTGACATTAGTACCTATCTCAACATAACAACACCTCAACAAAACAACATTTCATAACTCAAAACTCAAAATTGCCTTTGGCAATAATTAATAATTAAAAATTAAAAATTAATAATTGAAAAAGACCAATCCGTGGGCATGGATCCCCACACTATATTTCGCAGAAGGCCTGCCAAACGTTGTCGTTACAGCCCTGTCTGTAGTCATGCTGATGCAGATGGGACTGAGCGATGCTGAGGTGGGACTCTATACGGGCTGGCTGGCTCTGCCTTGGGTGGTGAAGCCGCTATGGAGTCCGTTCATCGACCTGCTGAAGACAAAACGCTGGTGGGTGCTCACGATGCAGCTGCTCATGGGCAGTGCGCTGGCTGGCATCGCCTTCACGCTGCCTACGTCGTTCTGGTTTCAGGGTACGATGTTCTTCCTCTTCGCAATGGCGTTCGCCAGTGCCACGCACGACATCTCTGCCGACGGCTTCTACATGATAGAGCTTGACGAGCACAACCAGGCGAAGTACGTCGGACTGCGCAATACGTTCTATCGACTCGCCGTCATCTTCGTGAACGGCGCGCTCGTGTCGCTCGCCGGCTTCCTCGAGCATCAGTTGCAGATGCCTGTGGTCTACACCTGGACGCTCATATTCTACGCGCTCGCGGCGCTCTTCATCGGCATTTGGCTCTACCACTGCAAGATGATGCCGCGTCCTGCCGATGATGTCAGTTCGGAGAAGAGCGTTGGAGAGGTGGCAAGCGAACTGAAAACGATGCTCGCCACATTCTTCTGCAAGTTCGGCACAAAGGAGACGGTATTCGTGATGCTATTCCTGCTGTTCTACCGCTTTCCGGAAGCTCTGCTGAACACGATGACAAAGACGTTCCTTATGCGACCTACAGCCGAAGGCGGAATGGCTCTGACACCCGAGGAGTACGGACTGGCGCAGGGCACGGTAGGACTCATCGGACTGCTCTTGGGCGGAATACTCGGCGGCGTGCTCGTCAGTCGCGACGGCATGAAGCGCTGGCTGTGGCCGCTCGTATGCGCCATCACACTGCCCGACGTAGTGTACATATACCTCAGCTACACGCTCGACTCTAATCTGTGGGTCGTATCGTCGTGCCTCTTCGTGGAGCAGTTCGGCTATGGCTTGGGCTTCACCGTATTGACGCTCTACATGCTTTACTACAGTCAGGGCAAGTTCCGCACCTCACATTATTCTATATGCACCGGCATCTCCTACCTCGGACTGATGCTGCCGGGCATGGTGTCGGGCTACGTTAAGGACATCATGGGCTACAAGATGTTCTTCATCTTCGTGATGGCGTGCTGCCTGATCACGTTCCTCGTGACGGCGTTCCTGAAGATTGACCCCGAGTTCGGAAAGAAAAAATAATGACAGACAAGCAAAAGAAAACAACCTACCGCCCACACCGCAGAGGTGCAAAGACCCGCTGCCTGTGGTTTCCGTCGCTGATGTTCGGTGACGGATTGGCTGTGTCTGTGCTTGTTCTGACGATGGTGATGCTGCGCCGCATGGGACTTGACACCCCCGACACAGCGCTTGCCATCGCATTGCTCTGTCTGCCCGTGCTGCTGCGCCCGCTGTTCGAGATGATAGTCACCCACTTCTGGGGCACCACAAAGGTGTGGATTCTCTCCACACAGTTCATCTCCGCTCTCTCACTCGCCGCCGTAGCCTTCACGCTCCATACGAGCTACTGGCTGCTGGGCACGGCATGCTTCATGCCGTTCTTCGTCTGCTCGGCTCTGTTCTACAACATCGCCCTGCACCGCTTCTATGTCGACACGCCCCAGGGGGTGCACTTGTCTCAGGGGGTGCACTTGTCTCAAGTGCACCAACCAAGCACAACATCTCAACACCTCAACACCTCAACATCAACATCTCAACATCTCAACACCTCAACTTCAACACCTCAACACCTCAACACCTCAACACCTCAACACAACAACACAACAACATTCCATAGTCAAAAATCCTGCGGATTTTTGACTATGGCCCTCCTCTTCGGCTGCGGAGTAATGGCGATGGTGGGCGGCAATATGGAAGTAATGACACGCAACATACGCTACTCGTGGAGCTTTGTGTTCTACGTGATGGCAGGCGTGGAACTGTTTCTGTGGCTCTGGCACACCCTCTTCCTGCCCGGCGGACCGCACGGATACGCCAAGCCGAAGCCTACGATGGGTCTGCATCGCGGCGAGTTCAGAGAGACTATGCGCCGTATGCTGCAGCGCAAGGACGACATCGCCACACTGATGTTTCTGCCGCTCTTCCTTCTGCCCGAAACGCTGCTCGCCCTCACCGCCCCACTCTTCGTCATAGCCAAGCCACACAACGACGGACTTGGCATGTCGCCGCAGGAGTTCGCCTACGCGCAAGGCACAGCAGCCATCATCGCCATCACCGTCGGCTACATTCTCGGCATATACGCCATACGCCGCCATGGACTGCGTCGTTGGCTACTGCCCTCAGCCCTACTGCTCGCCGTTCCGGGCGCCGCACTGCTCTTCCTCAGCTACAACACGGCAGCGCCACTCAGCATCGTAGCCGCAGCGCTGGCTGCGGGTCACGCCGCATTGGGCTTCGCTCTTAGCATGGTGAAGAAGGTGGTGGTGCGCTTCACGCGCAACATGCCAGACAGCACTTTGCGCCACGCCATAGCGCGCACGTTCATCGCCACGCCGTTCGTCATCGTTGGCGCATTAGCCAGCCTCATGCTCACCATCGCCGACTATCAGCGCATCTTTCAGCTCGCCACGGAGCTTGCCGTAGTGCCACTGATTGTCAGCGTGTTCTACCTTTATCTCACACGCAAAATAAACGGGGAACAGCCGATAAAATAAAGCTGCGATTGTAGCGAAGCCTCCGCATTTTCACCGCTTTCTTTACTCTACTTTCAGCGGAATTATGTACATTTGTATCCTGTATAACACTCCCAAAATGATATAAAGAATTAGATTATGAACAATAATAGCAAGCAACTATATCTCAACTTTGACGAATACATTCGTCAAGGAGAACCGAGCAAGAAAGAGAAAGCCAGTATATGGCAGACTGCTATAGGACTGCAAGCCGTAGATGGTTTACAGACCTCAGAGTATCTGAGAGCTACTGCTTGCAGGCATATCGAGGGCGAAATAGACATTGACGAAGCACGCAAACTCATCAAGAGTTATTACCAGTCGAAAACTCTGCGCGAGGCTGGCGAGAATGATATGCAAGAGGCTGATAAAGTTTCAGCCAACATCACAAAGATTCTGTCTTCAAAAGCATTGGACTTCAGCACAAATGGGTTTATCTCCATACACAGACGTGTGTTTGAGGATGTGTTTAAACACGCAGGAAAGCTGCGCGATTACGACATAACAAAACGAGAATGGGTACTTGACGGCGATACGGTGAATTATCTGAACTGGGAGGATCTAAGAAGAGCGCTCGATTATGACATAGCTCAGGAGCGTGCGTTCAGTTACAAAGGCATCACATCGGACGATATGGTGCGCCACATCACACGCTTTGTATCAGGACTATGGCAAATACATCCTTTTGGTGAGGGTAACACCCGAACAACAGCAGTTTTTACCATATTGTACCTCCGTTCCATAGGCTTCAAAGTGAACAACGACCTCTTTGCTCAACACTCTTGGTATTTCAGAAACGCATTGGTTCGTGCAAACTATAAAAACGCTCGTACGGGTATAGACTATACAACTATATATCTTGAACATTTCTTCCGTAATCTGATATTAGGCGACAAATGGGATCTTCGTAACCGGTATCTCCATATCAATGCTACTGATGAATGGAAGGTGCAGCCAAACTTTGCCGACCCCACAAGTACCCCACAAGTAAAGGAAGAAAACCCCACAAGTACCCCACAAGTTCTCGACTATTTGCATACAAACAACCAGCATATAATAAAGCTGATTCTTGCAATCGGAGATGTTGAGATGTCTGTAAAAGAAATGCTTACAGCCTTAGAACTTAAAGAGAGAAAAAGTTTCATAAGCCTCTATTTGAATCCTGCAATCAATGAAGGCTATGTTAGTATGTTATATCCAGACTCCCCCCGCCATCCGCGTCAGAAATACCTCCTGACAGTAAAAGGTCTGGCTGTGTATAATGAGTTTAAAGAAATGGGAAAATAAAGCCTCTGGCTGGTAGATACCGAGAAAAAGATGGAAGATGGCTGGAAGATACGCCCGTTTTGCGGACTATCTTCCAGCCATCTTTATATCCGTTTATGTTTGGTCTTCAACATATTACGATTGCACGACGCCCATAGCTGGAAGATATGGAAGATAAAAACGGCAATCGAGAATTATTAGTCGATAAATCGCTTTGTTATCTCGCCGTACATGTCGATGCGGCGATCGCGCAGGAAGGGCCACCAGCGGCGCACGTCCTCGCTGTGAGCAAGGTCTACCTCCACGATTACGCTGTCCTCAGCGTCGGGAGCCGAGCGATAGAGCATCTCGCCCTGCGGACCCACAACCATTGACGAACCCCAGAACTCAATGCCCGGAGTCTGCTTGCTCGGGTCGGGCTCGAAGCCGACGCGGTTGACCGACACTACGGGGAGACCGTTGGCTACGGCATGACCACGCTGCACGGTTGTCCATGCCTCGCGCTGACGCTGCTGCTCGTCCTCGGTGTCAGACGCTGCATAGCCTATCGCTGTAGGATAGATGAGCAGTTCGGCGCCCTGCAGAGCCATCAGTCGCGCTGCCTCAGGGTACCACTGGTCCCAGCATACGAGCACGCCGAGCTTGCCCACGCTGGTCTGTATAGGGCGGAAGCCGAGGTCACCAGGTGTGAAGTAGAACTTCTCGTAGTAGGCAGGGTCGTCTGGGATATGCATCTTGCGATACTTGCCAGCGATAGAGCCGTCGCGCTCCATGACGACAGCCGTGTTGTGATACAGCCCCGGAGCACGGCGCTCGAAGAGCGATGTGACGATAACCACGTTGCACTCGCGTGCCAATGCGCCGTAGAAGTCGGTAGACGGACCGGGGATAGGCTCCGCAAGGTCGAAATTGTCTACATCCTCCACCTGACAGAAGTAGAGCGAGTTGTGCAGTTCCTGCAGCACAACAAGTTCGGCACCACGCTTTGCGAGGTCGCGCACGCCGTCGGCAAGACGCTGCATGTTAGTCTTCACGTCAGCCACGTTGTGCTGCTGAAGATATCCTATTTTCAAGTGTTTCATAATCTTTCTACGTATTTATTTTGTTGCAAAGTTAGCCATTTTCGGTTAAAAAGCCTCATCTCAACTGCCAGAAAGCCACGGCAGCAGCTGCGGCAACATTGAGCGAGTCGATGCCGCGCGCCATCGGTATGCGCACCACATAGTCGGCGGCAGCGATAGTAGCGGCAGGCAGTCCGTCGCCCTCGTTGCCCATGACGATGGCAAGACGAGGCTCGGCGAGCAGCGCAGCATCGTCGATAGACACCGAATTGTCGGTGAGAGCCATCGCAGCGGTGCGGAAGCCATATCGGTTCAGGTCGCTGACCGGACCGTCTATCCACGTCCAAGGAATAGAGAACACCGCACCCATCGACACCCTCACCGCACGGCGGTTGAGCGGGTCGCAGGAAGTGCGCGTCATAAGCACGGCGTCGATGCCAAGAGCGGCAGCCGAGCGGAACATCGCTCCAACATTGGTGGCGTCGACAACACCGTCAATAACCACCACGCGACGCGCATCGCGGCACACCTCCTCGACGCTTAGCTCCGCAGGGCGACGCATAGCGCAAAGCACACCACGAGTAAGCACGTAGCCGGTAAGCGAGGCAAGCAGTTCACGACTGCCCGTATAGACCGGTATGTCGCCACACCGGCTGATTATCTCTGCCGCATCGCCCACTACATGACGCTGCTCGCAAAGCAAAGCCACAGGCTCGTAGCCCTCAATCAACGCACGATCGATGACCTTCGGACTCTCCACGATGAACACACCACTACCCTTTTCGTAGCTGTGGCGCAACTGCTTCTCCGTGAGACTCGAGAAAAGCTCGACACCGGGGAAGTCAAGCGAATCAATTTCTACTATAGCCATTGCGCAAACCGTTTATTTCGCCAACTGACACTCGGCAGGATACTGCATTGTGAGGCAATGGATAGATCCGTGCTGACGAACGATAGTGCGCGAGTCGATGCCGATGATGTCGTAGCCGGGGAAAGCCTCAGCCACGAGAGCCAAAGCACGAGCGTCGTTCTCCTCCTGTGCGTAAGTAGGCACGATGACAGCGCCGTTGATGATGAGGAAGTTGGCGTATGTAGCCGGCAGACGGTCGCCGTCGTCATAGAGTGCGTCGGGCATAGGTAGACGCAGCAAGCGATAAGGCTTGCCGTCGGCGTCGGTTGCAGCCTTCAGTTGCTGCTCAAGAGCGTGCAGGTCGGCATACTGCGAGTCGTTCTCGTCGTCGCAGCCCACATAAAGCAGCGTATTGTCAGGACAGAGGCGCACGATGGTGTCGATATGTCCGTCGGTGTCATCACCGATGAGCTGTCCGTGGTCGAACCATACTATCTTGCGGGCGCAGAGTCGCTCCTTCAACACCTGCTCCACCTCTGCCTGCGACAGAGGTTGGTTGCGATTGGGCGCCATAAGGCATACGCTCGTGGTGAGCACCGTGCCGCGTCCGTCACTCTCGATAGAACCGCCTTCGAGCACAAAGTCGTCGTAGTCGACACGCTCGCCAGCGAACACTCCGCGAGCATGTAACGTACGGTTGATGAGATTGTCCTTGTCGGCAGCGAACTTCTTGCCCCATCCGTTGAAACGGAAGTCGAGAAGGCGGCAGGAGGCTACGGCATTCTTGCCGTAGTCACGCACCGTTTGCTCGGTTGGTGCAGCAGAGACTGCTGCTCCCTCTATGTGAATGCCGCTGCCTTCTGCTGCGGGGATGAGCGTGATGAAGGCGTGGTCACGAGCCCAAGTGTCGTTGTTGTCACACTCGTAGATGCGCACGTTCTCCATCTCCTCGTCAGAAAGACTCTCCTCAAGCTCTGCACGCACCGCGTCTGGATGCTTTGCGGCGATGACAAGCAGCTCGTAATGAGCCACAGCCTTGGCTATCTGCACGAAAGTTTCGGTGATGTCGTCGAGATACGGAAGCCAGTCGGTATCCTCGTGAGGCCATGTGAGTTGCACACATGACTGACGGTGCCACTCGGCAGGAAGTATGTAGTTTTTGTTCTGCATAAATCTAACAATGTGTCTTTTTTGTTTAAAACTACTGCAAAGTTAGTGTTTTTCCGTCAAACAGTCTTACAATTCAAGTTTTTTGACTAAATTTGCAAATAATACTTTATACTCTAAAAAAAGAAAAACTTATGAAAGACTTCATCAAAAACGTGCTTGCCACGATGGTCGGTATGTTCGGATTCTTCATCGTGATGGGCGTTATCGGTATGATGAGCATCATCGGCATGATAGCGTCGGGCAACGCCGCACAGAACGTGGAGAAGAACTCGGTGTTCGTGCTCAATCTTTCGGGAACTATCAGCGAGCAGGGATCGGAGAACCCGCTCAGCATGTTCACAGGCGACAACTCGCTGAACAGCGGACTGAACGACATTCTCTCGTCTATCAAGAAGGCTAAGGCTAACGACGACATAAAAGGCATATACATAGAAGCGGGCGCACTGATGACCAACTACGCCACGCTGCAGGAGATACGCAATGCGCTCGCCGACTTCCGCAAGAGCGGCAAGTGGATTGTGGCTTACGGCGACTTCTACACGCAGGGCGCCTACTACGTAGCATCGGTTGCCGACAAGGTGTACATCAACCCGAAGGGCGCAGTCGACTGGCACGGCATCGGAGCACAGACCATGTTCTACAAGGACTTCATGGCGAAGTTCGGCGTGAAGTGGGAGGTTGTTAAGGTGGGCACATTCAAGAGTGCGACGGAGACCTTCACAGAGGAGAAGATGAGCGACGCCAACCGCTTGCAGACACAGACCTTCATCGACGGCACATGGCGCAACGTATGCGACGCCGTATCGAAGAGCCGCGGCATAAGCGTCGACTCGCTCAACAGCTACGCCGACTCGTATCTCGCGCTGCAGGCTACAGAGACGCTCATGAAGGCAAAGATGGTTGACGGCATGATGTACGGCGACCAGGTGAAGGACGCCGTAAAGAAGATGATGAAGCTCGACAAGGACGACAACATATCTCAGCTCACTCTGAACGACATGCTCAACGTGAAGGGCGGCAAGGTGGAAGGCAGCGAGATTGCCGTCTACTATGCAGAGGGCGACATCGTGCAGGACCCAAAGGCTGCAACGATGTTCGGCAACAACAACTATATAGCAAGTCGCAAGGTGTGCAAAGACCTTGAGGACCTTATGAACGACGACAACGTGAAAGCCGTTGTAGTGCGCATCAACTCGGGCGGCGGCGACGCTTACGCTTCGGAGCAGATGTGGCACCAGATGAGCGAGCTGCGCAAGGTAAAGCCGGTTGTGGTGTCGATGGGCGACTATGCTGCGTCGGGCGCTTACTATATGTCGGCGCCGGCGTCGTGGATTGTGGCTCAGCCGAACACGCTGACAGGCAGCATCGGTATCTTCGCTGTGATACCCGACCTCAGCGGACTCGTCACAACAAAACTCGGCGTGCGCTTCGACGAGGTGAAGACCAACCGCAACTCTACATTCGGTAACCTCATGGCGCGCCCGTTCAACGCCGAAGAGAAGGCTATGCTGCAGGCAAGCGTCAACCGCGGATACAATCTGTTCCGCCAGCGTGTGGCTGAGGGCAGACGTCTGCCGGTGGAAAGCGTGGAGAAGATAGCACAGGGACGCGTTTGGCTCGCTACCGACGCACTCAACATAAAGCTCGTAGACCAGCTGGGCGGCATCGACGACGCCGTGAAGAAGGCTGCACAGCTCGCAAAGCTGAAGGACTACTACACAAGCGACTATCCTGCAGCAGCTTCATGGATGGATAACCTGCTCAACTCGATGTCGTCGTCGGGTACTTACCTTGACGAACAGCTCAGACAGACGCTCGGCGACTTCTACCAGCCGTTCACCATGCTGCGCTCTATCGACAAGCGCGAGGCTATCCAGGCACGCATACCATACGCTATAAGCATCAAGTAATAAATATAATAAATGTGAGAACAGAAGGCGACTTTATAAAAATCAACGAGTGGCTGCTACCGCTTAGCTGGCTCTACGGATTGGGAGTGCGACTGCGCAATTGGATGTTCAATATCGGACTGAAGAAGAGTCGCAGCTTCGACATACCAGTAATATCTGTGGGCAACATAACGGTGGGCGGCTCGGGCAAGACTCCACACGTGGAATATCTCATCAATCTGCTGCATGAGAAGTTTCGCGTGGCTGTGCTCTCGCGCGGATACAAGCGCAAGAGCAGCGGCTATCTGCTCGCCGACAAGGACACCACAATGCCCGAAATCGGCGACGAGCCGTTCCAGATGAAGAGCAAATACAAGGACATCTATGTGGCGGTAGACAAGAACCGCTGCCACGGCATCGACCGACTCACTACTGACGAAGCCACAAAGGATGTGGACGCCATTCTGCTCGACGACGCATACCAGCACCGCTACGTGAAACCGGGCATAAACATTCTGCTCATCGACTATCACCGACTGATAATCTACGACAAGCTGCTGCCTGCAGGACGCATGCGCGAACCGAAGGAGGGCACGTCGAGAGCCGACATCGTGATTATAACGAAGTGCCCGAAGGACCTGAAACCGATGGAGTTCCGAGTGCTGAAGCGTGCGCTTAACCTCTATCCGTATCAGGAACTCTACTTCACGACGCTGCGCTACAACGCCTTGAAGGCGCTGTTCTCTGGTGAGCGTATCTCACTCAACTCGCTGCCAAAGAACACTAACATTCTACTGCTCACGGGTATCGCATCGCCCGAACAGATGATGGTAGACCTGCAGACGGTGACGAAGCGCATCACGCCACTCACCTTCGGCGACCACCATCAGTTCACGGCAGAAGACGTTGAGCGCATCAACAGCACGTTCGCCGCTATGCCCAAGCCGAAGATTATCGTCACAACAGAGAAGGACGCTACACGACTTGAGCACCTGGAAGGACTCTCGAAAGAAACAAAATCAAATATCTATGCCCTACCGATTCGCATACAATTCATGCTCGGAGGGGAGGAAGAATTCAACAATAAAATTATAAGCTATGTACGAAAAAATTCAAGAAACAGCATCTTGGTTAAAAGAAAGAATGACCACAAAGCCTGAAACTGCCATCATCCTCGGCACAGGTCTCGGACAGCTCGCAACTGAAATCACAGACAGCTACGAGTTCTCATATTCAGACATCCCTAACTTCCCCATATCTACCGTTGAGGGCCACTCTGGCAAGCTCATCTTCGGCAAGCTCGGCGGCAAGGACATCATGGCGATGCAGGGACGCTTCCACTACTACGAGGGCTACTCGATGAAGGACGTTACGTTCCCTATCCGCGTGATGTACGAACTGGGCATCAAAACCCTCTTCGTAAGCAACGCTTCGGGCGGCATGAACCCTGAGTTCAAGATCGGCGACCTGATGATCATCACCGACCACATCAATTTCTTCCCCGAGCACCCGCTGCGCGGCAAGAACTTCCCGACAGGTCCGCGCTTCCCGGATATGCACGAGACTTACGACCACGCTCTCATCAAGGAGGCTGACCAGATTGCCGAAGAGAAGGGCATCCGCGTGATGCACGGCGTATACGTAGGCGTGCAGGGTCCGACATTCGAGACACCGGCTGAGTACAAGATGTACCACCGTCTCGGCGGCGACGCCGTAGGCATGAGCACCGTGCCTGAGGTTATCGTGGCTCACCACTGCGGCATCCGCACATTCGGCATCTCTATCATCACCGACCTCGGACTGGAGGACACTCCTGTTGAGGTATCGCACGAGGAGGTGCAGGTGGCTGCCAACAACGCACAGCCGCTCATGACCGAAATCATGCGCGAGATGATTCGTCGAGCTTAACAGTATACATTAATTATATATATGACCGACATTTCAAAACTCGGTGAGTTTGGTCTTATCCACCATCTCACCGACAACATAAAAATAAAGAACGAATCGACCGTGAAGGGCGTGGGCGACGACTGCGCTGTGCTCCACTACCCCGACTCTGAAGTGCTCGTAACTACAGATATGCTCATGGAGGGCGTACACTTCGACCTCACATATATCGACCTGCAGCATCTCGGATACAAGTCGGCGATGGTGAACATCAGCGACATCTTCGCCATGAACGGCACACCGCGACAGCTCACCGTTAGCATCGCGCTGAGCAAGCGCTTCAAGGTGGAGGACATGGAGGAGTTCTACAGCGGACTGCGCATGGCTTGCGACAAGTGGGGCGTCGACATCGTTGGCGGCGACACCACATCGTCATACACCGGACTCGCCATCAGCATCACCTGCATCGGTGAGGCTCGCAAGGAGGACATCGTCTACCGCAACGGAGCGAAGGACACCGACCTTATCTGCGTGACGGGCGACCTCGGTGCGGCTTACATGGGTCTGCAACTGCTCGAACGCGAGAAAAGTGTCTACTACCAGCAGGTGGACGAGGCACGCAAGAAGAACGACAAGCGTGCTCTCGAAGAGCTGAAGGGCTTCCAGCCCGACTTCGCCGGCAAGGAGTATCTGCTGCAGCGCCAGTTGCAGACCGAGGCTCGCGGCGACATCATAACACGCTTCCGCGAACTCAATATCCGACCGACAGCGATGATGGACATCAGCGACGGACTCTCAAGCGAACTGATGCACATCTGCAAGGAGTCGAACTGCGGCTGCCGCATCTACGAGAAGAACATACCGATCGACTATCAGACGGCGGTGATGGCTGAGGAGATGAACATGAACGTTACGACGTGCGCTCTCAACGGCGGCGAGGACTACGAACTGCTCTTCACCGTGCCAATCGGCGACCACGAGAAGATTCAGCAGATGGACAACGTGAAGCTGATTGGACACATCACACGTCCTGAACTCGGACAGATGCTCGTAACACGCGACAACCAGGAGTTCGAACTGAAGGCGCAGGGATGGAATCCGCTGAGCGATAAGTAACATAGGAGGGTATGGCATCCCTGCCATACCCACGCAGCCTTATAAGGGGTGCAGCAGTCTCATAGGGGGTGCAGCAGTCTCTGCTGCACCAACCGAGCTACACCATAGAAGTCCACACCTTTCATTTTATCAATAAAAGCAATCTTTTATTGTTGCAAAAGCTCATATTTTGTTTTGTAAAAGCTTTGCTCTACTCACCGGACGGCGGACGCAATCCGATCAGACGGCGAACGCAATCCAATCAGACGGCGGACGCAATCCAATCAGACGGCGGACGCAATCCAATCGGGCAGCGAACGCAATCCGATCGGGCGGCGTTCGGTGTACAATGACAAGAACATAGGCTTTACATTATTAATTTCCACTATCACACCACTCTCACACCACGATATAATCACACAACTTACGGTTCAAAATATCATTTTTTACAAAAAATCGGCAAATAATTTGGCAGATTCAAAAATAATGCGTACCTTTGCACTCGCAAAATTAACGCAGTTGGTGCCATAGCTCAGATGGTAGAGCAAAGGACTGAAAATCCTTGTGTCCCCGGTTCGATTCCTGGTGGCACCACTTACGAAGAGTTACTCATAAAGAGTGACTCTTTTTTTTGTTTTCATTTTATCCATTACCTTTGTAATGTTTTTTCCGAAAAATTCTTCTATAATCTGCTGAATAGCTTAAAATGAGCGATTTATAAGTGTTCAACCTCAATAGAGGTAATGATTTGGCAATAGTCACAACTTCTGCAATATGCATATGTTTGCTTTGCCTAACAACTCTTTACAGTTGCAAAAATACAAA
>ENA-UPWO01000608-UPWO01000608.1-human-gut-metagenome-genome-assembly--contig:-NODE-608-length-20302-cov-78.697750_pt1 | contig 20302 bp, 12 predicted proteins | sample MGYA00250056_ERZ773388 | MGnify/ENA primary metagenome ERZ773388 (study PRJEB29103, sample SAMN06112004) | human gut metagenome | biome: human gut; feature: ankylosing spondylitis patient; material...
TTTCTAGTTGCTGCTGTATCATAGAGTGTTGCTAATTGACGTAAAGTTACTAATTTTCAATGAGATACGCAAATATTTACATCTATATCTTCGTCCTACATCGGGACTTTTTTCAGCAGCCTCGTCCCCGCGTCGGTATTTGCTTGTCAAGGCTCGATACCTTGACAAGCAAATGCTCTTCTATTTAAAGCATTGCCATGTTGGGGCCTCGAGCCCCAACATGGCAATACCGACGCGGGGACGCGTCGCCCCCAGGTTAGGATGCGTTCCCCCAATTAGGCCGATAAATTGCAGTTTATTATACACAACTTTAATATGAAAAATGAAATGCATTTCATTTTTCAGTAAAATTCTATCTATTTTTGCAATCGATTGCAAAAAATATAGAGCAATACATGGTTAAAGGATATAGTTTTTAATTTTTCCGAAACTATGTCGTCAAGGTGCAAATCTGCTTGGCATTTTGTACCAAGTTATTTTTTAATCGTTACATAAAATCCAAATACCTATGAATTTATTCGTTTTTATAGCTATTTATATATTGCCCTCTATGTTATTAGCAGGTATATTTGCTCCTAAATTGGGAAAACTAATTCAACGCTTAATAGAATACTTATTAAATAAAATAAGTAAGTAGGTATTCAAATTGGGGATTCTATAACGGATTGTGTGGGTAACATTGCGTTTCACCTCACAACCCTGTCAAATACTTATATAGCTCACGAGAGTCGGTTAGGCCTAACTTGCGAGCCATGCGCTGGCGCTTCTTCTTGCAATATTCGGGGGTAATATTGAGTAAGAGGGCAATTTCTTTTGAAGATAGGTTGATATAGAGGAGCGAGAGAAAACGTATGTCGCTGGGTGAGAGGTCGGGGTGACGCGCCTTTAATGTTTCGATGAATTGGGCGTTTGACTGCTCAAAGTAAGTGGTAAAGTCCTTCCACTCTACTGAGGCATCTAACTGGTGTCGCAAGGCACTGAGCGTGCGCTTGAGGGCGGCATCATTCGTCCTGCTAAACACATCATTCGCTTCAAGCGCATGAATGAGATCTCGCAGGGCATCGGTGCGGTTGGCCGCTTGCAGGGCCTTCGACATGAGTTCACGACTGCGCTGCTCAATAGTGCGCTGGCTGGCTTGTTGCTCAGCCTGCTCGTCAGCCAAGCGATGTTGCAAAAGTTCACGACGCTCCTGCTCGCGTTCCAATTCAAGTGCCGCCAAACGACGTTGCTGCCGACTATTACGCTTCTGCACCCACAAGGCCCACACCAAAATGGCACATGCCACTACAGCTACCAACATCAAGGCCAACTCCAAGCGGTGCTGACTACGATAAGAGTCAATTTCTTGCTGCTTCTGCCAGATGTCGAACTGAATCTGTCGCGCTTCGAAGAGTTTCTGCCCCGTAACGTTGGAGAGTTTGTCGGCAGTTCTCACCACGGAGTCTTTACAAGCCAAAGCCTGCGGGAAGTCATTCAATAGCGTATAAGCCGAGGCTAAAAGTTCAAAAACCGACCTTTTCATCGACAAATCCACCCCACCCTTGGTCAGCAAGATACGCTGCGCTGCTGCCACGGCCTCATCGGCGCGTCCCGTAGCTTGTGCCGTACGCGCTTGGCAGAGCAAGAGATCGGGGTGAACGGATAAATCGGGATATTTCTGCTGTACCCCTTTCACCAAATCATAAGCGACTTCCGCACGCCCCATCTGCAACAGGTAGTCCATACGGAGGGCTACTAATGAAGGTTTATTCTCCACATCGCGCCCTAATAAGCGTTCGGCCTCTTCGATGAAGGGGAGCGCCTTCTTACATTGTCGGTCGTCTATCAACAAAGTGGCAATATTGAGGGCACAACCTCCGATGAAAACGTTATCTTTTCCGCGTTTGAGGTCGTGATAGATGTGTTGGTATTCAGAGAGAGCTTTGGCTTTTTCGCCATTCATCATGTAAAGGCCTGCTATATTATTGCGAATGCTCAGCACCTTGCGCTTATCGAGGTGTTGCGTAGCAATCTGATAGGCTTGCGTAAAGTTCTGCAACGCATCAGCATAATTGAGCAACTCAGCTTGGTTGATGCCTAAGTTGGTATATACCCAAAAGAGCTGCTCGTAGTCAGTAACGCGCTCTGCCTCAGTGCGAGCGCGGATCAGAAGGTCGGACGAACGGCGGTAGTCTTTCTTCACCGCTGCATCGGCGGCTTGCCGCACCAACGAGCGTGCCGTATCGCTGCTCTCACCCCACGTCGTGAGGGGGAAAAGCAACAACCAACTGCTAAACATTACGAAACGGAATAGCTGCTGTATGTTGAACCTTAAAGAGTAATACATTAGTGAAAGATTTTGCGATGAATTGGGGGATATTTTCGCTTTCTTAGACTTTAATCAGTCATTTACGGACAAATGTAGGCATTATTTGCGAGATGAAAAGAAAAGTTGCATAATATTTACACTTTGGCGCAATAGGCTTAAAGAAATTGCAAAATGACATTTCATAATAAAACGGTCTACATTTGATGCTTTTTATAGCATTATCCCCTCCTATTTCACCATACATATTTTATTATTCATTGATTATCAGCGCAATACAGCAAGCACTGCATATAATTACAAAAATAAGATATCCCCTTTATATCCCCCTTATAATTTGTGAAAACATACAAAAGCGTGGTATATTTGCGGTGTCAATTTGTTAGATATGATAGTTGACGAGTTAACGAATTGATGAGTTAACTAAGAAAACAGAAGAGCGAACACAAAATCATATATGCTTATGAAAAGACCATTACTCTTTGGCGCTATGGGGCTTGCTGCTCTTTGCGCAAACGCACAGACTACGGTTGAAACCGCACAAGAGGTAACAGAAGGTAACAACAGCTACATACAAGCTGAAGCCAGCTACGCTACCCTTTACTTTAAGTACACTGCCGATGCTGACCAGTTACTTTACATCAACAAGGACTTTAACGGTAGCTTCTTGCCCACTACTGACGGCACATCAAGCAATGTCATCTCTTATGCCAACGAGAATAATGGCAAAACCATGGTTGTACCCGTTAAGGCAGGCCAAACAATCTATCTCGTTGCTATGACAAGCGACCAGAACGTTAGCTTCAGCGCTACCTCAAAGGCTGCCAATATTGACGGTTCAACGATTGCTACGGCCATTGAAGGCGGCAAAGCCCGTTTCTTTGTACCTCAAAACCGCGAAGCAAATAGCTATGGTGGCTATGACAACAAGCCCACCTATATTAAATATACTGCTACGAACAACGACGTACTGCAGATGACTTTCGAAGGCTACGTAATGGACGCCACCATTCAAGAGGGCAAAGACGGCACACCTACTTCATTCAATGTCAACAGCCAATACGTAAATGGCGTAAACACTTACGTAGGCAAGGTAAACGTTGAAGCAGGCAAGACTTACTACATTCGCGTAACCAACTATAGCCCATTGTTTGCAACCTTCGACGAGGTAGTTGTAAAACAAGGCTCAAGCTACGACGTAGCTATTAAGGCTGAAGAAGGCGATGCAAACGTTCTCTCTAAAGAGGTAGGCAAGACTTGGTACACCTTCACTCCGTCACAAGCAGGCTTCGTCAGCCTCACGTCTGATGCAGACTTGGCAGGCGGTACGATTAAGGTTTACAACCAAGCATACCAAATCACCTACGATCAGCCTGTCACCAGCGTAACAGGTAAGTTTGATCTTCGCTTTGAAGCTACTGCAGGCACTACCTATTATATATGTATCGAACGTGCCAACGCGGCTGACGCTGATAACAAGTTCTCTTTAAAGCTCGAAGCTGCTAAGGCTGGCGATACGTTCAACAATCCTATCGCACTGAATGCTAACGGTGGTACCGAGACCGTGCCCGAAAGCAATGGTACTTATTATTATAGTATCACCGTTCCTAAAGGACAACACTTTATCACGGTTAATGCCCCCAGCGGCATTTCGACGAACGAGAGTGCTACCCAAACGACAGTCTACCTTTACACAAAGGACTCTCAAGGCAACTACTCTGTAACGAGCGGCCGCAATGGTTTCCGCCAAATGGTTGAGACTTACGCTGAAGAGACTACCTATATCATTGCATGGAAGTGTGACGAAGGTAAGAATGCCTTTAGCTTCAACTATGGCGTATCTGAGGTTGAAAACGGTGACATCGCTTCAAAGCCACTTACTGCCAATGAGGGCGACAACACCATTGAAAAGACTTCCGACACCTACTTCACCTACACTCCTACTAAAGCTGGTTGGTTGACCATCGACACCGAACCTACGATTAACGTTGAGTTTTGGAAAGACACTTATGGGCAGAGCAAGTACGATGCCGTAAATTCTGGCTTTATTACCAAAGCTAAAGTGGAAGCAGGTCAACCCGTAATTATCAAGATTAGCGGTATGACCGAAGAAGGCTCCACCTTCTACCTCTCTTTGGAAGATTTTACAAAAGGAGAATCGATTGACAATCCTATCGAAGTCGTAGGCGAAGGTGATGCCGCAGCTATATCTCTCCCCACCAAGGCCATTGACAATTGGTACGTTTACACTGCTCCGAAGAGCGGCAAGTTGACCGTTTCGTCAAACATGACTGCTGGTTTGGGTCAGAACGCGCTTTACGTTCAAGTAGGCAAGAACGGTCAGAAGCAAAACTTCGTGAGCTCTAAGTCGATGGGTTCTGCATCGATTAACGTATTCGAAGGCTCTATCTTTGTCAACGAAGGCGATCAAGTATACGTAAACGTTGTATTGAAAGACGCTCAACAAGGTATTAACTTGAACTTTAAGATGGCCGACCCACAAGCGGGCGAAACGGCTGCCACTGCTATCGATATCACCGAACTCGATTCTTACACCTTACCTTCTGACATTTCACGCACTACTCCTATTTGGCTCAGCATTGATGCCAAGCAGACGGGGGTTTACATCATCGAGACACCGACTTACGATCCTAACGACGGACAAGTTCACAATACCTACATTGGTGCCGACGCTTATGCTACCGATGCCCAAGGCAACCAAACAGGTTCGGCTGTTGCCAGTGCTTCGACTAACTACGATAACACGACCAACATTAGCCAAGCCGTACTCAAATTCGTTGTAAATGGCAAAGACAATCCAACGGGCCGTTACCTCATTCAGGTATATGCCACCAATGGCGAAACACCCGTCAACATCATCAAGCGCGACATCGAGCGCGGCGAAGATGCTTCTATGCCTATCGAACTCCAAGCTGGCGATTTCGAAATGAAGACAGCCAACTACAGCGCCCCCATTTGGTATAGCGTAAACGCTGGCGTAGGCGACTTGATCATCTCATCGTCTAACTACTGGCAGGGCGAACTCTATGCTACTGACGGCGACGGCATGCCTACTGGTAGCTATCTCACTTCTTCTCAATATCAATACGACGGTTCTGGCTACAAGTTGACTTACACCATCGATGGCGAACAAGCCAAAGCAGGCGTTTACTTGATTAAGGTAACACAAGCCAGCAGCGGCTACACGGCTACGGCAGCGTTTAAGACCGACGTTACGGGCATCGACCAAGTAGCTAAAGACACTTGTCTTGTCAACACGGCTAATGACCAAATTGAAGGCGTTAACGGCGAAGGCATCGAAGTGTTCGACATCACCGGACGCGTAGTAGCTAAGGGCAAGGGCAACGTCAACGTGCCTAAGGGCGTTTACGTAGTTCGCACCAATAGCGGCAAGACGGTGAAAGTAACTGTAAAGTAAGTTTAATGAGTTTAATGAGTTTAATGAGTTTAATGAGTTTAATAAGTTTAATAAGTTTAATGAGTTTAATAAGTTTATGAGTTACCCCTACGTAACGCGTGCTTTCTAGCACGCGACCAATTAAACTCATTAAACTCCATAAACTTATTAAACTCCATAAACTCATTAAACTTAAAACTCAGAACATCAATCCAACCTATGAAACACATTGGGGGCAAGGCAAAATTACGTTTGCTTTACCCCCTATGTGAGTTTTAGTTGAAAGTCAACCAAAATATATAACAAATTCATTTTTTATGAACAAACACCTCACTCGGTATCTGCTTGCAGCTGGACTGTTGGTAGCTTCATCGGGTACGGCATGGGCCATTAAGGCAAGTCCGAAGCCCATCACCGTAAAGCAACCCGACGGAACGACCTTGGTCATCCGCGTGCATGGTGATGAGAACTTTCACTACATCACCACCACCGACGGTTTCCTTATTCAGCGCGACAAGGACGGATACTTCAAGTATGTGCAGACCGATGCCTCACAAGGCACGCGCAAACTGACAGCTCGTCGCGCACTGAATGCTGATAAGCGTTCGGCTGCCGACAACCAGTTTCTCAGCACCTTGCGCCCCATTCGCAAAGAGACGGACGCGGAATGGCTCAAATCATTGCGCGGCAACGTGCAACCCATGACCGTCGGCCAAACGCTTCCCGCTAGCGTGCGAAGCCGCAAAGTCGACGCCCAAACGGGCGAAGCCAAAGAGAGTGAATACCTCGTCGTGTTGGTAAAGTATGCCGACGGCGAGTTCCACTTCACCGATAGCGACTTCGACGCTTGGCTCAACGAAAAGGGCTATAGCAAGAATGGCGGTACAGGTTCGGTCAAAGACTACTATCGTGACAACTCTATGGGACAGTTCGTGCCCAACTTCACCGTAGTAGGGCCTTACACGCTCGACCACGAACGCACCTACTACGCTGCCGACCTCGGTGGCACGGGTAACGACGTCAACCCGCAAGCCCTCGTCATTGAGGCTGCACAGAAGGCCAAAGCCGACCACCCTGAGATAGACTTCTCTAAGTTCGACAACGACGGTGATGGCTATATGGACAACATCAACGTCGTAATCGGTGGTTACAGTCAAGCCTCATCAGGCGATGACAAAGATATGTGGCCTCACTCTTACCGCCTCAAGACAAGCGACGAAGACCTTTCGATAGAGATCGACGGCATTCGTGTCAACAACTACTCTGTATCGGCCGAGTTGGTAGGCGCTTCTGGCACCGAAATGGACGGTATCGGTACGTTTACCCACGAGTTTGGCCACATCTTAGGTCTGAAAGATATGTACGACACCGACGACTACGACGGTGGTATCGGTATCGACCCAGGAGCTTACAGCCTCTATGCCTCAGGTAGCTACAACAACAATAGCCGCACCCCAGCAGCCCTCATGACCTTTGAGCGTATGCAAATGGGCTGGCTCAAAAAGGAAGATCTTCACCAACTCAGCCAAGCTGAAGACGTTACTCTTCCTATCATGACCAGCAACACGGCTGCCTACGTTGACGCACGCCCTGGACTCAGCGACGATGAGGGCTACGAATGGTACGTGTTCGAAAATCGTCAAAAGACGGGTTGGGACAGCTACATTCCTTATCACGGCCTCTTAATCTACCACTTAGACTATACCAAGAGTATGGTGGACAAATATTGGAGTGTGAACGGGCCTAACAACAATGCGCGCCACCGCTGTATGTACATCGTACCGGCCGACGGCATTGACGACAACAACACGCGTAAGGGCGACACCTATCCTGGCACTTCGGGCGTAACCTCTTTCACTGACTATTACAACTGGTTGGGCGACAAGGTACGCACCCCGATTACCAACATTCGCGAAGAGAACGGTCTCGTCTTCTTCCAAGTGAAGGGCGGCGCTACGGAGCAATCAAGCATCGAAACGCAACCCGTAGGTTACGCCGACATTGCTTCTACCACCATTACCGTAAAGGCAAAGGTAGGTAAGGCTACACAAGACATCAAGGAGATGGGGTTCTGTTGGAGCGATGCTACCGAAGAGCCTACGCTCGATCCTTCCGATAGCGAACACAAGGCAGTAGCTACGGCCAACACGGCTGAGCTGACAATCGACGAATTGGAACCCGCTACGCTCTACTACGTGCGTGCTTACATGACCTTGGCCGACGGTACCACCGTCTATGGCGCTGCCCTACCGGTTAAGACGGAGCACACACCGTTGCAAGCTCCGCTCTCGCTCACGTTCAACGATACCGATGTTGACGGCGACTTGAGTTATTGGCGCATTGTCGACCAAAACAACGATGCCAACACGTGGAACTACGACACGAGTACACAGGCCATGGTTTATACGGGCGACTATTGGAACAATGGTAACGATTGGCTTATCTCTGAGAAGTTGCACGTGCCCGAACGCGGTGGCCTTTACATCTTGCGCGGTGTAATGGACCCCTCATACGTTGAAAAGCTCGACGTGTACGTTTCTACTCGTTCACGCGAGGTGAGCGACTTCCACTTGGTAAAGCAATTCTCATTGGCCGACCAATTTGGTGCCATGGCCGTCGACGAGGTTGACCTCAGCGACTTTGCTGGCAAGGACGTTTACGTGGCCTTGGTTTGCACCTCAGAACGTATGCAGAGTTCTCTCTGGCTATGGGGCATTATGATGACGCAACGCCTGGAGCAACCCGTCATTACCACCTTCGGCCGTCAAGGCGATGCCTTACACGCAGAGTGGAATGAAGTAAAGAATGCTTCTACTTACTTCCTTGAGTTCTATAAGGAAACAGACAAGAAGAACGTTACGGCTAAATTCTTGCCCGAAAGCGACGTGACCGACGCCGTAGGTGAGGTTTCACTCGGCACAGGTACGATGTACTTCACGGGTAGCGGAACGGTTCAAACCATTGATTACCCCGACGGCATTACCAACATTCAGTACGTACTGAAGTCGGGCGGCCCGCGCGGCACTTCTACCTTTGGCGTAGAAGGATCTAACGACAATGGCCAGACGTGGACGCGCATTGGTGAGTTGCAACGCATCAATAGTGTTGATGCCGACGGTACTGCTGTCGACCTCAGTACTTACATGAAGGGCAAGACCTACAAACGCTTGCGCATGGTCTGCGACTTTGGAGGCCGCTTGGTCAACATCACTAACTTTAGTCTGACCTACAACGATGGTGTTGTGCTCGACACGTTGGCAATGGGTGCTTCTGGCAACAATGGCCGCGACACGCAAGTCACTATCAACGAGACGACTCCAGGCGAGTTCAACACAGGTCGTTACCGCTTCATCGTCACCGCAGGCGATGGTATGCTCTACTACGAATCTTCTGTCCCCGCCATTTACGACGCAGAAGCTACGGGCATTACCGACGTGACCACCAACGGTGAGGCCTCACTCATTCCCGTTCGTGCTCTCTGCAAAGAAGGCATTGTTACGTTAGCTGGCTTAACTCCCAACAAGGCTGTTACGCTTTATGCTACCAACGGCCGTGAGTTGCTCCGCTTCGTTCCTACCGCAGCCCATGCAGCCGTTAAGCTGAACGGCTACGAAGGAGTGGTGATTGTTAAACAATAAAGTTTCTTGGGTTGACAAGTTGACGAGTTGACGAGTTAACAAGTTGACGAGTTGACGAGTTAACAGGTAAGTTACCTTATATAATAAAGACAAACTTACCCGTCAACTTGTTTACTCGTTAACCTCTGTCAACAAAAAAAACAAACTTACCCGTTAACTTGTCAACCCAAAAACAACCAATATAAAAGAAAAGAATGAAACAACTTCTATTCAGCATACTCGCCCTGTTGGCCACTCCCGTGTTGGCACAGCAGGTGGGCAAGGTGAAGCCTCAACAGCCCACTGCCCCACCCTCGGCACAAAAGTATGCGATAACAGCTACAGCTAATGCTGCGAAAGCACAGGCACTCGACAAGGTAGTGCCCCAACTTTCGGGCATTAACAATAAGGCGGTCACGCTGCGCTGGAATAGTCCTGAAGCCACTGACGGTATATTCGAGGACTTTGAAGGCCATAGCGACTTCGTCATCAACTCGCCAGGCACGACGGGTTGGACTTACATCGACGCCGATAATGCCAAAACGTACACGTGGACGGCGGCCTCTTTCCCCAATCAGGGACAAAAGATGGCTTTCATCGTGTTTAATCCGTCAAAGACATCGCCTTCTACTGGCACTTACCCTGCCGTTCAACCCTTCTCGGGCAATAAGATGTTGGTAGACTTTACCGTTGACGGTGGCAACAATGACTTTATCATTTCGCCCGCACTCAACTTCAAGAGCGACTTCCAAATCAGTTTCCGCGCCAAGAGTTATAAGGACACTTGGGGGCTGGAACGCTTCAAGGTAGGTTACTCTACCACGGGCACACGTCCTTCTGACTTCACCTTCGTACAGGAAGGCGACTATACCGAGGCTCCTCTCGACTGGACGCTGTTTGAATACCGCATTCCGAAAGAAGCCAAATACGTCTGCATCAACTGCGTTTCGAACGACGCGTTTATGTTTATGCTCGACGACATCTTCATCGGCACGAACCAAGTGCGTCCGAGAGTAGCCCCTCGCGCTACCTCTACCGACGCTCGCTTAGCAGGTTTCAACCTCTATCGTGACGGCGAGAAGGTGAACACGGAGTTAATCAAGGCCGTTTACGCTACCGACAACGTACCCGACTATCGCACTTATAGTTACACCGTGCAACCCGTCATGACGGACAATACGGTAGGCGATATGTCTGAGGCCCTCAGCGTTGAAGTGCCCGACGTGCGCTTGCTCCCCTTCTTCGACGACTTTGACGACAACACCATTGACTCTACACGTTGGAGCCGCCCCACCACTAAGGCGGGCGAGGAGAATAAGTGGAAGAGCGACTACTATGCTTACGGCTTGGTAGACTTCTCTGCTTGCTATCCTTACTCAAGTATGGCTGACTACTCACAGAGTCTTGTCACACGCGAACTCAATACGCCCAACCCCGACAATACGTGGATACGCTACGAAGTTCGTCTTGACTACAACTTAAAGTATGCCGTAAGCGGACTGTATAGTGTGCTCGCCACCGAGATTTCGACCGACGGCGGCAACACTTGGACGCAGGTGGACAGCATTAAGAACGACGTAGGTTCGTTCAGCTGGCGCACATACGAGTTCCCCTTGAACAAGTATCTGGCCAACAACCACTTATTTAAGATTCGTTTCCGCGCTTGGGGTAACGATGCACGCTACGTCAACTACTGGTTCGTTGACGACGTGAAGATATGGAACCCCACTACGCACGCTGCTACGATTAAGACGCTCAATGCGGGCCACCCCGTAGCCAACTGCTTGGTGAAGATGACGGCCGACAATGGTGCTTCTTACACCGAGACATCTGACGCCAACGGCAATATCAGCCTGCCTCGCATGGAAGAAGGCACTTATACCGTTACGGCCGAAGCAGCAGGTTATAACTTCTTGACTACGGAATGGAAGTTGGACGCCAACAGTGGTACCACCTTCACGGCTAACCTCACACGCCCTGTGCTCAACATCTCTGAACAGACCATTAACCAACAGAGCGCATTGGAGGCTTTGACGCAGAAGACCATTACAATTGAGAATACGGGCGACGGCGACTTGCAGTACAACTTCATCCCTACGCCAAAGCCGCAAAGCGGAACGACCGAACATCGTTGGGAAGTGACGCAAGCTTTCGATGCTTCGGGCGATATGCAGAGCAGCGTGACCTTTGACGGTGAAAACTTCTACACTTCGTCAAACTTCTTCTTGGGCAAGTTCTTTAAGTACGACCGCGAGGGCCACTTCCTTGAAGAGTTCTCTGTACCGGGCATGTACTATGCTGTAAATGACCTTACTTTCGACGGTAAGTACTTCTACGGCTCTGACCGCAAGAACCGCATCTTCGAGCTTGACTTGCGCAACAAGCGCCTCGTTAGCACAATCGACATTCCTTCAGAGCCTGACCTCTGCGTAACACATATCGCTCACGACCCCCGCACCGACGAGTTCTGGGTAGGTGATTACAACACCTTAGGTCGTGTTAACCGCAAGGGCAAGGTAACGCTCGATTTCTATAAGTTGAACAACCTCGTGAGCATGGACGTATTCGGTACAGCCTTCGACAATGTTACTCCTGGTGGACCTTACCTCTGGATGAGCGACCTCGTTACGTCGGGCCTTAACACGGTCGATAAGGTAACAATCAAGCAATACGACCTGAACAATCGTCGCGTCGTAGCGGAAGAACACTCTGCTATCGACATTCCGGGTTACAAGACGGGGTCACTCTCTACGGGTGAAAACAACCTCGTCGGTATTGACTGCACCACGGCTTTGGTCAACGGCAAACTCTCTTTGGTCGGTATTTTACAACAATCTCCTTCTCGCATCTTTGCCTACACCTTGGCCGACATCGATCCTTGGGTAAAGGCCTCTCCGCTGGTTGGTACACTCAAAGCGGGCGAGAAGCAAACGATCACACTCGACTTTGACGCACGCAGCGCGCAGTTGAATGAGCAGAATAGCACAACGTTGGCTTTCAACTCTATTCCTACACTGGCCGACAATCACGACATCAGCCTCAACCTCACCGCTACTGAGGCAGCTGCTTACCCACGTCCCGTACAGCTCACAGCTACAGCTGAGGGCGAGTCAAGCGCAACGCTCGCATGGCAAGCTGCGGCTGGTGCACAACCTACGGGCTACGCTATCTATCGCAACGACGTGAAGGTGGGCGAAACTGCTAACACGACCTTTACTGACACGAAGTTGGTGCGTGGCACTTACGCCTACGCCGTTCAGGCACTCTACGGCGACAATGCCTCTACGCTCAGCGATACGGCAAACGTACAAGTAAAGGTGGGCGAACCTTACTTTGCGCCTAACAACCTTACGGCCGACATCACGCTCAACAAACACGTGACGCTAAAGTGGGAAGACCCCTCTTCATTGCTCACGAAGAGCAAGATGATTCGCTTCGACGAGGGCAAGAGCGACGACGCTATAGGCGTGACCGAAGGTGGATTCTTCTACGCTGGTATTGCCCTTGACGCTGACGACCTCGCTCCTTATCGTGGTATGCAGATTGACTCTGTACAAGCATTTATTAAGGAACACGTTACAGCACTCTCTGTCAACATCTATAAGGACGGCAAGCGCGTACAGTCTACGCGTATTAGCGACGACTTAATTAAGTATGGTGAGTTCTCTAACTTTAAGTTGAACAAGCCCGTCACTATCGAACGTGGCTGCACTTACTACATCACGTTGCTCATAGCTCACGATGCTAACCTCAAGCCGATGGGTACGCACACCGCTACGTCTATCGACGGCAAGAGCAACCTCATGTCGCTCGACGGCCGCGAGTGGTTCCCCGCATCGTATGCTGGTTTCGAAAGCACCAACTTCAATGTGGCTGCTCACTTCGCTCCCGTTGCTGACTACAACGAAACGCAACCTACTGGCTACGTCGTTTATCGCAATGGACAGAAGGTGGGTACTTCTACGACTACTTCTTATACGGAAGACGTCACCGAGGCTGGCACGTACAGCTACACCATAGCTTCTGCCTACGAAGGCGGTACGGAATCAAACGTTAGCAATGCTGCAAAGGTAGAACGCATCAGCCTCGATGCTGCTATGGCACCTACTACGGTCAATGCCAACGTTGTACGCAACCACCGCGTCGACCTCCGTTGGAGCATTCCTGTAGCCAAAGCTTGCACGCTTCCCACCGACCTCACACCACAGGCTAACATCACGCCTGAGGGTTGTCCCGAATACGTGGGTCAGTTTAAGGCGGCTTACACAGGCGAAATGGGTATTGCTTCTGACGGCAAGTACATCTATACAACGAAGTATTCGTCAACGGGTATCATCAACCGTTACACCATGGACGGTACTTTCGACACCAGCTTCACCTTGGCCGTGCCTTCTACCTTGACCACGGGTTTCCGCAACCTCACCTACGACGGTACGAACTTCTACGCTACGGCCAACGGTTCTACGCTCTATGTCATCGACATGGATAAGCAAGAGATAACGGACGAAATCTCTATCTCTGAGATTGGCCGTCACATTGCTTACATTCCCAACCTCGATAATGGTCGTGGTGGCTTTGAGGTGGGCGACTGGGAAACCAGTATCTACACTTCATTGCGCGGTGCGAAACTCGGCACGGGTCCTATGCTGAAGGGCGCTGCGGGTTCGGCTTACTTCAATGGCGTTATCTACACCTTCGAACAGGGTTATAACAACAAGTACGAACTCTGTGCTTACGACTTCACCTCTGGCACGCAACTCTGGCACACCAGCTTGGGCAACTATGCGCCTATCAAACCCAGTGAGTCAGCCTCAGCCGGTGGTATGTCGGTTATCCATACCCAAGAGGGTTACACGCTCTTAGTGGCTGCTTTGCAAGAGGGTACAGGTACGCGTTACTTCTACTTCGACCTCGGTTCGGTGAAGGGCCTCAGCGGCTACAACATCTACTGCAATGGTACGAAACTGAACGATGCTCCTTTGGCTCAACGTGCTTACGCTGACCTTGAGAACACTCCGGGCACATACACTTACGAGATTGAGACGATCTACATCGATGGTACGGTCTCTGAGCGCACAGCTCCCGTTAGCGTAACGATTACTGAAACAGGTCAGGGCGCCGTTGCCTCTGACGTGAAAGCGCGCGCAGCCTCTTACGGCTACGACGTGAACGTTACGATGATCGACCCCACCACGCTGGTGGCCGATACGTACGAAAGCTTTGAAGAACAAACCGTTGGCGAGGCCTTCTCACAAATGGGTTGGACGAACAAGGGCGGTCTCTTTAAGGTGACGACCGACGATGCCGTTCAAGGCGACAAGGCGCTCTGCGCTGCTGCTGAGGACAAGGCTGAATTGATTATCCCCGTGGGTAAGGAATACGCTGCTCCATTTGCCTTCAGCTTTATGGCACGCAATGGTTTGACGAGCGAAGGCAATGGCGAGATTCAAGTGCTCTCCTCTAACGACGGCACGGAGGCTGCTGACTTCATCAACCGTGGCCGCTTCTCGACGACTGAGGCTTGGCAACAGTTCGCGCTCACGCTGCCTGCTGAGAGCAAGTACGTGATATTGCGCGTCAACACGAGCCACGCGGCTCAGTATATCGATGCCATTAGCATTCATACCGATAAGTTGGGCGACATCTATGGCTACGACATCTATCGCGACGGCACGAAGTTGAACGATGAACCTGTAGCTGGACCTAACTATACAGACCACAACCTCTTGCCAGGTACGTATAAGTATCAAGTTGTGGCTTACTACAACAGTTCGGCTATCAGCGAACTGAGCGAACCAGCCATTGCAAACGTTAACTACACCAATGGCTATCAACAACCAGGTACACTCTCTGTCGTACAAAGCGACAAGGGCAACGAACTCTCTTGGAGTGTTCCCGCCTTAGGCGATGCTACAGAATTGCGTTGGCACAACGGCGTTTGCGACAATGCTGCAGGTCTGCCCAGTGGTGGTCAGTACTACGCTGGCGTTGAGTTTGGCACGGACGACCTCAAGGGCTACGACGCATTAAGCGTCTCTGAAGTGAAGTTCTACATCAACCAAGTGCCTGACGTGCTCTACGTTCAACTCTATGAGGACAAAGACCTCGTGTTTGAGAAGTATGCTACCGACCTCCGTCAGTACGCCTTCAACACCGTGCGTCTTGACAAGCCTTTCAAGGTGGACGCAAGCAAGAAGTTGCGTGCAGTCGTTTACGTTGAACACAACAGCATCACCGTACCCTTAGGCTACGATGCTGGTCCTGCCAAAGGCGGTAAGGGTAACCTCTACTCTACCGACGGCACGACTTGGACTACCTTGAGCGACAACGACATTGAGGGCAACTGGAACATCTCTATTATGCTCCAGCCTTATGCTGACAACGTGAAGGCAGCTCCTACAGCTCACCTCAACGCTACGGCTGAACGCTATGCAGCAGCACAACCCACCGCTGCCAAGGCTGAGACATTGAAGGGTGTTGCCCTCGACGCAGCTCAACCTGCCAGCTTCTTTGCTGGTTACAACATCTACTGCAACGGTGAACGCATCAACGCTACACCGCTCGGCACAGATGCTACGACTTACCTTGATGCTGAGACACATGCGGGTCGTTACTACGAATATCAAGTGAAGGCTATCTATCCCGACTATGGCGAAGTTGGCTCTAACGTTGTTCGTGTCATGACGACTGGCATTAACGATGTGACCATCGACGCTGCCGCTGACAAGGCGCCTATTTACAACCTGAAGGGTATCCGCACCGACCGCACCGAGCGCGGCCCCGTTATTCAGAATGGTAAGAAGCGCTTGCAGAAATAAGCATTGACAAACACACAAAAAAATCCCCTTTGCCCCACTCGCGTGGGACAAAGGGGATTTTTTTTTGTGTTTATTACTCCTCCACCAATTCGTAATTGGTGCTTCTACCGCCCTCTTGGGTGGAACGGAGTAGGTGCTTGGCTATAAGGTCGTTGATGTCGCGATTAGCTGTATCTTGCGAACAATGATTGATTTTATACCATTTGGAGGAGTTGAGCTTTCCCTCAAATCCGTCAAGAAGAAGATTGAGTACTTTGCGCTGGCGATCATTCAATGATAAAGTACTATGCTGATTCCAAAATCTCATTTTTCGCACTACACGTTCGGTCTTAACCAAGGCCTCTTCTATAGCTGACTTTAAAGTGTGTAAGAACCATTCTATCCACGGCGTAATATCAAGTTCCCCTTTCTGAGCCTGCTCCAACTGCTCGTAATAGGCTTTGCGATGATTTAATATTTCAGACGATAGACTATAAAAACGTTGCGACGTATTGTCAGCTCGCGAAAGCATGAGTTCAGTTAATGTACGGCAGAGGCGTCCATTACCATCATCAAAGGGGTGAATCGTTACAAACCAAAGGTGTACCACGGCAGCTTTTACTACCGCATCTACATGAGTCTCATTTTCTATCCACTGGAAGAGTTCGCTCATCATGTCTGCCACATCTTGACTGCGAGGTGCTTCGTAATGCACTTTCTGTCGTCCCATAGGGCCAGAAACCACTTGCATGGGTTCCTCCCCTTGCCGCCAATTGGCTACGGTTATTTTATAGAGGCCACTTCGCCCTGTTGGAAAGAGGGCTCCATGCCAGGAAAATAAGCGTTCGGCCGTTATCGGTGAACGATAGTGTTGTACAGCATCTACCATCACCTGCACCACGCCCTCAGTGTAGTGGTCGGGAATAGGAAGTCCTTCGTGCGGTAAACCTAACTGTATGGCGATTGATGAACGTACACTATCACGATTCAAATTTTCACCTTCTATTTGGGCTGAATGAACGATTTCTTGTGTCAGTGAGTCGAGCATCGAAAGATGTTGATCCTCAAATCCAAAGAGAGCAATACGCCCCAAAAGTTTACCTCTTAGCACATTTACTTCTGCTAAAAGGCTACCAAATTGCTCACCATTCCATGTAAAGTGAGGCCATTGCGTTTGTTGCCAAATATATTTTACCATACACGTATCTTTCTTATTATACTACTTAAATACTGCAAATGTACACTTTTCAACCTAATTTGCGGAGTATAACGCGCATATTCTCCGCAGATTATGCGGAGAATAGAAGAATTCGTAAGAGGTACAACGAACATTTTATGGAACGACGCACCCTCACCTGGGGGCGACGCGTCACCCCCAAAAGGGAAAGCGTCTCCCCTCAATTAGAAACAATAAATCGCAGCCAAACAACCAATCAATCTTGCTCGATTAGTTGTCGTCCACTGGCCAGTGTATGTGTTTCCACTGGCCTGTGGAAACATGTACACTGGCCAGTAGAAACACGTCCACAGGCCAGTGGACGACAACGGAACGTGCATATTTTAACGACTGAAGCCCACAAAATAGATAGCAAAGCCTCCGTATTCCCCACTTCATTGGCACGAAGCAAAGAAAAATTGACTCGCCGTTTTTTCATCTTTCTACAATACTTTTGCATTTTCTAAACGTTTTAACATCTTTTACCCCCCCTAATTGCGATATTAACATTTAGTATCTACCTTTGCAGCACAAAATACGTTTTTAAAATTAATATTAAATAATATAACAAACAATTTACATAAATCACAAACAATTAATGAAAAAGATTTTACTCTTTACATTAGGCTTATTGGCTGCCTCAACCACAGCCTGGGCCGATGTGGTTGACTTTTTGTCAACAAGCGGCTTTAAAGCTTACAAGATTCAAGCTCGTAGAGGCCCCAACGCTGCTGGAACAGCATACGATGATAATAGTGGAAAGGGGTTTATGCTGACTAACAAGAATAGTGAATCTGATCTTAAGGCTTACGCTAACTGGTATCAAGGTACAACGTTCTTCAATGAGACTTATAGCGCTACCAATCTTCATCACAACTTCCTGCTGATTAAGGCTGACTACGGCACATTTATTTATTCCTTAGGTAAGAATGCTTACTTAGCAACAGGTGAAGATCATTCTGTCAGCTTTGCTACGACTCCTACTACCGCAACGATTAATACTTCGGGCAATGACGCTACCTATAAGTATTATATCACGACAAGCAACAACAGACAGGTAAATTTCAACGACTATGGTGGATCAACGGGTGTTTCGGGATTTGGAACAAGCAAAGATAATGGTTCGTTATTCACCTTTGTAGAGAATACGCAGACCGTTGACGAGGCTACCATTAATACGATTAAGGAGGCCATTAAAACGTACACGAAAGAATATTACCTAAACGATGTAGAAGGCATCAAGAGCCATTTAGGCGAAGTAGGTTATCCCACTCAAGCAGACTATGATGCTTTGAAAACTGCATTGAACACCGCTACGACGAAGGACGCAGCTACTACTGCATGGCAGAACTTCTATAATAGCGTTAAATACCCCGAGGACGGCAAAGCTTATTACATCGAGGGCGTAAACCGTGGCGGCACGCGAACTGGCTACGTCTACTTTAATGGCACACAACTCAAGTTTGCTACAGAATTGGCTACACCTATGCCCGACGAGGCTATCTACTACTGCCATAAGTTGGGCGACCGCAAATATATGTTTACGACCAAAGACGGTAAGTACTTGATGTATGCAACCGATTCCGATGGCGAGAGTAAGGGTATGGAAGATGCTTATGACGCTAATAAGAATACTTTGACTTTACAGCCGATGTCTTATAATGCAACAAGCAATTCTTACAACTGCGATAACGATGTATTAACCGTGAACAAGAACACGGTTGGTTTGTTCCTAATTCGTGGCAAACGTGCTTATAACGCAAGGTGGGCAAATTATGACTTCTACCTAATGGCAGGCTTCCATTCAGGTAATTTCCATGCTTCAAGCAACAACACAGTCTTTTACACGACCGATGCACAAACCAGCGCCTTTAAATTTGTTGAAGCACCTCAGAACAATGCGATTACGACGACTGCTGTAAAATTGAGCGATGCCGCTGACGCTGAGACTTACAACTTGGCTACGTATAGCAGTCCGTTTGCGACGACTCTGCCCAACGATATGAAGGCTTATACGGTTAAGAACGAGAATGGTACTTACTACTTGTCTCGCCTCAACTTGACCGACCAAGTGCTTCCTGCCAATACGGGCGTTATCTTGGCTGCTAACAAAGCTACCACTACCCCTTTCACTCCCGTGCCTGCTACAACAGCCCCTGAGGCTCCCACTGACAATCAACTGCAAGCCACAAGTGGTGCTGCCGTAACGGTTGACGCTGCAACCAATGCCTATATTTTTACGGCTAAAGATAATGTCGCCTTCTTCGGCTTATTGTCAAACAACCCAAACATGCGCAGCATCAAAGCCTTTAAGGCTTATCTTACAGTTGGAAGTAACGCTGCACCTCGCTTGAGCCTCAACTTTGGCGATGATAACGTTACAACGGGCATCAATACGATAACAAACGGAGAGCAGAAGGCCGACATCATCTACGACTTGAGCGGACGCCGCGTAATGAACGTACAACGCGCTGGCATTTACATTGTGAATGGTCAAAAGCGCCTTATCAAATAAACACGCTCCTCTCTACTATCACAATAAATAATGAATTATCAAGACATGAAGAAAATATATATCAAGCCCCAAAGCGCTATTTATACGCTCGAAGCTGCCACAATGTTGGCCGGCTCATTAGACGGCAAACAGGTTAACATGGATAGCGACCCTCAATACGATGGTAATACCTCACTCTCTAACAAACGTGAAAACCCTATCTGGAACAATAGCTTGCTAAGCAACGACTAAGCAAGGCATACAACGCATAAAAAAATAACTTCTGCAAGTCTTCACTTGCAGAAGTTATTTTTTTGTACAGATTACTTGCGGTAAACTGCAATTTAGCAGTCTAATTGGGGGGCGGGTCCTCACCTGGGGGCGACGCGTCCCCGAGGCTGCTGATAAAATAGCGGTTTATAGAGTTAAAGTCTTCCTTTTCGAGCTTTTTTAGG
>ENA-UPWO01000611-UPWO01000611.1-human-gut-metagenome-genome-assembly--contig:-NODE-611-length-20221-cov-16.209095_pt1 | contig 20221 bp, 17 predicted proteins | sample MGYA00250056_ERZ773388 | MGnify/ENA primary metagenome ERZ773388 (study PRJEB29103, sample SAMN06112004) | human gut metagenome | biome: human gut; feature: ankylosing spondylitis patient; material...
ACCCTTAGCTCAGTTGGTAGAGCAACTGACTCTTAATCAGTGGGTCTAGGGTTCGAATCCCTAAGGGTGTACAACTTTGAAACACATAAAAACAACTGATGCACCCTTAGCTCAGTTGGTAGAGCAACTGACTCTTAATCAGTGGGTCTAGGGTTCGAACCCCTAAGGGTGTACAAAAAAGGTGTTATCCAATCGGATAACACCTTTTTTGTTTTTTATCTGTCTGTTAGTGTGTCTGTATCCACCAATTTGTCTGTCGCTTCGATTCGGCTATTTCCTGGCGCGTAGACGGGTCTGAAATGGTGATGCCGGAGAAGTGGTCCACTTTGGTCTTCTTGTTCGTAGAGCCGGAGTATATGTACTCTGTAGCCGCTTTGTACGGCACAAGACGTAGCAGCACGTTGTGGAACTGCTCGTAGGCGCCGTTGTCGTTCGTGCAAAGTTGGCGCACATAGTCGTCGAAGTCGAAGAATATGGTAGGCTTGTATGTCTCGCCGTCGAGGTCCTGCACGTTGTCGAGAAGGCTAAGGTCGAACGTGTGTGTTGCGTTGATGCTCTTCATCATGGAAGCCATCTCGTCAACGTATCTGCAGTCGATGACGCCGATTGTGCCGTAAGGTGTGCCGCTGTTCGAATAGAACTCGTAAAAGTCCTTGCATAAAGCCTTGTAGTCGGGCTGTGCGCTCATCAGATGCTGGTATATGTTCTGGTAAGGCATGCCGTAAGCCATTACTTCGCTTGTAGACGCAATGATGTAGTCGGTTACGTCCTTCAAGTCGTACGCCACCTCCACGCTCGACATGTAGCAGTCGTCGAACATGATGAACTGCATCTTCATTCCTGCTGACTTTATGCTCGTTGCGAAGTCGACGATATCTATTCTGTATTCCTCAGATAGTCCGCCGAAGTAGCGCGACTTCTTCGGGTTGAACACTGTAGAGCTTGGTATCCATCCCATACCGTGGCTGCCCACTATCATGGCGTAGCGGTGCGCCGGCGCATACTCCTTCACCTTGTTCAGCAGTTCCGCTCTGCCGTTCGTCGTAAGATAAGTAGGCGAGGAGTATTTCTCGAGTGTATCCTGCGTGCATGTGCCCTTCTTGTATCTGATGTCTATCAGTGCGCTCTGCTGTTGATCTTTGGCTACGAACAGCAACAGACGCGTGTTGTCCAAGCCTTTGTTACGTACAATGGCCTTCTTTATGTCCTCAATATTTCCGAGCAGAAAGCTGTATAGATTGTTGCTGTATGGCATGAATACGAAGATTGTCTTCTCGGCTGTCTGCTGCTCTGGCGGCATGATAGGGTCTTCCTCCCGACAAGCGCTGAAACAGAGTATCAGAAGCGAAATAAATGCGAGTTTTAGGAGCTTATACATATTATATATATTAGTAGTAGATTTATATGTATATCTGTATTAAAAGGACAGGAGGCTATGGTCTCCATGCCGTAGCCTGCGCTGTTGTGGCGACTTTCGGTCGCCGGGCGCAGACTATAGTGTGGAAATCATAGCCTCCTGCGGTTTTTGTATTGTAAGCGTTTTTGATGACCAAGCGTTTACTTGTTCTTCAAAGCTGCGATAGATTCCTTCAGCGCTGCGATCTTCTCCTCAGAGTCGCTCTGCTTCTTGCGCTCGAGAGCCACAACAGCCTCAGGAGCGTGAGCCACGAACTTCTCGTTAGAGAGCTTCTTCTTGATGCCTGCGAGGAATCCTTCGAGGTGCTTCAGCTGAGCCTCCTGCTTCTCTATCTCTGCAGCAACGTCAATCATATCGCCAAGAGGCACTGCGAACTCGTCTGTGCCTACCATGAAGGCAGCTGCGGTCGTGTCCTTCTCCGATACTACGTTGATAGCTGAGAGATTAGCCATCTTCTTTATTACCGAAGCGTAAGCCTCGTAGTTGTTCTGCTGCAGCGCCTGCAGTTCGAGAGCGTCCTTGTTAGGTATGTTCTTCTGGTTGCGCACGGTGCGCACGCCAGCCACGATGAGCTTCACGTTCTCGATAGCTGCTACTACGGCATCGTCGTCGGCTGTAGGAGCGTCGAGTTTCAGCTCTGCGCGCATGATAGACTCGTTCTCCTTGCGGTCGTAGATGTGCTGCCAGAGTTCCTCTGTGATGAACGGCATGAACGGATGGAGCATCTTCAGTAGAGTCTCGAAGAATGCGAGTGTCTGCTCGTAGCTTGTGCGGTCGATAGGCTGGCCGTATGCCGGCTTCACCATCTCGAGATACCAGCTTGAGAACTCGTCCCAGAACAGCTTGTAGACAGCCATGAGCGCCTCGGAGATGCGATACTTAGAGAAGAGGTCGTTCACCTCGGCGTTGGTCTGCTTCAACTTAGCCTCGAACCACTTCGCTGCTATCGCATTAGCCTCCGGCTGCTCAGCGTCTGCCACCTGCCAGCCCTTAACGAGGCGGAATGCGTTCCATATCTTGTTGTTGAAGTTGCGTCCCTGCTCGCAGAGGCTCTCGTCGAAGAGAATATCGTTGCCGGCAGGAGCCGAGAGCATCATGCCCATGCGCACGCCGTCGGCGCCGTACTTCTCGATGAGGGCGATAGGGTCGGGCGAGTTGCCGAGCGACTTCGACATCTTGCGGCCCAGTTTGTCGCGAACGATACCGGTGAAGTATACGTTGCGGAACGGCACGTCCTTCATGTACTCTTCGCCAGCCATAATCATACGGGCTACCCAGAAGAAGATGATGTCCGGACCGGTTACGAGGTCGCTTGTGGGGTAGTAGTATTTAATCTCCTCGTTGCCCGGGTTGTTGATGCCGTCGAACAGCGATATGGGCCAGAGCCATGAAGAGAACCATGTGTCGAGCGCATCCTCGTCGTGAACGAGCTGGTCGGCTGTGATGTTCTCGTAGCCCTCAATCTTGCGAGCCTCCTCGAGCGCCTCCTCAGCGGTGAGCGCTACTACGTACTTCTCCTCTTCGCCTTCGGCTGTGGGGAGGAAGTAAGCCGGAATGCGATGTCCCCACCAGAGCTGGCGCGAGATACACCAGTCCTGAATGTTCTCCAGCCAGTTGCGGTATGTTGTGACGTACTTTGTCGGGTGGAACTTGATCTTGCCCTCGAGCACCGGCGGCAGAGCGATGTCTGCGAAGTGCTTCATCGAGAGGAACCACTGCTTGCAGAGGCGCGGCTCTACGGCTGTGTCCTGATTGCGCTCCGAGTAGCCCACCTTGTTGTCGTAGTCCTCAATCTTCTCTACCAGTCCGGCAACCTTCAGATCCTCTACAATCTGCTTGCGCACGTCCATGCGGTCCATGCCTACATACATGCCTGCAGCCTCAGAGATAGTGCCGTCGGGGTTGAAGATGTCGATAGTCTCGAGGTTGTGAGTCTTGCCGAGCGCGTAGTCGTTCACGTCGTGCGCCGGAGTCACCTTCAGACAGCCCGTACCGAACTCGATGTCTACGTAGCGGTCCTCGATAACCGGAATCACGCGGTTCACCAACGGCACGATTACCTTGTGACCGCGCAGCCACTGGTTCTTCGGGTCCTTCGGGTTAATACACATTGCTGTGTCGCCCATGATAGTCTCCGGACGTGTTGTAGCTACAACAGCGTAGTAGCGTCCGTCGGCGTCCTGATGCAGCACCTCGCCCTCGCAGCCTGTCGGCACAACCGGGTTTACGTCGGCGTCAGCCACATAGTAGCGCAGGTTGAAGAGGTGGCTCTTCTCGTCGCGGTAGATAACCTCCTCTGTAGAGAGCACGGTCTGTGCCTTCGGGTCCCAGTTCACCATGCGCAGACCGCGGTAGATGAGTCCCTTCTTGTAGAGGTCAACGAACACCTTCAGCACGCTCTCAGAACGCTTCTCGTCCATTGTGAACGCTGTGCGGTCCCAGTCGCATGATGCGCCGAGACGGCGCAGCTGCTTGAGGATGATGCCGCCGTGCTCGTTGGTCCAGTTCCAAGCATGCTCAAGGAACTGCTCGCGAGTGAGGTCGCGCTTCTTTATGCCCTGTTCTGCAAGACGGTTCACCACCTTAGCCTCAGTAGCGATAGATGCGTGGTCGGTGCCGGGCACCCAACAAGCGTTCTTTCCCTCCATACGTGCGCGGCGCACGAGGATATCCTGAATCGTATTGTTGAGCATGTGGCCCATGTGCAATACGCCAGTCACGTTTGGTGGCGGTATAACGATAGTGTAGGGGTCACGTCCGTCGGGCTTGCTACTGAAGAGTTTGTTGTCAAGCCAGTACTGATACCATTTCGATTCCACTGCTTGTGGATCGTATTTGCTTGCTAATTCCATACTGATTGTATCTGTTTTGTTTATATTTTCTATTCTTATCTTGCAAAATTAGTAAAAATACGTGGGATAATCGCCGTTTTTCATGAGAACTTGTAAAAAATGGCTACCTTTGCGAAAATAAAATGAATCTGAGAATGGATAATGATAAGGCTGGAAAGATAGAACTTCTGAAGGGCGACTTCGCACATCGGCTCGCACTTGCACTTGCACCTATGATAAAGGCGGGCTTCCCGAGTCCGGCGGACGACTATCTGCACGATAGTCTCGACTTCAACCGCGACCTTATAAAGAATCCGGAGGCTACGTTTTACGGGCGTGTGTCGGGCGACTCGATGATTGAGGCTGGTATCTGCGACAGCGACATTGCGGTGATAGACCGCTCGCTGCAGCCCGTCGACGGCGACGTCATAGTGGCGTTCGTCAACGGCGAGTTTACCATCAAGTATCTCGACCTGAAGCACAAGGAGGAGGGCTACATCGAGCTGCGACCCGCCAACGCTAACTATCTGCCTATACGCATCGATGCCGATGACAACTTTCGTGTGTGGGGCGTCGTGGTGTGGACTATAAAACAATGGAGACGATGAAGTGGTATGCCATCTGCGATTGCGACAACTGCTACGTGAGTTGCGAGCGTATTTTCCGTCCAGACCTGGAGGGGAAACCCGTTGTCGTGCTTTCTAACAACGACGGGTGCGTGGTGGCGCGCAGCGCTGAGGCTAAGCACTTGGGCGTGAAGGCTGGTACGCCGTTCTATCAGCTGCGTCAGCTGTTCCCAGATGTGCGCATAGAGGCGCTCTCGTCAAACTACGAGCTGTATGGCGAGATAACTGGTCGCGTGATGACCATCATACGCGACATGGCGCCGCAATGCTTCCGCTATTCAATCGACGAGGCGTTCGCCATTCTCGACGGTTTCTCTGTAGAGCAACTGAAGGAGTGGGGCGAAGAGCTGCATCGGCGCGTGCTGCAGTCGGTGGGCATGCCGCTCACTATAGGCATTGCGCCCACAAAGACGCTGGCAAAGATGGCTTCCCACTTCGCGAAGAAATACGCCGGATATAACCATTGCTGCGTCATCGACACCGACGACCGCCGACTGAAGGCTGCTGCGCTTTACCCGATTGGTGAGGTGTGGGGCATTGGTCGACGCTATGCTGCCCGGCTCGAAGCCTACGGCATACGTACGGCGTACGACTTCGCTATGCACTCGCGTTCGTGGGTGCGTGCTACGTTCAAGACCGTGGTCGTGGAGCGCACTTGGGCTGAGCTGAACGGCACCGACTGCGTGCCCGACGACCTGCCGGCTAAGAAGAAGAGCATCTGCACGAGTCGCAGCTTCGGCGGCATGGTGTGCGATTTCGATACGCTCCGCACGCACGTAGCCAACTTCGCCGCCCGTTGCGCCGAGAAACTTCGCAAGCAGCAGTCGACTGCCAGTATCGTGGGCGTATTCGTAGAGTCGAACCGCTTCCGCCCCGACCTCACGCAGTATTGCAACATGACCGAAGTGAACCTTTCTACACCGTCGTCTTCAACCATTGAGGTGGTGAAGGCTGCCACGGCATGCCTTCGGCGCATCTATCGTGAGGATATTCACTACAAGCGTGCCGGAGTGGTGCTGATGGGCGTGGTGCCGAACGCCGCCGTGCAGACAGATATCTTCACGTTCGACGTCGAAAAGTATCAGCACATGATGCAACTCGACAGCGCCGTAGACCGTATAAACAAGGTGGACGGCACCGAAACCGTGATTCTCTCGTCGCAGCAGTACCCGAATGGCAGGAAGTTTGCCGATGCCATAAAGCACGATTTCAAGAGCGCATGTCCTACAACAAGGTGGAGCGATATAATAAAACTGAAATAGAACGGTGAATGTAACACGACTTCAATGCGAAGTGTAACATAATGTGTAACAAAAACGCTTTGTGGTATACGCAAATCTTAGGCGTGTACTACAAAATCTTATACGTATATAACAAAAAAGAGGACATTACATGAAGTAATATCCTCTTTAGAGTGACTCCGGCAGGATTCAAACCTGCAACCTTCTGATCCGTAGTCAGATGCTCTATTCAGTTGAGCTACGGAGCCATTGTTTAAAGCTTTAAGCGTTGTTCCTTAAAAGCGAGTGCAAAGGTAGTGGTTTCTTTTGTAACCACCAAATGTTTTCATAACTTTTTTCAAGAAAAACTCAAAAAAGTTGATTTTTCTGCATTAAAAGCCGTTTTTGGGGCTGTTTTTGCAAGATTTTCGTATCTTTACACGCTGTTTGGCGGCTGTGACGCCTATCTGATGAATGGCGCGAACTATGTCGTAAGAGCGTAAATCTATAAAAAAGTACGTGTATCTATAAAAAAAATAATGTATAACCTAAAGAATTGATAAGTATGATTGATTTAATTTTGTCTATTGTTGTGAGCATAGCGTCGTTTGGCGCGGTGAGCAACAACGAGTCGGTGAACAATGCCGGGGCGATAAACCGCGCCATAGAGCATTGCGCCGGGCAGGGTGGAGGCCGTGTGGTGGTGCCGTGCGGCGAGTACACTACGGGCTCGGTCTATCTGAAGTCGGGCGTGACGCTCTTTCTTGAGCAGGGTGCTGTGCTGAAAGGCGTGCAGGACATAAACGCCTACGCCTCGCTGCAGACTACGCTTGATCTCTCGCGCTATGAGAGCGGTCAGGGCACGGTCAACTACAACTCGGCTACCGACCCACAGTGGTCTAAGGCGATGGTGTTCGCTGTAGGCGTGAGCGATGCAGGTATAGAGGGCAAGGGCAGCATCGATGGCGCCGACGTGCGCAATCCGCTTGGCGAGGAGCACATGCGCGGTCCGCACACCATACTGATGGCTGGCTGCAAGCGCATGACATTCGACGGATTCAGCGTGAAGCGCTCCGCCAACTATGCTTTTCTGGGCTACCAGATAGAAAAGTCGCAGTTTCATAATCTATATATAGAAGGTGGATGGGATGGCATACACATCCGTGGAGCAAAGCGTGTGGAGATATCGCGTTGCGAGATGCACACCGGCGACGATGCCATTGCGGGCGGCTATTGGGAGCGCATGAGCATCAATCGCAATGTGCTCAACTCGTCGTGCAACGGCATACGCATGATAATGCCGTCGGTACAGCTTGACATCACCGACAACGAGATATACGGACCTGGCAAGTTCGAACACATTACCTCGCACCGCACACGCTCAGAGGCGGCTATCAATCTTGAACCTGGCGGATGGGGTAAGGCGCCTGGACGCATGGACAAGATACGCATACTGCGCAACAAGGTGGCTTGTGTGCTTACGCCGCTTTGCGTAACGCTTAGCGACGATAACACTATGGGCACTCTGCTCGTTGAGGATATGCAGGCGCGTGGCGTCACACGCATGGCACTCTCGGTGAAGAGTTGGGGCAAGGCGCCAACCGATTGTGTGGTGATGCGCCGTTGTGATATGGAGTTCGACGGCATCGACGACCCCAATTTGCCTGCATGGTTCGAGAACCGTCCTACAGACCAGTGGCCCGTATTCCCGGTTTGGGGTATGTACTTCCGCAATGTGAAGAACGTAGACGTGAAGGACGTGAAGCTCACCGTGAGAGGAAAGGAGTATCGCGAGGCATGGACTGTGGACAATGTGGAGAAGCACAATCTGAACCGTGTGCAGGTGTCTAAAGACTGTGCGCATTAATATTTACCGCGCCGTGGTAACATCATTACCGCAATGCGGTTACGTTGTTACAGCACTTCGGTAACATTGTTACCACGAAGCTGTAACAACCATTCAAAACAAAAGAAATATACGTTAAGCCATAAAACAAAAATTGAGGGCAGCCAATAGACCGCCCTCAACCAACACAAAAACTAAACTAGACTTAACTAAGTTAATTAAAGACTTTCACAAGCCCTCAATTACTGGTTGCAAATATAACGAATATTTCCGTTATACACGCAATATTGTGATTAAAAATATCTTAACAAGATTGAAATTTTTGTGAAAACGCAAGTTTCCTACAAAAAAGTATGCTTATTCAGCATAATATAATCCAAGATTACCATTGCAGTCATCGCTTCTACGATAGGCACAGCGCGCGGAACAACACATGGGTCGTGGCGTCCGTGAGCCTGCAAAATGGCCGAATTGCCAGTAGAATCGACGGTTTTCTGCTCCTGCAGTATGGTTGCAGTCGGTTTGAACGCCGTGCGGAAGTATATGTCTTCGCCGTTGCTTATTCCGCCTTGTATGCCCCCGCTATGGTTGGTTGAAGTGTGTATGTTTCCGTCCTCCGCAACGAACGTATCGTTCTGTCGGCTGCCGCGCGATGTGGCGCAGCTGAATCCCTCGCCGTATTCGAATCCCTTGGCTGCGTTGATGCTTAGCATGGCAGCGCCAAGCATGGCGTGCAGCTTGCCGAACTCTGGTTCGCCTATTCCCTTCGGACATTTCTTCACCACGCACGTCACTACGCCACCGATGGTGTCGCCTTCCGCCTTCACCTCACTTATAAGTTGCTCCATGCGCTGTGCGGCGATAGGGTCGGGGCAGCGAACGGGGTTGTGCTCAATCTCTGCGAAGTTGTACTTAGTGTAGTCGCGGTCGAGAGCCACGTCGCCCACCTGTGAGGTGTATGCGTTTATGCTCACTCCAAGCTGGCGTAGCGCCAGTTTTGCAAGTGCTCCGCCCACACAACGGCTGATAGTGATGCGTGCCGACGAGCGTCCGCCGCCACGATAGTCGCGTATGCCGTATTTTGCGGCGTACGTATAGTCGGCGTGCGACGGTCTGTAGAGGTTGCGCAAGTTGTCGTAGTCGGCAGAACGCTGGTTTGTGTTGCGCACAATGAAGCCGATAGGACAGCCCGTCGACTTGCCCTCGAACACGCCGCTGAGCAGTTCCACCTGATCCTGCTCGTTGCGTTGGGTCGTAATGTGGCTTTGACCAGGCCGGCGGCGGCTCAGTTCGTTCTGTATGAACTCCAGGTCGATGTCAATGCCCGCAGGCATTCCGTCGACAACGCCGCCGATAGCCTCGCCATGACTCTCGCCGAATGTGGTGAGAGTGAAAAGCGTTCCGAATGTGTTGCGCATATTTGCTTTCAGTTAGTTCTTCAATCTGCGAGATGCAGACTGTTTTTAGTTGTGGTGTCCGCAGCAACCACCCTTGTGCTCGTGGTTTCCGCATTCGCCCTTATGCTCGTGCTTTCCGCAGCAACCGCCTTCGTGGTCGTGATGTCCGCATCCGCCTTCGCATCCGCCGCAGTCGCCTCCGCAACCGCCACCGTTCATGTGGCTGAGCATAGTCTTTATCTCGTCCATAGTAGCCTCGCGGTTCTCGATGATGTAGCCCTTGAAGTTGAGCTTCTTGCCAGCAAGCGGATGGTTGAGGTCGATCTTCACAGAAGCGTCGCCGATTTCGAGCACTGTGCCGATGAAGAAGTTGCCGTCCTCGTTCTTCAACGGAATCTGAGCGCCCTTGAAGATGTTCTTGCTGTCGAACTGTCCGTCTACGGTGAACATTTCTTTGTTGAGGTCGATGACGCGCTTCGGTTCATACTCGCCGAAAGCCTGCTCCTTCTCAAGTTCGAAGTCGAACTTCTCGCCGAGTTTCAGATTTTCAAGACGCTCCTCAAGAGCATCGAGAGCTGCATCGAAGCCAGTGATGAACACGAATGGCTGTTCCTTTGTTGTTTCCTCTACGAGTGTGCGCTCTCCGTTGTCGCTGATTGTGAAGAGCTGATACTGTGCTGCGATGAGCTTGTTTGTCTTATTTTCCATTATTTTTTTGTTATTATTTATTTCGTTTAATTTTGCAAAGTTAGTGCAAATCGAGCGCAATGAAGCTCGTTTCAATTGCCGAGATGCCGCCTAACTTCTGCAAAGTTAGTGCAAATCGAGCGCATTACAAAATAATGCCTACTATTTTATGCCTTATGGCTGGTTGCGTTAGCGTTTAGAAGCCATACTTTAAGCCACGCCGTTAGTCGTTGTATATAGCCACTTTTATTACGCCGTCCTCCTTGTTCTCGAACAGGCTGTAGGCTTCGGCTATTCTGCTCAGCGGAAAGCGGTGCGTGATGAGCGGTGTAGTGTCAATCTTTCCCTCTTCTATGAGCTGCAGCACCTCCTCGCAGTCGCATCCGTCTACGCCGCCCGTCTTGAACGTGAGGTTCTTGCCGTACATGTCGGGCAGAGGCAGAGTCTGCGCTTCGTCGTAGAGCGCCACCACTGTGACAATGGCGTTAGGACGTGCTGTGCGCCATGCCAGCTGGAAGGTGTCTTTGCCACCAGCTACTTCCAGCACTCGGTCGGCGCCGCCGTGGTCGCTGTTGTTCTTCACGAAGTCTTCGCATTCGTCGGGCGTTGTGAGCAGCACATTAGGGTAGTGTTGCTTCACGAAGTTGCGGCGCTCTTCCGATTGTTCGCAGACAATAATGCGCTTCGGCTGCTTCAGCATCACGCAGAGTAGGGTGCAGATGCCGGTAGGACCGGCTCCGATGATGAGCACCGTGTCCTCCTCGGTTATCTCGCTTATGCGTGTAGCCCAGAAACCAGTAGCAAGTACGTCGCCCACGAACAGAGCCTGCTCGTCAGAAACACTGTCGGGTATGCGGTTGAGGCCTTGTTCTGCCAGCGGCACACGCACATATTCGGTCTGTCCGCCGTCTATGCGACAGCCTAAAGCCCATCCGCCGTGCGGTGAAGTGCAGTTGTTCACGTATCCGTGCTTGCAGTAGAAGCACTCGCCGCAGAAAGTCTCGACGTTAACCGTTACGCGGTCGCCCACATTTACGCCTTTCACTTCAGAGCCAAGCTCCTCCACTATGCCCACCATCTCGTGTCCTACGGTTATTCCGGGCACGGCTCTCGGCACGCTTCCGTGCTTTATGTGCAGATCGCTCGAGCAGATGCTGCCCAATGTGACGCGTACAATGGCGTCTGTAGGCTCGATGATTGTTGGTTTAGGCTTGTCAATCAAGGCAAACTCACCTTTATTTATATATGTATATGCTTTCATTTGTTTTAGTGATATCTATGCAAAGGTACAAATAAACTTTCATTTGTTCTATATTTTTTGTTTTCGTTTGCTCTTTCACTAAAAAATATTACTTTTGCACGACTAAAAAACACATAATGGTATGAAAGCATTAAAGTTTATAGCAGTAGCTCTTATAACTACGCTTTTGGTATCGTGCGGCGTAACGCGCACAGTGCCTATTACAGGACGTAAACAGACTATCATGGTGAGCGACGAACAGGTGCTCAGCCTTAGCTCTCAGGAGTATGCCAACTACATGAAGACGGCAAAGCTGTCTACCAATCGCACCAACACCGCAATGGTTAAGCGTGTGGGTCAGCGTCTTGCGTCAGCCGTTGAGGCATATCTGAAAGCCAACGGGCTTGCAAGCGACGTGAAGCAGTACAGCTGGGAGTTCAACCTCGTGCAGGACAAGTCGGCCAACGCCTTCTGCATGCCTGGCGGAAAGATCGTGGTTTATGAAGGATTGCTGCCTTACACACGCAACGAAGCCTCGCTCGCCATCGTTCTCGGACATGAGATAGCACACGCTGTGGCTCGCCATTCGGCAGAGCAGATGAGTAAGGAGCTGCGCAACTCATACGGCGTGCAGATTCTCGGCAAGGTGCTGAATGCATCGGGTGTAGACACGGGCGTATCGCAGTTGGCGCAGATTGTAGCTCAGAAAGGTTTGCAGTTCCGCAGCCTGAAGTATTCGCGCGACCACGAGACAGAAGCCGACCGCATGGGTCTTATCTTCGCAGCCATGGCTGGTTACGACCCGAATGTAGCTATTAGCTTTTGGGAGCGTATGTCGCAGGGCAACAACAACACCAACGACATGTTCAGCGACCACCCGTCCGACGCAAAGCGCATCGCTGCTATAAAGAAAGACATGCCCGAAGCGCTGACCTATTATAAGAAGTCGAAGTAGTTTTTTTACTATATGCAATAAAAAACGGCGAAATCTCTTTAAGGTTTCGCCGTTTTTGTGTAATTTTACAACAAATATAAAATAAAAGCGTATGATAGATTATCTTGTACAGAATCTTTGGACTCTTTGGGCAGTGCTTGCAATGGTGTGTCTTGTTATGGAAATGTCTTCCGGCGACTTCTACATCACGTGCTTCGGCATCGGAGCTGTGTGCTCGCTCGTCGTTTCGTTGTTTGCAGTGCCGTTTTGGGCGCAGGTGACGGTCTTCGCCGTCTTCTCCGTGTTGTCTATTTACTGCATACGTCCGCATCTTGTGAAGATGCTCGATGCCAACGGCGGACACCGCAAGAGCAATGCCGACGCCATCATCGGCAGAGTGGGCAAGGTGACGGAGACCATCAAGGCTGGCGACTACGGACGCATGAAGCTCGACGGCGACGACTGGAAGGCAGAGTCTGACGAGACCGAAGACCTGCCCGTAGGCACGAAGGTGCGCATCGTAGGCAGAGAGAGCATCATCGTGAAAGTGGAAAAAGCGTAAACTTAATTTCAATAACTCAAAATTTATTATTATGGAATTCATGACAATCTTCCTTACAGCACTTGTTGTGCTTGCTGTAGTCTTTGTTAAGATGGCAGTTGTTATCATCCCGCAAAGCGAGACAAAAATCATAGAACGTCTTGGCAGATACTACGCAACGCTCAGTCCGGGTGTGAACATCATCATACCGTTCATAGACCGTGCGAAAGCCATTGTCGTTAGTGTACGCGGTCGCTACGGCTACTCTACAACCATCGACCTCCGCGAGCAGGTGTACGACTTCGACAAGCAGAACGTAATCACGAAGGATAACATTCAGATGCAGATCAATGCGTTGCTCTACTTCCAGATTGTAGACCCGTTCAAGGCTGTTTACGAGATTGACAACCTTCCGAACGCTATCGAGAAGCTCACACAGACAACGCTGCGTAACATCATCGGCGAATTGGAACTCGACCAGACGCTCACCTCACGCGACACCATCAACACCAAGCTTCGCGCCGTTCTCGACGAGGCTACAGACAAGTGGGGCATCAAGGTGAACCGCGTGGAGCTGCAGGACATCATTCCGCCGTCGAGCGTGCTTCAGGCTATGGAGAAGCAGATGCAGGCTGAGCGCAACAAGCGTGCGGCTATCCTCACATCCGAGGGCGAGAAGCAGTCGCAGATTCTGCAGTCGGAGGGCGAGAAAGCGTCTACCATCAACCGTGCCGAGGCTGCCAAGCAGCAGGAGATTCTGCGTGCCGAGGGCGAGGCTCAGGCTCGCATTCGCAAGGCTGAGGCTGAAGCGATAGCCATCGAGAAGATCACGGAGGCTGTAGGCAAGAGCACCAACCCTGCCAACTATCTGCTTGCGCAGAAGTATATCAAGATGATGGAGGAACTTGCTCAGGGCGACAAGACAAAGACCGTCTTCCTGCCGTTCGAGGCTACGAACATGCTGGGCAGTCTGGGTGGAATAAAGGAATTGTTTAAGGAAACTGAAAAATAAAGATTAAAAGAAAAACAGAAGAAGAATATGAACATTTGTATATTTGTTGGCGCACGTCCCAACTTCATAAAGATAGCCCCAATCGTTCGTGCCATTGACAAGGCTAAGGCTGAAGGCAAAGAGATAGGTAGCAGTCTGGTTTACGCAGGTCGTGAGGACGACCCTACACTCGAGCCGTCGCTCTTCGACGACCTTCAGATCGGTCGCCCCGACGTATGCCTTGGTGTCGACTGCGTTAACCTCAACGAGCTTACGGGTCAGGTTATGTCTGCCTTCGAGCGCTATCTTCAGGAGCACACTACAGATGTCGTTATCGTTGTTGACGACCTCGCTTCTACAATGGCTGCTGCCATCGTTACAAAGAAGCAGGGCATTCTGCTGGCTCATCTCGTAGCAGGTACACGCTCGTTCGACATCTCTATGCCGAAGGAGATCAACCGCCTCGTCATCGACGGACTTTCCGACCTGCTCTTCACGGCTGGCATTGGCGGCAACAGCGCTGCTACACGCGAGGGCGCCGAGTCGTCGAAGATATACATGGTGGGCAATATTCTTATGGACACGCTGCGCTTCAACCACCAGCGCTTCGAGCGTCCGGCTGTGATGGACGAACTGGGCCTCGCAGAGGAAAAGTACATCGTCTTCACGCTCAACCGCAAGGCTATCATCGGCAACGACGACGAGCTGCGCGCGCTTCTTGTGAGCATGATGTCGCACGCTGGCGATGTTCCGGTTGTGGCTCCGCTGCGCAAGCTTGCTGCCGACGCCGTTAAGCGCATCGTAAACGAGAATCCGCTGCTCTTCGAGAAGCTGCATATCGTGGCTCCGCTCGACTATCTGCACTTCGGCTACCTCACAGCCAACGCTCTCGGCATCGTCACCGACTCGGGCAATGTGGCTGAAGAGGCTACGTTCAACACCGTGCCTTGCATCACGCTCAACAGCTATACCGAACATATAGAGACCGTAAAGGTTGGTTCGAACGTGCTTGTAGGTGAAGACCCCGTACAGCTTGGCGAGGAGATGGCGCGCATGGTAGACGGCGAGTGGAAGCATTGCGGCATACCTGAGCGTTGGGATGGTCGTTCGGCTGAGCGCATCGTGCAGACACTGATGGAGTGCGCAGCTAAGTAATTAGCGGAAGGAGGCTACGGCAGGAATGCCGTAGGCTCCTACATACATTACTCTTATAATAACCCCTGCTTATGAACAATTACAAATCTATCTGGTGCGCAGCGCTTATTGCGCTCAGCATCGTAACTCTTGGTTTTAATATCAAGGGTGGCATCGACAACTTCGCAAACAAAGACCGCAAAGTGTCTGTAAAGGGATTGGCTGAGAAAGAAGTGGACGCCGATAAGGTGACATGGCCTATCGTGTCTAAAGAACTCGGCAACGACTTGCCCGAACTTTATAAGCGTCTTGGCGATACTCAGCAGAAGATAAAGCATTTTCTAACAGCCAACGGCGTGAAGCCCGACGAGATAAGCGTTAATGCACCGAGCGTAATCGACCTCAACGCCGACCAGTACAGCAACAACCAGCGCACATACCGCTACAACATCACATCGGTCATCACCGTGACCTCGCGCAACGTGAAACTCGTGCGCTCCATCATAGCCCGTCAGGGCGAACTGCTGAAGGAGGGCGTGGCTATCGTCGACGGCGGCTACGAGAATCAGGTGAAGTACGAGTATGTGTCGTTCAAGCAGATGAAGCCGAAAATGATGGAAGAGGCTATAGCCAATGCCGAGAAGACAGCCGCACAGTTTGCCAAGAACTCCAAGAGTAAGCTCAACAAGATTGTCTCTGCCGACCAGGGCCAGTTCTCTATCGAAGACCGCGACCAGAGCACGCCTTACGTAAAGAAGGTGCGCGTCGTGACGACCATTGTCTACTCTTTGAAAGATTAGATTATATAGTAGCGGAGGTCTCCGGCCTCCGCAGCAATCAATGATATAAACTCTATTATTAGTAATAATGATTTGTATTCGACTTGGTACTGCGGAGGCCGGAGACCTCCGCTACTTATAGGTTCATAATTGAATCACTCCAAATTCCATATGAGCCTTAAAAAGAATGTTCGCAGTGCATAAGCGAGACCTATCGACTCGCCCGCACTGCGAACATTTTTTTGTGTCTGTAGCTTATCCGGAAAACGCCGTTAGAACGGGAAGATGAGCGGCAGCACACCGATCATCACCAGTCCAATTATTATCTGCAACGGCAGACCCACCTTTATATAGTCCATGAAGCTGTAACCGCCAGCCTGCATAACGAGCGCATTAGGCGGAGTGGAGAACGGCGATGCGAAGCACATGCTTGCGCCGAGCGTCACGGCGAAGAGCATAGGGTAGGGACTTACGCCGATAGCCATAGCCGAAGTGAGCGCTATCGGCGACATGAGCACCGCCGTTGCCGTGTTGCTTATGAACATAGTGAGGCACGAGGTAGTGAAGTAGACGCCCGCAAGCAGAGCGTACGGACTCGCCTCGCCGAGGTTGTCGGCAAGCAGGCGCGCCACCATGCTCGACGCTCCCGTCTTCTCCAGCGCCACCGACATGGGCAGCATCGCCGCAATCAGCACAATACTCTCCCAGTTTATCGTCTTGTAGGCAGCCTCCACGCTGCGCAGACATCCGGTTATCACCATGAGCAGTCCGGCAATCATCACCGCCGTAACAGGCGCTACGGGTATGAAGTCGAACACCATCATCGCTATCATCATCAGCATGATAGCCGCCGCAAGCGGAGCCTTGTAGTCGAGCGTCACATGTGCCGCCTCCTCCAGCGGCTGACCGATCACCACGATGCCCTCCGCCTCGTTGGCTATGCGTGCGATGTTCTTCCAGCGGCCCTGAATGAGCAGTATGTCGCCCTCGCGCAGCTTCAGGTCGGCGAGGTTGTCGGTTATGTAGTCACCGCCGCGCTGCACGCCCAGCACGTTCACGTTGTACATGCGTCGCACGCCCGAGTCTTTTATCGACTTGCCGCACAGGCGCGCCGAGTGCATCAGCACCACCTCCGCAATGCCGATGTCGTAGATGGTGAGGTTCTGCGACGAAGCAGCGTTCAGTTTCAAGTCCTCAGCCAGACGCGCCGCCGACTCCTTGTTGCCGCTTATATATATAATGTCGCCCGCAGTCAGCATCGTGTTCGGACCCGCCAGCTTCTGCTCCACATCCTTCATGAGGCGTGTGTGCGACTTCTTTATGCGTCTCACTTCGAGCACGGTCAGACCATAGCGGTGGTGAATGTCCAGCTCAGCCAGCGTCTTGTCCGCCGCCAGCGACCCGTTCTCCACAGTGAACACCGAGAGGTTGTCCGCCAGCTGATATTCCTCCATCAGCTTGCTCAGCGTCTTTCGTCCGCTCTTCTTGCTGCCCTCCTTCTTCTCGTTGCCCGATAGAAAGCGCTTGCTCAGCGGCAGCAGCACCACGATGCCCACGATGATGCAGACAATGCCCACGGGCAGAAAACTGAAGAACTTAAGCGGTTCGTAGCCCGCCTCGGTCAGCGCTTCCTGAATAACAAGGTTGGGCGGCGTACCGATGAGCGTGAGCATACCGCCCATGCTGCTTGCGAAGGCGAGAGGCATGAGCAGACGACTCGCCTTTATGCCGCCCTTCTGCGCCAGACTCACCACGATAGGCATCATCAGCGCCACCGTGCCCGTGTTGCTCACGAACGCTCCGATGACAGCCGTCACCACCATCAGCAACAGAAACAGACGAAGCTCGTTGCCGTCAGCCAGCGTCATCAGCTTGCCACTCGCTTTCTTAGCCAGTCCGGTCTGCACGATAGCACCGCCCACGACGAAGAGTCCGACCATCATTATCACCACCGAATTGGAGAAACCCGACAGCGCCTCCTGCGGCGTGAGTATTCCAGTGAGCAATAGGGCGACGAGGGCGCAGAGCGCAACGAGGTCGGAGCGAACTTTGCCCATAGCGAAAAACACAGCTGAAATAGCAAGAATAACAAGCGTTGTTATCATAGAATTTGTTTTGTTTGTAAATGAATGATTTTGTTTCTTAAAAATGTTTAGTCAAAGTTACAAAAAATCAGTGAAACCGCCAATTTCTTGTCGCAGCTATTACGATTTGATTAAAATTATTTTGAAAAAGTAATAAAAAGTTCAAAAAATATTGCATTTTTCAAAAATAAGTGCTATCTTCGCAACATAGAAAACGAGGATGTTGTCTCGCGTCCCGTAAGTAGATTGTTAACGACTGTGTAGCCATTTGACCGGAAGCGTCCTCATGGCGCAGGGTGAGGGCGTAACCAGCGATCACCACCACCAGCACCAGCAGAATGGGCATCATGTAGCGGGACACCCGCTCAATGCCGCCCTCCACGCCGTTGTACACGATGAAAGCCGTCACGCCCATGAACAGCAGAGCGAACACCACAGGAGACACCGGCGAGGTAATGAAGCTGGTAAAATAACCGTCCTCCGCAGCGGCGGCAGACTGTCCGGTGAGGTAGACCACCGCATATTTCGTGATCCACCCGCCGATGACGGCATAGTAGGTCATGATCAGAACCGGCACCAGAAAGGTCAGGATGCCGAGGAATTTCCACTTGGGGCGCATCGTCTCGTAGGCGCGGATGGCACTCTGCTTGGTGCGGCGTCCGATGGCGATATCCGAGGTGAGCAGGGTAAAACCGAAGGTCAGCACCAGCACCAGATACACCAGCAAAAACAAACCGCCGCCATCCTTTGCGGCAAGGTACGGGAACCGCCACAGGTTGCCGACACCCACCGCACTTCCGGCGGCAGCAAGGACAAATCCGATTTGTCCGGAGAAACTGCTTGCTTTCTTTTCCATGATTCTCAAACTCCTATCCTAAAAACCTATTGTAATATAGGATAACATGAAGTATCATATCAGTAAACCCAATAAAATTACTGCGACCTATAAATTTTACTTATGGAGCGTTTACAATGCGGGAACAGAAAGACCGATACGAGATATTCTTGAAAGTATGCGAAACGGGCAGCTTTTCCAAAGCAGCGGAGGCACTGAACTATACCCAATCCGGCATCAGCCAGATGATGGCAGGGCTGGAAGAGGAATTGGGCGTGCAGCTGTTCGCCCGCATCAACCGGGGCGTGACCCTGACAGATAACGGCACCCGCCTTTTGCCCTACATCCGGGAACTTGCCAACCAGAAGACCCGGCTGCGGCAGGCGGCGTTCAATATCAACCACAAGGTGGAGGGCAAGCTGCGGGTGGGCAGCATTTCCAGCATCACAACGCTCTGGATGCCGGAAGTTGTGCATTATTTCAAGGAAAACTACCCGAAGGTGAAGATTGAAATTCTGGACGGCAACTATGATGAAATCCGGGAATGGATCATCCGTGGACAGGTAGACTGCGGTTTCCTCTCATCCATTGTGGCAGACGACCTGAAATTCTACCCGCTCCGGGACGACCCGCTGTGCGCTGTGTTCCCGGAGGGGCATCCACTGGCTGCACATTCCAGTGTGACCCTGCCGCAGCTGTTTCAGTATCCGCTCATCATCGAAACGCCCGGCTGTGATAACGACATCCAGCACCTGATGCTCAAATGCCCGGTGAAGCCAAATATTTCATACAGCTTCCGGGACGATACCCTCATCATGGCGTTCGTGCGCAGCGGGCTGGGCGTGACCATCTCGCAGGAACTGGTGATGCAGGCGTTCGGCTGCCCCGGTGTGGTGTCCCGCCCGCTGGAGCCTGCCTGCTGCCGGACATTGGGGCTGGCGTTTTCCAAGACGGCGAGCTCGGTGGTGAGCCAGATGCTGCTGGAATATCTGAGCTCCACCCGGCAGCGAAAGGAAACACCGGAGATAAAATAAGAACAAAGCGCGGAGAACGGTATAAAAGCCGCTCTCCGCTTTCCCAGCAGCAACTCCTTGATCTCCTTGGAGATGACCGCCTGAAAATCGCGCACGATGGTGGGGAGCAGTTCCCTGAACCCTCAAAGGACTTTCTCTGTTGTCATTCTGCCTGTATCTCTTCCACCAGCGGCAGATAGTCGGCACAATATTTCCGGTACAGCGGCTGTACCAGCTGCCGGAAGTTCTGCATTTCCTCTTCGGGCAGCGGCAGCTCCCGGCACCCGCCAGCCAATGCCGCTTCTCGGGCGGCAGTTTCTTCCTGTGCCCAGAGCTGGCGCTCGTATTGCGCCGATGCCCGGGCGCATTTCTGCAGAATCTGCTGGTATTCCTCCGGCAGTGCATCCCATGTGTGGCCGGAAGCCAGCTGCACCTCCGGTACGCGGCTGTGCTCATCGGCCATGTAGTACCGCGCCACCTTGTAGTGCTCCATGGAATAGTAGGCCGGCCAGTTGTTTTCGGCGGCATCGATCTGCCCGGTCTCAAACGCCGAGTACACGTCGCTGTAAGCCGTGGTCTCCGGCACTGCACCCAGCAGGCGGATCATGTCGATCACGATCTGCGAATCCTGCACGCGGATGGTCTT
>ENA-UPWO01000615-UPWO01000615.1-human-gut-metagenome-genome-assembly--contig:-NODE-615-length-20166-cov-136.171686_pt1 | contig 20166 bp, 12 predicted proteins | sample MGYA00250056_ERZ773388 | MGnify/ENA primary metagenome ERZ773388 (study PRJEB29103, sample SAMN06112004) | human gut metagenome | biome: human gut; feature: ankylosing spondylitis patient; material...
AGGTTGGTCATGGCGATGCGACCGCCATCTACGAAGAGCTCTACAGATGACTTATCTACGAAAATATCAACATGATAGGTCTTCTTGCCATCCTCGCAAAGACTCAATGGAGCCCAGGTAGCCAGGGCGAAATCGTTCTTGTAGTTGATGGAGTTAGTGATGCGGGCAGGCTGCTTGCCTTCTGCTGCCAGCTGCTTGTCCCAAGCCAACTCGATATCATGAGGAACTGCCTGCTTGCCGAAATCGGTCAAACCGCTCTCTGTTCTATCCATAACCACCTTGCCCTGCTTCATATCGAAATAAATCAGGGTGCGCTCACGCTTGTTGTTTGAAATCTCGATACCTGCAATACCGTTGGCATCAGGAGTTACATCAGCCTCGATTTCGAAAGCTCCATTCATATTGGCAGCAACACCCTTCAGATCCTTGGCATCAGCAACAGAAGCATCAGCCAAATCCTTGGTTTCTTTTCTCAAAGCATATACTTCAGGAGCTACATTCTCAGAAACATAATACTTGCCATTCTTCTCGTAAAGTTTCAACTCTCTTGGCAAACCGTTGGCACCACGGTTCTGCTTGAACGGAGTAAGGTTGGCATACTGCCAGTTGCTCATCCAGGTGATACCCAATACTCGGTCGCCTGTGTTTGAGAAGGTAACGGTAGCATAGTGATCCTTACCCCAATCGAGCCACTTCACATCGTGGGCATCAGGACAAGTAAACTTCTTGCCATCGAAATCGCCTACGAAATACTCGGTTGCACTGCCACCAAACCAGCAACCTGGATTGATATTCATGGTCATCACCCACTTCATCTTCTTCTTATCACCATTTACAGGCAACTGGAAGAAGTCTGGGCACTCATACTGGCATGGCTGCTGACCCAATCCTTTGCCGAAAGCGCTTACATAAGTCCACTTTTTCAAGTTCTTTGACTTATAGAAACGGGTTTCCTTATCGGCAGAAACAATCATGTACCAGCACTTTCCCTTCTCATACCAGAATACCTTAGGATCGCGGAAGTCCTTCAACCCGTCGAATGGAGTCAACACTGGGTTGCCCTCGTACTTGGTAAAGGTACGACCATTGTCATTGCTATAAGCGATGCACTGCACCTCATCATGGTTTACACTACTGTTGTTGGTATAGATGGCGATGATGGCATTCTTGCCGAAACCGGCAGTATTCTTCTTATCTACCACAGAACTACCTGAGAAGATATGACCTACTGGGTCGCGGGCGATGGCTGGATCGAGGTGCTCCCAGTGAACCAGGTCCTTGCTTACGGCATGTCCCCAGTGCATGTTGCCCCACTTGCTTCCGTATGGGTTATACTGGAAATAGAGATGATACTCACCATCCTTATACACCATACCATTAGGGTCGTTCATCCAGCCGTAGAGCGGAGTGAAGTGATAAGATGGGCGATAGTAATCGGTGTTGGTAGTATCGAATGTATCGCTGAGCTTGAGCAAGTTGAGTGCCAAAGCATCCTTCTTCAAACCGAGAATCTTGACGGTAGCGGTCTTACCCTTGCCCAAAGCGAAAGGCACATAGTAATCAGAACCATTCTGAGCCAGACGAACGTCCATCCAGGTATCATCCTTAGAACCTGTATCGAGCAAAACCTGAGCCTCATCCTTCTCTTCCTGGATAGGGAGAAGAAGATACTTGGTAGGATTCTCCACCTTGATGATAGTAGTATCACCCTTGTGTTCGATGTTCATCTTCTGTGCAAAGGCAGAAGTTGTAGCTGATGCCATCAACATGAGGCAGGCAGCCTTGGTAATCATTGAATTGGATTTCATGATCGTTTTCTTTTTAAATTGTTAGCATTATTGTTTAAATCTGCTGCAAAGATAAGAATAAAGCAGGAATTATCATATAAATCTCGTTTCATCCGATACAAAAAATCGTTCATGCAACATCTTTTGCAGTGCATGAACGATTCTTTTCCTCACATCTCCTTGGAGGCAACAAGACTATACTTCCCCCATCAGCCATTTCAACGCATTGATTCGCTTGATACCATTATAATCTGCCGTCGGGTCTTCATCGAGCGTCAAGATATACTTGGGATATTGGTCCTTGATTTGTTGAAGCGAAGCGAGTTCACGCTTCAAGGTCTTCTTATCCCTTACCGTTGCAGCTACCTGATAATAGGCTAAGTCATTCTCGTCGATAGCAACAAAATCAACCTCCAAGATTACCTTGATAAGCTTTTTATCCTTGAAAGCCATCAGCTTTTGCTGATAGTTTTATCGTTCTATTCTCTTCATTTTTGTATTTTTACATGTCACGCTGCAAATATACATATTTTTTAGGAATCTACATACTAAAAGCACAATTATTCGGAAAGTTTTAGGAATCAATTCCTAAAACTTTCCTTTTACAGACATTTTTAGGAAGACAAACACTAAAACTTCTAATATAGCTTTACAGTCCAACGAAGTAGTACTTCATCCTCCATCGAAATACAACTTTGCTGGTTTATGAAGTACAACTTTATTTTCATTTCCAAACCAAAAGCCGCATATTTTTTATTCATTTCCAAACCAAAAACCAATAATTTCTTGTACATTTCCAAATCAAAAGCTATATTTTTGTAGCAGTTCCCCAAAGTGGACAAGAAAAAGGCAGCACTATACATTATTATATAGTACTGCCTTATCTTATTATGTTTAAACTAATTAGAACTTCAGCGAAGCTGTGAATTCTACAGTGAATGGACGAAGATAGCTACCCGTCATAATCTGATTCTTGATTCCCTTTGCCTCATCCTTGGTAATCAGTTCGGCACCTGCGATACTACCCTTGGCACCAGTCTGATTGAGGAAGTTGACTACGGTGCAGCCAAGAGCCAGACGCTTGGTTGCCTGCCAGTTCAAACCTCCGAAAGTCTCCCAGTGACCGTTGAAGTAATAGGCCTCATTGATGTTGGCGTAGGTCTTGCTGAAGTAACGGAAGCTGGTCCAGAGCTTGATGTCCTTGGTAATCATGTAGCTTGGATCCAACTCGATGAGAATCTGAGGAATCTCTGCTACGATATTGCCAGTGGCGTTGATGTTGCCAACATAGCCATCGCTGAAGGTGATGCTGGTTTCATACTTCTTGTAAGTTGGCTTCTGATAAGTGAAGAGGAAGTGGAAATCGAATCCCTTGAATGGATGAGCCACAGCGTCGGTTGTCCATCCCCATGTCTGGATATCGTAAGTCAAAGGAGCTGCCTTGATCTCACTGCCATGCTGCAAATTCAGAGTTGAGTTGTTGTTGGTCTTTGAGATGTAAGAGAACAACGATGTCAAACTCAACCATGAGTTATTGTAGTAGATACCTGCACGACCGAGTGGCACAGAAATCTTATCCGTATTTGGCAATGTAGCTGGGGCAAAAGCCTCAAACTTAGGATGCTGAACGATGTAAGTGAAATCGCCAGTGAAGCCGAAATTGTCGGTCAACTTATAAGTTGCTGCTACAGAGAAATCGTAGTTGAGCCAGTTGTAACTCAAGTCTGTCGGAGCAATCACGGTTCCATCTGCTGCCTTAGCACCGAGATGGTAATCAGTGAAACGACCAACGTAATCCCCCTGCGCATTCTTCACTGCTGCGTTTTCACCCTTCAGCTTCTGCCACTCCAGACGGGCACCATAGTAGAGATTGAACTTCTTGGTGATGTCCCAATCGTGGGTGAAGTAGAGAGCCAGCTTGTTTTCGCTTCCCTTGTAATACTCAGAGGCGTTCTTGTTGAAATCGTAGAAGTAGCTGTCGCGCTGTTTTGCATCCCAAACTCGCAAGGCATAGCTTCCATCTGCAGGTACGCTCTGATCATACATGGTTGTATTTGAGCAATAATCGATATGGTAGAACCACTCATTCACGCCAAGACGGAAGGTGGAAGTACTGAATTTCTTGCTGAGCTCGGTGGTGAAGAGAGCCTCATCAATCTTACCGGCATTGAGACAAGACATACGGGTCTGAACATACTGACCATTGTAAGCCTTGGTCTGTCCGTTGATGTCGCGATACATATAATTATATACGCCCTGATTGGCAGCGCTCTTCAAATCGATGATAGACATTGGAGACTGGTAAACCATCGCACCACGTGAGTGATCGTACTTCAAGGTAGCCTTCCAGTTCAAACCGTTGTCAAAACGATAGTTGTTCATCAGGGTTACCTCGCTTGTCTTGTTCAGGCAGGCATCATAGAGAGAAGTCTGCTTCAACTCACCAGTACGCATATCACGATAGGTCATATCATTATCTACAGGAAGATAAGAAGTAGTTCCGAGCTTGAAATCTCCATACTCCTTCACGCTTCCATCGCCTACATAGATAAATGGAGCACTCTGGGTAGCATAGCTATACACGTTATGGCTATTGGCATACTTATACATGGCAGTGAACTCACCACGGTTGCCGTTATACTTCTTGGTGAGGAGTGCCTTGTAAATCTGAGTACGGTCCTGATAAGGAGTTGACTTGATCTTGAAGGTTCCCGGGTCAAAATCCTGATACATGTTAAAGCTGTAGTACCAGTCGCTTCCCAAGTCACCATTCATATTCAAAGAGAATTCCTGCAATCCGAAATGATTGCTCTTATAATTCAGAGTACCATTGAATCCTTTCTGACCCTTCTGGGTGAAAGAGTTCACGGCATAACCAATGTTACCGGTAGTGATGGCTGTCTCCGCAATCTTGAGCAATCCCTGATGGCTCAAACTTGCATCACCACGCCAGATGGTATTGACAGAATGAGGATTGGTTGCGTAAGTAACAGGTAAACCATTCTCCAAAACGTTGACATCGGCAGAAGGCAAGCCTATCTGAATCTCACGAGGACCATTCGCACTGGCTGCATTGAGCATCACATTACGATTACCCTCTTCCTTAGCACTTGAATTATCATCCTGTGCAAAAGCTGCTGTAACATTTACCAATGAAAGTGCAAGCATCATAGCTGCGCTCTTTCCATTTAAAAAGTTGTTCATACTTTAAATGTTTAATTTGTTAGCGTTAATGTTTTGATTTCTGGTGCAAAAGTACATAAAGGTCTGAACAGCGGCTTAAAAAATCATTTCATCGAATAAAAAATTCCGTTCATTGTAACATAATTGCTATTACATGAACGTAATTTCACACCTTTCTGCGGTTTAACTAATACTTTTCTTCTTCTCTACTATGTTTTATATATAAAATCAACAACACAAAAATTACTTTATCTTCAAGACCACGGCTTCCCATGGTCTCAATTTCAAGATGGTGGCAGGACGTAGCAGAAAATGCGTCGCGACGTAGCTTACGCTGCATCGCGACGCGTCGGTTGTTACGTCGGGACGTATCAGATGCCGCATCGGGACGTAATTTCAACGGTTTCGTCTAAGACATTACGGAAAAGCTATGGAATTCACCATGCATTGAACCGAATACTACAAAAAAACAATGGAAATAGCTAAGTATCGAACCGAAAACAAGTGTTTTTGCGCAATGCTTCCTGTCTTTTTGCCTCTAAAACACCTGAATATCGCCATTTTATGGCAATTATATGGCAGATAAAGTCCAAATACAGAGAATTGCCATAGCCTTAATATACTTATAATCTGACAGTTAGTTTTAAGATATGGCAATATGGCAATTCTTGCAAGAAAACAATCACAACAGACTATTAAGAACGTATCATAATGTACTTGAATTGAGGTCAAGTGCTTGAGTTAACGAGTCCAAGTGCTTGAATCAGCTTACTAAAGTGGCTGAGTGAGCATATTCAATCGGCTTTGTAAGCTATCGGAGACGTCTCAATGAATTAACTGAGACGACTCAATAAGCTATCGGAGACGACTCAACAAACTATCGATGACGACTCCATTAGCTATCGATGACGACTCCATTAGCTATCGGAGACGACTCCGGAAACAGACACAGATAGCTTCGTTGGCTATCGTAAGTACTTTCATTGGCTAACGCAAGTACTTGCGATGACCAACGAAGCCTGTTTCAATGGGCAAAGAAACGACTCATACAAAAAACAGCGTTAAAAAATCATTGCATCAGATACAAGAATTCGTCCAACATAAGCAACAGAGGATAACGAAAAGCATGGGGGCTTCTGCAATGATTCAAAACATTTTTTTCACCAAAACGGCACATATATCAAATATTTCCATTATCTTTGCAGAAAGAATAAGAAAGAAAGGAATCATTCATCATGGAACAATCTAAAAGAGTACCATACGGAGTATCTAATTTCGTCGATATTATCGAGCGAAACCAGTATTATGTCGATAAGACTATGTATCTGCCTTTGCTGGAAAAAGAGGCAGACGCTCTCTTCTTTATACGTCCTCGAAGATTCGGCAAGAGTTTGCTGATAAGCATGATGCGTGCTTATTACGACATCAGCATGACAGAAAGGTTCCAAGAACTTTTTGGCAACCTTTGGATTGGCTCCCATCCTACCCCACAGCAGGGCAAGTACCAAGTACTATACCTTGACTTCTCGAAGATAGGAGGCGGCATCAAGCTATTGGAAGACCGATTCAATGACTATTGCGGTCAGTGCGTGGATTTCTTTGCAGATACCCTTTACAAGGACTACTATACCCCAGAGGCTATCGCCAAGATAAAAGGCATCAACTATGCTTCGGGCAAATTGAACGCCCTCGCAATGGAGGCTCAGAAGAATGGTTATCAACTATTCCTCATCGTGGACGAATACGACAACTTCACCAACGTGGTGCTCAACGAGCACGGGGAGGATATGTATTGGGCATTGACTCATGCCAGTGGCTTCTATCGTGAGATTTTCAAGGTATTCAAGGGCATGTTTGCCCGTATTTTCATGACTGGTGTAAGCCCTGTAACGCTCGATGACTTGACCAGCGGTTTCAACATCGGCTGGCATATCTCTACCAAGGCACCTTTCAACCAGATGCTTGGTTTCTCCACAGAAGATGTGAGAGACCTGTTCACTTACTACAAGAATTCAGGCGACTTACCTGCCGATACAGATGTAGAAGCTATTATTGAGGACATGAAACCTTGGTACGACAACTATTGTTTTTCAGAGGAGGCATTGAGAACCCAAAGCAAGGTATTCAACTGCGACATGGTACTATACTATCTCCGCAACTATATGGAGACTGGGGAAGCTCCACGCCAGATGATTGACCCTAACACCAAGACCGACTACAACAAGATGAAGAAGCTCCTCCAGCTGGACGGAGACCGAAAGGGTGTCATCATGACCATTGCGGAAAAAGGAGAAATTGTAGGAAACATCGAGGAATCATTCCCGGCAAAGGCATTGACAAATCCTGAAATATTCATCAGTTTGTTATTCTACTATGGTATGTTGACCATCAAGGATACTTTTGGAGATCAACTGATTTTGGGCATTCCTAATAATAATGTACGCAAACAATATTATTCGATACTCTAACAGAAGATGGCAAGATGACTAAGGGTGCAAAGCAATGGCTTGATGCCGAGGAACAAATCAAGCGATATGCCAAAGCACCAAGAGTGGAGGCATTACGCCAAGGCACGACACTCCATAAGATTATCATGCAGTTCAAGGGATGGGAACTGGCAAGAATTGACGAAGTAAATGAAATATAAACACATTGAGAATGAATTCATGCCAAACTCGCATTATATTGCCAGTTTGCATAACAATGACTGAGCGAAAGATCATACATATCGACATGGATGCCTTCTTTGCTGCGGTAGAGCAAAGAGACAATCCGGAACTTCGGGGCAAACCGGTAGCGGTTGGCTTCGACGGACCACGTGGTGTGGTTTCTACAGCCAGCTATGAGGCAAGGAAGTATGGCGTTCACTCGGCGCAATCCATCGCTCAAGCCAAGCAGCGCTGCCCTAACCTCATCATCGTGCCCTGCCGGCATGATTATTACGCTAAAATATCCCATCAGATACATCAGATATTCCAGGAATATACCGACCTCATCGAACCCATCTCCATAGATGAAGCCTTTCTTGATGTAACACAGAATAAGAAAGGGATAGAACTGGCGGTGGATATTGCCAAAGAAATCAAAACCCGTATCAAGGAGGCAACCGGCCTCACCGCCTCGGCTGGCATCAGCTACTGCAAGTTTCTCGCCAAAGTGGCTTCTGATTACCGCAAGCCCGACGGCATCTGCACCATTCATCCCGACAAGGCGCTCGATTTCATCGCCCAGCTGCCTGTAGAGGATTTCTGGGGCGTGGGCAAGAAAACCTTGCAAAAGATGCATTTCATGGGTATCTTCAACGGAACTGACCTGAGGAAAGTATCCGAAGAACATCTGGTAGAAGTGTTCGGAAAAGCCGGACACATCTTCTATAATTTCGCAAGGGGGATAGATGAACGACCTGTCATCACCTACCGGGAACGGAAATCGGTAGGCTGCGAACAGACTTTCCTGGAAGATATCTATGCCAAATCGGCTGTGATTATCGAACTGTACCATACTGTACTCGAACTGCTGGAGCGCATCGCCAAAAGCGGTTTCGAAGGAAGAACCCTGACGCTGAAGGTGAAGTTTGCCGATTTTACCCAGATAACAAGAAGCATCTCGCAAGAAAAGGTTCTGAAAAAGAAGGATGATATTCTGCCCATGGCGAAGCGCTTACTTCAACAGGTAGATTACTCTTCAATCCATCCCATCCGTCTTATCGGTCTATCCGTAAGCAATGCAACATCCGAAGAAGCAAGGATGGAGGATAAAGAAAACAGTATACAAAAGCCTGAGTACAAAGAGCTTGAACTGGAATTTGAAGATTGGGAGACATAAAAGGAAAGCTGCTGACGACATTTTGCCCCAGCTTTTCTCTCATTACTAGTTATTTCCCAAAACATTACCTACATCACCAGGTAACATTCCATACTCTTCCTTGAAACATTTTGTGAAGTAAGACGGCGCAGAGAAGCCCACTTCATAGGCTACTTCAGAGACACTCATGCTCCGGGTTTCGAGCAAACGCCTAGCTTTGGCAAGGCGAGCCTTACGGAGTAAGTCAACAACAGAAGAGCCAGTCATCGCCTTCACCTTGCGATAGAGCTGCACACGGCTTAAACCAATCTGCTGTCCCATATCCTCAACTCCAAACTCGCTATCAGAAAGATTCTTCTGGATAATGGCTTGAAGCTGCTTGAGGAACTGCTTGTCACGATCTTCCAGATGAGCCTCAGAAATCTCCTTCTCAGCCTCTTTAGAACCTTGATAAAGATTCTTCAGGAGCTGACGCTGTCGCAAGAGATTCTCAATACGGGCGAGAAGCACCTTGCTGTGGAATGGTTTGGTAATATAGGAATCAGCTCCATGCTCATAACCCTCTGCGCGATGCTCCTCCAGGTTCTTCGCCGTAAGCATAATAACAGGGATATGAGAGGTAGCCGTATTCGTCTTCAGCCGTTCTGTTAACTCCAATCCGTCCATAACAGGCATCATCACATCGCAAATCACCAGGTCAGGCACCTCTTTCAAGGCGACAGCCAGACCCTCTTTACCATCAGCAGCCTCAAGAACAACATACTCATCCTGCAAAAGAGTACGCTCATACTGACGGATATCGGTATTATCATCAATAACCAGAACAGTAGGATGATTGGTATTCTCGCTTACCAGCTGCTGAACTTTTCCACGACTTCTGTTTCCATCGTCAATATATTGCAAAACAGATTCATCTACCACATTCTTACCCTCTGACGCAGAAGCATTTGCAGAGTTATCCACAATATCCACATCATTGTGGATAACTTGTGAATCACCCTCCTGCTCACGAGGAATTACAACGATAAAATCAGAGCCCTTTCCCGGTTCACTTTCTACCCTAGCCTCACCATGATGCAACTCTACAAATGATTTCACCAGAGCCAGACCGATACCCGTACCGCTGGCAGCACCCTTAGCCTGGAAGAAGCGTTCAAAGATCTTATCAGCCTCATCCTGCGAGATACCCTTGCCCGTATCTCTCACGTCAAGACGTAGATTGGCACCTTCATCTTTCAACGATACAAAGATTTCGCCACCAGCAGGCGTATATTTCAAGGCATTGCTCAACAGATTGAACACGATACGGGAAATCTTCTCCTGATCGGCAATCATTTCATGGCTGCCTTTCAAGTCATTAACATCCAGATGCAGTCTGATCTGCTTGCGCTCGGCAGTAAGCTGGAAGTCGCCCACCCACATCGTCAAGGTTTTCACTATGTCGAAGCGATAGAGTTTCAGGTCCATCTTACCATTCTGAATCTTACGGAAATCAAGAATGTTACTTACCAACTGTTGGAGGGCAAGTGCGTTACGCTGCACCATTTTCAAGAGTTCGCGGCTCTTGCCCTTGATACCGGTATCTTCGAGCAGCATCTCTACCGGGTCGGCTATCAGGGTTAAAGGCGTGCGAAGTTCATGACTGATATTGGTAAAGAATACCAGACGGGAATGAGTCAGTTCCAAGACCTCCTCATTCAATCGTTTCAATTCTTCATTCTTTTCACCCAATTCTACATTCAGTCGCTTCAGTTCGCCATTTGTCTTAGCCAATTTTTCGTTCAGTCTCACTTTTATCAAATAACCTCTGAAGATCAAAGCAGCTGCTGCGAGGCAAACAAAGAGGAACAGACCCAGACCTATGAGCATGATTTTCTGAGAGTTATAATCAGACAGATACTGATCAACCTGCTTATGCAAAGCCTTCAGATTTCGCGCCTGACGCTCGGCATCTCTAGCCTCCATCAATGTAAGGGCAGCATTTGCCTGGGTTATGATAGAAGTGCTCAGATAATTGTCGCGTTCATAAGGCTGATGCTTCAATATCTTCATGGCAAGCGCTATGACCTCGTCACCCTTGGTAGGATAAAGATAAGAGGCTTCGAAAATACCATCGCGCACAAGTTCCAAACCACCACCTTCGGTAGCCATGCCGTCTACTCCGGTATACTTATAGTTACGCTTTACCCTCATCTGGCGGGCAGCCACATAAGCACCCCAGGCAAGACGGTCATTATGGGCAAAGACATAATCAAAGTCCTGTGTCTGTTTCAATATGCGTTTCATCGCTTGGATTCCACCCTCTTCTTTCCAATTTCCTCCCTCCGAGGCTACAACCTGTAACCCAGGATAAGGCTTGATAGCATCCATAAAACCACGATGGCGCTCCAAAGCAGGCGAAGATCCCTCTAAGCCACTGATTTCAACGATGCGCCCCTCTCCCTGAAGCTGCTGGGCGATAAAAGTGCCCATCGACTTACCTATCGTATAGTTATCGCAGCCGATAAATGCCGTATACTTGTCAGAATTGGTCTTCCTGTCATAGAGAATCACAGGAATACCTTTATCGTAAGCACGCTCTACAGCCTTGGATATAGCACTCAGCTGATTAGGAGATATGATAAGCAGATCTACGCCCTCATCGATAAACTGGTTAACTTGCTTATTCTGCAACATATTATCATCGTTGGAAGAAGCCAGTTTCACGATAAGCGAATCGTTGAGATACTCGCCCATCTTCAGTTCATCATTCAGTTTATCGCGCCAGATATCTTCCGAACACTGGGAAACACCAATGACAAACTTCTTTGGTTGCTGAGCACAACCGGACAGCAACACGATGAAAGCTACATATATAATAAGGTGTAATTTTCGTTTCATACAGCTTATACCATTTCTATGTTTATAAAGAAGAGGCATTCTACAAATGCCTAAAAATAAAACTTTACCGCTGCAAATATACAACTTTTTTTTGTATTTTAGCCCCATTGGTCAGTTTTTTACAAATATCGGTCTAAAATTTATAAAGAATTTCAGCAAAAAATGCTGTAATTTTGCAACCGAGAAGAAGATATAAGAAAATTCTCATTACAACTAACTATCAATAAAAGAAAAAAATAACAAAACAATCAATATTATGGCTGAAGAGAAAAAATTTAGAGTAGAGTCAGACCTTTTAGGTGAACTCAAAGTTCCTGCTGAAGCACTTTATGGTGTACAGACACAGCGCGGTATTAACAACTATCACATTTCACGCAAGACGATGCGCGACTATCCTGATTTCATCATCGCCATCGCTTACGTAAAGTTGGCTGCCATCGAAACCAACCATACACTCGGTGTTATAAACGATGAGATTTCAGGGGCAATCGGTCAGGCTTGCCGCGAAATCATCGACGGTAAATGGCATGAGAACTTCCCTATCGACATGGTACAGGGTGGCGCAGGTACATCTGTCAACATGAATGCCAACGAGGTTATCGCCAACCGTGCACTCGAAATCATGGGACATGAAAAGGCTGATTATCAGTTCTGTTCTCCTAATGATCATTGCAACTGCGGCCAGAGTACAAACGATGTATATCCTACTTCTATCCGTCTGGCTTTGATCCGTATGAATACTCATCTGGTAGGTGCTCTGACAGGTTTGATCAGCGCATTCCGCTATAAGGCTGACGAATATGCTGATGTCATCAAGATGGGCCGTACCCAGTTGCAGGACGCTGTTCCTATGTCTTTCGGTCAGGAGTTCAACGCATACGCCAACAATCTGGAAGAGGAAATCCTCAACCTGGAGCGCAACGTGAAGCTCTTACACGAGATCAATATGGGTGGTACAGCCATCGGTACAGGACTGAATGCCGTTCCTGGCTTCGCTAAGCTCTGTGCTGCCAACCTCAGCAAACTGACAGGCGAGAACTTCGAAACAGCTACCGACCTGGTAGAGGCAACACCAGATACAGGTGCTTACGTAAGCTACTCTTCTGCTTTGAAGCGTCTGGCTATCAAGTTGTCTAAGATCTGTAACGACCTCCGTCTGATGGCTTCTGGTCCTCGTTGCGGTTTGAACGAAATCAACCTTCCTCCTAAGGCTCCAGGTTCTTCTATCATGCCAGGTAAGGTTAATCCAGTTATTCCAGAGGTAACCAACCAGGTTTGCTTCAAGGTAATAGGAAACGATGCAACTGTCAGCTTTGCTGCAGAGGCAGGTCAGTTGGAGTTGAACGTAATGGAACCTATCATCACAGAAAGTCTCTTCGAGAGTCTGACATGGTTGAAGAACGCCATCGAAACCCTGACTTCTGAATGCATCCTCGGCATCACCGTAAACAAAGAGCGTTGCTACGAAATGGTAAAGAACAGTATCGGTATCGTTACCGCTCTGAACCCAATCATCGGTTACAAGAAGAGTACTAAAGTAGCTAAGGAAGCCCATGCTACAGGCCGCTCTGTATACGACATCGTTATTGAGCAGGGTATCATGAGTAAGGAAGAATTGGACAAGGCACTCGATCCAAAAGAGATGCTGCAGTCACACAAGTTCACCCTGAAATAAAAAGATGTAACTGCTGACATAAAAGAACTTTAGAATAAGATATAGAATAATACTAATCTGAATTTCATATTAACATTTGACTGTTCCGCTTGCCTATTCCTCAAGATAGGCAAGCGGATATTCTGTTATCCATAAGAAGATGGACCTATGACGGAAATCATATCAGTTGCATTGATTACGATAAGCAAGTGGTGTCATTCCAGCTCTTGTTTTGAAGAAATTGGTCAATGCACTCTGGTCGTTAAAATGAAGATAATCAGCTATTTCTCCCATTGTCATATCCGACAGTTTCAGCAGATTACAGATTTCTTTGTAAAGAAGAGAGGTTATATGATCATTGACCGTCGTACCCGATATTTCTTTTACCATTCTGGAGAGATAAGCAGAAGAAACATTCAGTTTATCTGCATAAAATCGGATTTGTCGCTCACTCTTGAAATTGCGATACAGCAAATGCAGAAAGATTTCGTACACATTCTTTTTATGGCGCAAGTCTCGGGTCGACATAAGGCTGTCATAAGGCAACTCTGACACCAGAAGTTTCAAGACATTCACCATAGACTGGATCATCTCTACCTTATAAATATGCTGATGGCGCACAATATCCCGAATCATATGAATGATATCAAGAGCCGCCTTGAGTTTATCGTCAGAAAGATGATAAACCAGATCATTAGAAATCTCTTCATCAACAAAAACACATTCAGCCTCTAAATCTTCCGAAATTTCGGTAAACTTATAAACATGCTTAGGCGATACGACAAGCAAATCACTTGTCGTAAGCAGATGTTCCTCGTCCTCAGCACTTTCAGTTCCCAGGACGACTTCAAACTTTACACTTCCGCTTTTTACCAATAATATCTTGTAAAAAAGTGTTCGTTCACTCGCCATATCCCTCAGGACACTTCCATTTAAAACATCTGTATGAATATGAGCTGCATAGGCTCCAAATATGTCCTTCAGTTGGTATTTAGCGGCAAACTCTTTTAAGTTATATACTTGCTGCTGTTTCATAATAGTTGTCTTTTGTGGTGCAAAAATATCATTTTATTCTGAGAACACCAAGAAAAACATAGGAAAATCTTTCATATTTATCTTTTCCACATCAGTTACCAACAGGAAAAACATCTGATAACCAACGGAATAACATAGTTATCAACACATATGTGGATAACTTTTCTATGAGAAGTGAATAAGTGTGGAAAAGTTTAGAGCATAAAAAAGACATCAACTAAAAAGTTGATGTCTCTCATCTTGTAGCGGGAGGGGGCCACGATCCCTCGACCTCCGGATTATGAATCCGACGCTCTAACCAGCTGAGCTATCCCGCCATCCAAGCAATTGATTTCTCATTTGCGGGTGCAAAGGTAATACATTTATTTGAATTGAACAAATTTTTCGGCAGAAATTTTCAAAAAAAGTTTCATTTTCTCTTTTTCCTCACATTTCAGCCCCCCTTTCACCTAATTATATATATAAAAAAAACGAAAAATAAAGGTTTTCTTATTTTTTTGTATTACCTTTGCACGCTGAATAACAGACCTGCTATTATTTTAAATAAAGAAAAGGTCTGAAACAACAGAATATTGAAATGCTTAGAATTAAGAAATTAGACATATTTATTGCCAAGCAGTTTGGTCTCCTTTTCATGGGAACTTTCTTCATCTGCCAGTTTGTGCTGATGATGCAGTTCTTATGGAGATATATTGACGAACTCATCGGTAAGGGACTCACGATGGACGTGATGGCTCAATTCTTCTGGTACATGGGCCTGATGCTCGTACCGCAGGCTCTGCCATTGGCTATTCTCCTGTCTTCACTCATGACGTTCGGTAATCTCGGCGAGAGTTCGGAACTTACAGCCATCAAGGCTGCCGGCATTTCACTGATGCAAGCTTTCCGCTCACTCATTGTCATCACCGTCATCATCATGTTTGGCTCATTCTATTTCCAGAACAATGTGGGACCTAAGTCGAACATGAAACTGGCACAACTTCTGATTTCCATGAAACAGAAAAGCCCGGAGCTGGAAATTCCGGAAGGAATCTTCTATGATGGTATTCCAAACTGCAACCTTTATGTGCAGAAGAAGGATTTGAAAACCGGAAAACTTTACGGCATCATGATTTACCGCATGACCGACAGCTATGAAGATGCCGCCATCATATTGGCAGATTCTGGCATGCTCCAGAGTACAGCAGAAAAGAAGCATCTTGTTCTGAGTCTCTACAGTGGAGAATGGTTTGAGAACATGCAAAGCAGTGCACTTGCCAATACTGCTGCCGTACCATACAGACGAGAGACTTTCGTTTCCAAAAAAATCATTCTAGACTTTGATGGAGACTTCAGTATGACCGATGCAGCTTCGCTTTCTGGAAATGCGAAGGGTAAAAGTCTGGAGAAAATCAACCACGACATCGATTCGCTCAACCAATTATATGATTCAATCGGAAGAATCTACCTGAACGAAGCCAACGTGAGATTCTATGGAGGCGCACAGCGCATCAACAAGAAGGACTCTCTCAAAGAAATCAAGAAGGGCGAAAAACTCATTTTCGACACCTTATATAATAAATTGCCACAGGACAAGAAACTCATGGCGGTAAACCAGGCACAGTCTACCGTACAACAGGAGCTTTCTGACCTTGATTTCAAATCGATGTCAACGAGCGATGCAGACTACATGATAAGGCAGCACAAGATTGAGGCTATCAACAAGTTCACCCTAGCCCTTTCGTGTCTCATATTCTTCTTTATCGGAGCGCCATTAGGAGCCATCATCCGAAAAGGAGGACTGGGTTTCCCTGTCGTCATCTCCGTACTTGTGTTCATCATCTTCTTCATCCTCGACAATACAGGATACAGAATGTCTAGAAGTGGCATGTGGGCCATTTGGTTCGGAAAAGGTCTTGCGCCTGGCGTACTGGCACCTCTTGCTATCTTCGTAACCTATAAGGCAACCAATGACTCTTCCGTATTCAATATGGATGTTTACAAAGAGTTCTTCATGAAACTGCTCGGTTTACGACAGAAACGCCATTACTTCGGTAAGGAAGTGATTATCACCGACCCGGACTATCAGGCGGATGCAGAGAAACTGGAAAGAATCAACCAAGACATCACCTTATATAATAAGGAACACAAACTGGTTCATCTTCCAAACTTCATCAATGTATTCTTCAAATACGAGCCTGACCATGAGATAGAAAGAATCAATGCAGAATTGGAAGAGGTAATAGAAGATTTGACCAACACCGCCAACAAGTATATCCTGCACGACATGAACCAATATCCAGTTCTTTCTGTCAAGGCACATACACGCCCATTCGAGCGGAAATGGCTCAACATCATTGCAGCCATCATTTTCCCAGTGGGCACACTGCTATATTTGAGAATGTGGCGATTCCGACTGCGCTTGTTCCGTGACCTCAAGGTCATCAGTCAGACCAATACGGACATCCTCCAGCGGATTAAAGAACAGAAAAAGTAAAATGTAACTATATAATAAGGTATCAAAATGTCAGAAATCAAATTAAATAGCATCGAAGATGCTGTAAAAGACTTCAAGGAAGGAAAGTTCGTCATTGTTGTTGATGATGAAGACCGCGAAAACGAAGGCGACCTCATCATTGCAGCAGAGAAGATAGACGCAGAAAAAGTAAACTTCATGCTGAAACACGCAAGAGGTGTACTCTGTGCCCCTATCACCCTGAGCCGCTGCGATGAGCTCGACTTGCCTCATCAGGTTTCAGAGAACACCTCTGTATTGGGAACACCATTCACCATAACCGTAGATAAACTGGAAGGCTGCTCTACCGGTGTTTCTGCACACGACCGTGCTGAAACCATCAAAGCACTTGCCGACCCGAACTCTACCCCACAGACTTTCGGCAGACCGGGTCACATCAATCCGCTCTACGCACAGGATAACGGTGTGTTAAGAAGAAGCGGACACACAGAAGCAGCCATTGACCTTTGCAAGATGGCAGGTCTCTATCCTGCAGGCGCACTTATGGAAATCATGAATGAAGACGGCACCATGGCACGTCTGCCTGAACTGATGAAGATGGCAAAGGAATGGAACCTCAAGGTTATTTCTATTAAAGACATGATAGAATACCGACTCAAGAAAGAATCACTCATCGAAGTGGGCGAAGAAGTAGACATGCCTACAGAATACGGACACTTCCGCCTTATTCCGTTCCGCCAGTCAAGCAATGGCCTGGAACACATGGCACTCATCAAGGGAGAATGGAAAGAAGACGAACCTATCCTGGTGCGCGTCCACTCTTCTTGCGCAACAGGTGACATCCTGGGCAGCAAGCGTTGCGACTGCGGTCAGCAGCTTCACAAAGCCATGCAGATGATAGACGAGGCTGGAAAGGGAGTTGTTGTCTACATGCAGCAGGAAGGACGCGGCATCGGCCTGATGAACAAGATTGCAGCCTACAAACTACAGGAAGAAGGCTATGATACTGTTGACGCCAATACCCATCTCGGTTTCAAGCCGGACGAGCGCGACTATGGTTGCGGTGCACAGATGCTCCGTCATCTCGGTGTACACAAAATGCGTCTGCTCACCAACAATCCGGTAAAACGCGTAGGTCTCGAAGCATACGGTTTGGAAATCGTAGAAAATGTACCTATCGAAGTTGTGCCAAACAAGTACAATGAGCGTTATCTCAAGACCAAGAGAGACCGCATGGGGCATACTTTGCACCTCGGATAATAAAATTATGTTATTATTTCAATACAAAACATGAAATAATGCTCAATTTTCTTCCGAAAAAGAAATAATTTGCTTACTTTTGCACACGATAAACAAATATAAGAATAAAATTATGGCACAATTATCTGATCGTTTAAACAGATTGGCACCTTCAGCAACGCTGGCGATGTCACAGAAGAGTAGTGAAATGAAAGCTCAAGGTATTGATGTAATCAACATGAGCGTAGGTGAACCAGACTTCAACACTCCTGACAATATTAAACAGGCAGCAAAGAAGGCTATCGACGAGAACTATTCCCGTTATTCACCAGTACCAGGTTATCCTGACTTGCGAAAAGCAATTGTAGCCAAATTAAAGAACGAGAATGGTTTGGAGTACACTACCAATGAAATAATCGTTGGTACTGGTGGTAAGCAGTGCGTCTGCAACGCAGTATTGGCACTCGTAAATCCAGGCGACGAGGTTATCATTCCTGCACCATATTGGGTAAGCTACCCGCAGATGGTGAAATTGGCAGGAGGTACTCCGATCATTGTGAATGCCGGTTTCGACCAGGACTTTAAGATGACAGCAGAGCAGTTGGAGAATGCCATCACAGAAAAGACCAAGATGCTCATTCTCTGTTCACCAAGCAACCCTACCGGTAGCGTATACTCTAAGGAAGAACTGGCTGCACTGGCAGAAGTACTCAAGAAGCATCCTGAAGTATTTGTGTTGGCAGATGAAATCTACGAACACATCAATTATATCGGCAAGCACCACAGCATTGCTCAGGAACCGGGCATGAAGGAGCAGGTTATCATTGCCAATGGTGTATCTAAGGCTTACGCCATGACAGGATGGAGAATCGGTTTCCTGGCTGGTCCGGAATGGATCATCAAGGGCTGCAACAAGCTCCAGGGACAGTATACCAGCGGTACATGTTCTGTCAGCCAGAAGGCAGCAGAAGCAGCCTACACACTCGACCAGAGTGCAGTAGAGGAAATGCGCGTAGCTTTCGAGCGCCGACGCAACCTGATTGTAAAGTTGGCTAAAGAGGTTCCAGGCCTTGAGGTAAACATGCCACAGGGTGCCTTCTATCTCTTCCCTAAGTGCAACAGCTACTTTGGCAAGAGCAATGGTGAGAAGACCATCAACAACTCAACCGATTTTGCCATGTACCTTCTTGAGGAAGCACATGTAGCCACCGTAGGTGGTGACGCATTCGGTGATCCAGACTGTTTCCGCATGAGCTATGCAACAAGCGACGAGAACATCGTTGAAGCTATCAAGCGCATCAAGGAAGCTTTGGGCCCCTGGCCTCAGAGCCCAAGAGCAACCTGTATGGAGCCCTTTATTCCGTACTGGCCACGGATGATCCCAGCCAGCGCAAGAGCATGCACTATATCGGCTTCTGCATTGGCCGCGCGGCCTACCTGATGGACAAAGCCGAGAGTTTTTTGCGGGACAAGCTGCGCAAGCGGTATAACGTGTTCCTGGCCAATGGGATCACCAATCCGGAAGCCGCCGTGGAGAGTGCCCGGCGGCAGGCGCTGGCCGCCGCCAACGATCTGGTGCGGGCGTATAACCTGCTGGATATCAAGCTCAACCGCACCCTGCTGGACAACATCATGATCCTGGGCCTCCGCCACGCGGTGGATCCGTTCCAGGAAAACCAGCCTGTGAGCTGGGAACTGCCGTGAAAGGCCGCAAGAGCTGGGCCATGGCCTACTGCGGCATGGCAGCGGCCCTGAGCATCGCGTTCATGCTGCTGGGGGCGGTCACCCCGATCTTTATGTATATCGCGCCCGCCATTGCCAGCTTTCTGGTGGCGACGGTCTGCGTGGAGTGTGGCAAGACCCTGGCCTGGACAGCCTATGGGGCCGTCAGCCTGCTGAGCCTGCTGTTTGTACCGGACAAAGAGGTGGCGCTGACATTCGTTTTTTTGCTGGGGTATTACCCGCTGGTCAAGCCGAAATTCGAGCACATCCGGCCTGCTCTGCTGCGGGGGCTGTGCAAACTGCTGCTCTGCAACGGCGGCATTCTGCTCCTGTACGGGCTGGTGCTGCTGCTCATCCCCGGCGGCAGCATCTCGAGATCGGAAGAGCACACGTCTGAACTCCAGTCA